>Ga0302320_10003402_pt1 | contig 37043 bp, 25 predicted proteins | sample Bog_T0_3_FD_202130 | JGI IMG/M metagenome (GOLD analysis project Ga0302320, IMG submission 202130) | Peat permafrost microbial communities from Stordalen Mire near Abisko, Sweden - Bog_T0_3 | ecosystem: Environmental > Terrestrial > Soil > Wetlands > Peat | place: Sweden: Abisko, Stordalen Mire...
CGAGCGACTCCAGCAACTTGCGCGTGCCCGCCTCCGAATATTTCGGGTCGTTGGTTTCGATCACAATGTAATACCGGTCGTGCGTCGCCAGGGCGAACCGCTTGTTCTTGAGCAACGGATGATGCAGCCGCGGCAGGCGGTTCAGGAAAAGCATCCCCAACAGCGCGCCAAACGAGCCAAACAAGATGGTCAATTCGTAGGACGGCGGAAACGCCGAAAACGGGCTGAACATCGGCTTGCCGCCAATGACAATCGGGTAGTTCACCGCGTTCATATACCAGATCATCAGCATCCCCGTGGTGTATCCGGTAACTCCGCCGATGAAGGAAAACCAGCCGACTTTCGAGTTCCTTAAACCCATCGCACGATCCATTCCGTGAACCGGAAACGGGGTGAATACGTCCCAGTTGGCAAACCCTTCCCCATGCACTTTCTCCGCCGCGTGCAGGATGCTGGCCGCGGTATCAAACTCTGCCATGATGGCGTAAGGACGTCCGTTCATCCGTGATGTCCTCCTCCAATTTTCGCGCCGCCCAGGGGATGGTGCGGGTCAGCCTGAGGCGTGACACCTTTGACTTCCGCAATCGCGATCAGCGGGATATAGCGCAGGAACAGCAGGAAAAACGTAAAGAACAGCCCGAAAGTTCCGAGGTACTGGCAGATGTCCACCCAGGTAGGGCTGTAATAGCCCCAGTTGGACGGAAGAAACTCCCGGTGCAGGGAAAGCACGACGATGACGAAGCGCTCGAACCACATGCCGATGTTCACCAGAATGGAGAGAATGAACACGATGATCATGTTCGTGCGAATGCCCTTGAACCAGAAGAACTGCGGCACAACCACGTTGCAGAAGACCATCGTCCAATAGGCCCACCAATACGGCGCGGCCTTCACTCCGAGCAACGGTCCAATGATGAAAGGATCAGCGGCGCGGGTGCAGAGGAACTGGTATTTCTCGTAGGGATTCCCGCTATACCACGCGATGAAGAACTCCATCGCATACGCATAGCCGACGATTGAACCGGTCAACAAAGTGACTTTGCACATCAACTCGACGTGACGCACGGTGATGATGTCTTCCAAGTGCAGCATCCGCCGGAGGGGTACGAGCAGCGTCAGCACCATGCCGAAACCGGAATAGACCGCGCCCGCCACGAAGTAGGGCGGGAAGATGGTGGTGTGCCAGCCCGGCAATTGCGAAACCGAGAAGTCCAACGACACGATGGAGTGAACCGACAGCACCAGTGGCGTGGAAAGACCGGCCAAAATCAAATAGGCCTTTTCGTAATTGCTCCAGTGCCGGTTCGAGCCGCGCCAGCCCAGCGCGAAAAGTCCGTAGCCGAATTTGCGAATCTTGCTCTTCGCCCGGTCGCGCATGACGGCGAGGTCGGGGATCAATCCCATGTACCAGAACAGGACCGAAACGGTGAAATACGTGGAGACCGCGAACACGTCCCACATCAAGGGCGAGCGGAACTGCGGCCAGATACTATTCGAGTTGGGAATGGGAAACAGCCACCAACCGAGCCAGATGCGTCCGATGTGAATCAGCGGGAAAATTCCCGCGCACATGACCGCGAAAATGGTCATGGCTTCCGCCGCGCGATTGATCGAAGTCCTCCACTTCTGCCGCAACAAAAACAAGATCGCGGAAATGAGCGTGCCGGCGTGACCGATACCGATCCACCAGACGAAGTTGACGATGGCGTAACCCCACATGACCGGATGTCCCAAGCCCCAGACACCGACGCCGGTGGACATCAGATACAGGATGCAACAGAAGCAGACCGTCATCATCGTCGCGCTAATGGCGAAGCAAATCTTCCACCATGTCGGCGGCGTCCCTTCCGCGACACCGGCGATGGTATCGGAAAGCCAGCCCACCCCGTGGCCGTTGGCGACGAGCGGTTCGCGCTCCAGTTCGACCGGAGGCGGGGCTATGGTCAACGGGTCGCGCGTCAACGATGCTGCTGAAGACATCTCCGCCATTATTGGGCTCCTTTCTCAAACACATCGACCTTGCCCAATCCGGGGCGGCCCATCAAATCCATGTCGTAACTGTAGGGCTGCGGGTGTTTCTTAAACTCGGGCATTTCGGGGTTCGGATTGCGCACCTTGGCCAGGTAGGTCAGGCGCGGTTTCGTGTTCAAAAAGTCCAGGACCGTGTAGTTGCGCTGGTTGCCCTTCCACTTGTTCACGGTGCTTTCGCTGTCGCTGATGTCACCAAAGACGATCGCCTCCGCCGGGCAGGCTTGCTGACAGGCCGTCTTTGGCACGGTGCCTTCCTTCTCGCTCAAGCGAATGTGATCCGTGCCGCGCGCCTTCACTTTGGCGCCAATCTTCGCCTGCTCGATGCGTTGCACGCAGAAGGTGCATTTTTCCATCACGCCGCGCATCCGGACGGATACATCCGGGTTCTTGACCAACCGCACCAACTGCCATTGGTCTTCCGGCAAATTGCCGCGATCCGGATTGTCCCACCAGCGCAGCAGTTCCCATTTCCCGTCCTTGCGGTTGGTCGGATCAAGCGGACTCTTGTAAAGGTGATCGAGCGGACGCCGGTTGTAATCGAAAAAGTTGAAGCGCCGAACCTTATACGGGCAGTTGTTGGAGCAGTAACGGGTGCCGACGCACCGGTTATACACCATGACGTTCAACCCTTCGTCATCATGCGAGGTGGCATTGACGGGGCAAACGTTTTCGCACGGCGCCGCTTCGCAATGCTGGCAAAGCATCGGCTGCACCATGGCCTGCGGGTCATCTTCGGGATTGGTGCCGACGCCCGCGTAATACCGGTCAATTCTAATCCAGTGCATCTCGCGGCTCTTGCCCACCATTTCCTTGCCGACAATCGGGATGTTGTTCTCGCTCTGGCACGCCATCATGCAGGCCGAACACCCGACGCACTTGTTCAAATCTATCGCCATCCCCCATTGATGCAGACCATTCAATTTGGTCGTGTCCAATGGGTTCGGATACATCGGCTGCTCCGACGGCGCCTTCTCCAGGCTCATCTTGTCCGCGAAATCCGGCACCTTGCGAAAATCTTCCAAATTGGCCTCGCGCACCGGCGCGCGGCCTTCCATGTCCCAGTGGCTTTGGGTGGTGGAAAGTTGAAACGCCACGTTCAGCTTGGCCAACTTCGCGCCCGTCGCGTAATTAAGCGCATCCTTGCTGCGAATCTTATAGGCGTTATAGCCGCGACCCGAACCAACCCGTCCGGTCTTTTCCCGGCCATAGCCCAACGCCAGGCCCAAAGTGTAATCCGCCATGCCCGGCTGCACCCAAATCGCTCCGCTCACTTTTTTGTCGCCCAGCGTGATTTCCACCGTCTGATCGTAAAATCGCTGGGTCTGGTCGGCCTTCCTTTCAGTCGGCGCAAGCCCAAGTTCCCGTGCGGTTTTCGGGCTTACCAAAATCGCATTGTCCCAGGTCAGCTTCGTGATCGGGTCGGGCAATTCCTGCAACCAGCCGTTGTTGTTATGGCGTCCGTCGTCCAACTTGTAATCGCGATGGAAAACGACATCCAGCTTGTCCGCGCTCGGGGCCGCACCCGGTGTGGCCAGGTTCAAGACCGGCCCAATTAATCGCGGGTTAAACGACACGCTGGACGGTTCTGACGCACTGCCTTGGAGATAGCCGTCATGCAAAAACTTGCGCCAATCGTTCTCGCCGGTGCCGCCGATGGCGCGGAAAGTTTCCCGGACAATTTCGTAAGGCTTGGTCTTCTCCGCTCCTGCCAGAATCGCCAGCAGTTCCAATTCGGTGAGACCGTCAAATAAAGGTTCAATCAACGGCTGCACCGGCACCAACATGCCGTTGGCCGTGCGCGCGTCGCCCCAGGATTCGAGGAAGTGGGCCAACGGTAAATCCCATTGCACCTTGGCCGCGCCGCTCGACGAGCTTTCGTCTTCCTGGTAGCCGAGCCGCACCACCGTTGCCATCGCCAGACCTTTGCCGGCCCAAATATTCAAATCCGCCGGCGAATTGTAAGCGGGGTTTCCGCCGAGAATCACCAGGGTCTGCACTTTGCCGCCGTTCACCGCATCCACCAACGCCGCCAAGTTTTCCTCGGTCGCCTCCGGCACGTCATGAAATTCTACGGTGTGGGAAGCGACCGCGCCAAGCGCCTCGTTCATCGCGACTACGAGCACTTGCGCAGCCGCGGACAAACGATGGCCCGGCATGACCACGCTCTTCCCGCCGCTCGCCTTCAAATCTTTCGCGCAAGTCGTGATCCAGTCCGCGAAAGGCTGTGCCGCCGCCGCCAACTCCTTCACCTTCGCGTCCCATTCGCCCGCCGGCAAAATCTCCTGCGCAAACCGCGCCACCACCGCCAAAATCAGGCTCGGCGCCACGCGCAAACGGTGATCCGCGTTCATGCCAGTCAAGGTGAACAAACTCTCCACCGCGTACAACCGGCTCATGGAGTCGTCCTTGCCTGCCAGGGGACGGTTCTTGGCGAAGCGACGGATATTGATCGCCGCGTTTTCCTCGGTGCCGATAAAATCGCAATCCAGCGCCAAAATCCGGTCCGCCTTGTCCAAATTGTAATAGGGCGCGACCGATTTCCCGTAAGCCAGCGTGGCCGCGTGCCGGGCGCCGTCCAGGTCAACCGCCTCATGCACAAACCAGCGCGCCTGGGGATATTTTTGCGCCATCACTTTCTGCATCCGGGCCCGCGACGGCGAACTGCTTTGCTCCATCAAAAAGGCCAGACCTGCGCCGCTTCCCAATTTCCCCGCCAACGCTGTCAGAGCATCCATTGCCGCCGACTTTGAACTGACGCTTCCGTTCAACGCATAACGCGTCGCCCGGTCCGGATCGTAAACGCTCAAAACCGACGCCTGCGCAAACGCGTCCGTCCCGCCATTGCTGTCGGGATGCTCGGGATTTCCCTCCACCTTGGTGGGCCGACCGTCGCTGGACTTCACCAGCAGCGGGACCGCGCTTCGCCGCGTCGGCATGGCCGTGGCAAAAAATTGCGGCAGCCCGTGGACATAATTCTCCGGCATCTTGGCAAACGGATGAATAAACTCCGTCGGCCGCCGACAACCGGTCGCCCCCAAACCGGCCAGCAAAAACGACGCCGACATCAGTTTGACAAAGTTGCGCCGCGTCACCGGGTCAAAAAACTCGCTCGCGCCCGAGGGAAATTCCTTCGCCACCCACTGATGAAACTCCGGCGTCTCCGCCAGTTCATCCAAGCTGCGCCAATAGGCCGGGCCGGCTGATTGCGTTGGGGTTGGATTTTTCATCGGTGACAGGTCGAGCAATTTTGAAGGGACTGGATGTGCAGATCCTTGATCATTTTCGTGCCGTCTTCCCGCTGCTGAACCGCGGAATCGGCGTGCCAGTCCAAATGGGTGATCTCCGTCAACGGCCGCACCCGCATGGTCGGGTCGCGATGGCAGGTCAGGCAATACGACATGCTCAACGGCTTGTCATGGTGAACTTCATCCATGTCATTGATCTGGCCGTGGCATTCCACGCAACTGACGCCCCGGTTGACGTGGACGGAGTGGTTAAAATAAACGTAATCCGGCATCTTGTGGATCTGCACCCAGGGAATGGACTCCCCCGTGGCCGCGCTCTGCCGGACCAGCGCCAGCCGGGCGTCATCCTTCAAAACCTGGGAGTGGCAGTTCATGCAGGTCGAAGTCGCCGGGATGTTGGAGTACCACGCTTTCTCGACCGTGTTGTGGCAGTAGCGGCAATCCAGCCCCAACTGTTTCACGTGGACGCTGTGCGGAAAAGCCACCGGCTGGATCGGTTCATAACCCACCCGCGTGTATTTGGGGGTAAAATAATAAGTGACACCGGCAGTCACACCCGTGCCGATGAGCAACGCGCCAATAATAATATTGCGCGGCAACCGATTCGTCCATTTAGGAAAAATATCCGACATCTCTGCGTCTTTTTGCAACCGACACTACCTGTCAACGGCCGATGTTTTACGCAAGTTCCCGCGTGGGGGCAAGAGAGTTTGTGAAATTTTTCACGAATTCGGACTGTTTAATCACGTTAATTAGTTTTAGTGAAGTTCCCCCGATGGAGGGAAACCGCGGATGTTGGCGGTTTGGGCCACGGAAGGCAATCCGAGAATGGAATTTTAGACTATCCGGAATCCGAATCGCTTTTTCAAGAGAACCACGCAGGGCAGCAGAGCCGCAATCTGAATAAATTTGACAGAGTTAACGAACCGAACGACGGGCAATCGGGATATGAATGCAAGATGGCGCTCATTTGTCGGCACCGCACGGACTGCAGCGCTTGAGGGTCGAGACGGACAGGCGCCGGTTCTGCCGGTGACGAGCGGATTATGTTTGTGTCGGGCAGATTGCGTGGGTCGGCCCAACTGGTTTAGCGGTGTTCACCCCAATCATTAGCGACACGCACGAACTGCCACCGAACGGGTGAAATTGTCGTCCGCGCAACGTTCCGCCGGCGAGACGCCGACGGATGCGACCGAGACGGTCGCGCTCCCCGGAAAGTTGCTGATGATTCGGTTGTTCATTTGACTTTTGCAATATGCGGGCAATCTGTTGTACATTCTTTTTGGGTTTTTTATGATGCCCTTCGCGAGCGTCGCATTTTTGACCTTTTGCTGCTTGGCATTCTCGTCCTGCTCTGAGCCAAAGCAGGCGGCGGCGGTGCTGGATGCCACAAAAAATGAGATTGAGTGGAAGCCCGAAAAATGAAAACACATAATGTCTTAGCTTGCCTTTTGAGCGGATTCCTCGTCGCGGCCTGTAGCAGGCCCCCCACTCCCAATCTTGTGGACAGGATTGTCGCCGAGGCGGCATTTCAGCAGGACCCAACTCGCGCCAAAGAGGAGATCCAATGGGCACTCGATTGGGCCACGCTCGTCGTCAAAGGGTCTGTGGTCAACTCAAATACATCCGTAAAAGCTTCGACGAACCAAAATGAGGTTTCGCCAGGCCAGGGTTGGTTCAGTATCGTGGTCCACCCGCAAGACGTTCTCTACGGGAAATGGGATGCCCGTGACATCTTTATGACCGATTTATACCGAGGGTTTCAGATTGATGGTTCCGTATTTCCCCTAAAATATTCGTTCACTAACGATGAACACGGCGTCTTCTTTTTGAAGCCGGATGAGGAGCGTTCGCGTTGGTGTCAGACAAATGTCTTCGAAGAGATCAAAGTAGTCCCGACCAAGTGATGCCATCCGAGAGGTTGCTGGAGCCAACCGCCTCCGTGTGTGTTCGTGCATCTAATCAGAGGGCCGGGCAGAAGGATTTGGGGCAATGCTCAGGGCCGAGTCAGCCGTCCCTACGGGTCGCGAGAGATCCTCCGCACTCAATCCCGGCGTTGAAACGCCGGGCTGATGTCGTTCGTCCGTACGGGACGGCAGTTGTGCCTTCGGGGTATTGTATTTCCGGACGGCATCGGGACTAAACCCGTCGGGGCGGGCCATTTCAGATAGAGCTTAAGTCATACGGCTTGCGCATCTCCCGCGCCACCATGGCGTTCCCCTGCCTGGCGTTCTCGCCGGTAAACTTTTCCTTGACCGGGTCCCAATGGAATTTGTGCCCGGTTTGCTCCACCGTGACCGTCCCGTTGCTTTTGCTGCGAATTTGGTAACTCGGGGCTTCGTGGGCGGTCCGCAAGGCAATGACGATCAGGTGGCCCACGACCGCGGAGCGGTGTCCCGATTCCACCGGCGAGATGGGATCTTTTCTTGACCTCACCGCGTCAAAGAAATTCTGCATGTGATTGCTCGAACTCTCCAGCTTGATGGCGTTGGCCGGAAGTGGTTGAGTCGCCAGATCCTCGTCGCTCGAAGAAAAGCCGAGGCGATTGACCCAGATCCAGCCGTTGGTTCCCTCGAAGCGGATGCCGTTGCGCTGGCCGTCCTGCTTGAGAATCTGGCCGTAAGGGCTGTCATCCGGCGTTGTCCTGACGATCTGCGTGATGTCGTTGGCCCAAGTCAGGGTGGCTTCGTACTCTTTCGGGGTCGTGTATCCGCCCTCGATGGGGGGGATGGTCACTTTGCCTTCGATACCAATCGGACCGTCCTGGCCAATGGCCCAGCGGGCAATATCGTTGTGATGCGCGCCCCAATCCGTCACCGGCCCGCCGGAATAATCCCACCACCAGCGGAAGTTCGCATGGCAGCGCTCTTTCATATATTCCACTTTGGGCGCCTGGCCCAGCCAGAAATCCCAGTTCAATTCCGACGGCACCGGCACGGTCTTGAACGGGCCGTCCCGCAATCCGTCCGGAAGGAACACCCGGACCGTCTTCAACTTTCCGATGCGCTCGTTGCGCACCAGCTCGCACGCGAGGTGGAAATTCCGGTCGCTTCTTTGTTGGGTTCCGGTTTGCAGAATCACTTGGTGGTCCCGCACCGCTTTGGCGACCAGCTTTCCCTCCGCAATCGTCAAGGTGAGCGGCTTTTCCGAATAAATGTCCTTCCTGGCTTTCGCCGCCGCGAGATTGACCAGCGTGTGCCAATGGTCCGGCGTCGCCTGCACCACGATGTTGACGTCCCGGTTCTCAATCGCTTTTCGATAATCGCTGTATTTGGCCGGCGTCTTGCCGTCGCGCCCGTACTGCCGCACGGCCGCGGACGCATGATTATCGTCCACATCGCAAACGGCCACGATGTCGCCGAACCGGCTGGCGGCCCGGGCATCATCCCCCATTCGTCCGCCGCATCCGATGATGGCTATGCCAGGCCGGTCATTGGCACTCTTTGGGGGTGGCGGGGCGTCCTGCGCCGCGGCGAGTTCCCGTTGGACAAACCAGAGGGGCAATCCGGTTGCGGCCGCCGTGGCGGCACAGCGTTTGACGAAGGAACGACGTGAGATCTGAAAAGGCTTTTGCATAAGGCAACTCTTTATTCCGTCAGTCGAGACCATGTCAAGCCCAAACCATTTTCAATTCCTCTCCGAAGCGCCAGGCAATCCCATCGGAGATGTTCGTCGTATCTGACCTATCGGGTTGACGCCGGACCGGGGCCGAAGCAAGATAGGTGCTGTGAATTCCAGCGTTTTACAAAATTCCTGATATGGGCGCGCAATGGAAACAGGCCGGACGCGAAGCCAACGCGCAAAAGAAAGGCCAGATGGTCGTCAAACTCGTCCGCGAAATCATGGTCGCGGCCAAGTTGGGCGGACCTGACCCCGATTTGAACCCGCGCCTCGCGGCAGCCGTCGAGAAGGCGAAGAAAAGTTCGGTCTATCGCGACACCATCGAGCGGGCCATCAAGAAAGGCGCGGGATTGACGGACGAAAAGGTTATATTCGAGACGGTCACGTACGAAGGTTTCGCGCCCCACAAGGTCCCCATCGTCGTCGAGTGCCTGACCGACAATCGCAACCGCACCGCGCCGGAAATTCGGAATCTGTTCAAAGCCGGTTCCATGGGCCAGCCGGGCAGCGTGGCGTTTTTCTTTAATCACCTTGGCGTGGTGGAAGCCACCCACCCGGACGCGAACCGCGATGCCGAGTCGGACGCCATCGAAACCGGCGCCCAGGAAGTCGAACCCCTCGAAGCGGAGGAAATTCCCGCCGGCCACAAAGGCGCGCGTTTCCTGACCGAAATGAAGGACCTGGATTCCGTTTCAAAGGCCTTGAAGGCGGCGGGCTGGAACATCCTTGCCGCCGAAATGCGCTACCTTGCCAAGAATTTTACCGAACTGGACGCCGCCGCCCGCAAACAAGTGACGGATTTCCTCAACGCCCTCGACGACCATGACGACGTGCATCACGTCTATGCGGCGATGCGGTAACTATTTGACAGGGCTCGCAACCGCTGGTCCGTTGGACGCGGCACCGTTCCGTCTTTTCCAGTAATTCTCAATTACTTCTTCGATGGTCGTTTGTGCTTGTGGTCCTCGCAATCCCAATCTCATCCCTGCTGGAGCAAGCGACGAGGTGGTGAGCATTTTTTGCAAAGCGACCAGATCGTCCAAAGTCACATCCGCGCCGCCCGCAGAACGCCGCATGACCTGGCGGCTTGCCGCCCAGTTCGGCGGAAAGACAAACCTGCTTCCGAAGACCGGCCGCTCCGCCTGCGCCAGCTCCGAGGCGTCCAACACTCCATCTCCATTCCGGTCGAAATCCTTCATCACCTGCGCGGCCAGTAGTTTCCATGTCTGCTGGATTCCGGATATTTCCTTCGGATTGAGAATCCCATCTTTATTCAGATCGAAAAACTGCAATTCGTCGGCATCCAGTACGCCGTTCTGGTTGAGGTCAATGTTAGGTAATTCCAGCTCGAGAAAGAGGGGATCATCAATCATGGCGGACTTCTCGTCGGCGGTGAAATTGTCCTTATGATCCAGGTGAAACTTGTGCATAAGATCCGCCCAGCGCTGCGCTGTGACCGCCGATTCGCGGTCCTGACGCGCGCGCAATTGCTCCATCTCGGTCTGAACCCGCTCCATGACTTCTGATCGCGGAATGAGCCAGAATCCAGGGATATGCTCGGCGGTGATGACGTGCCCATCCGGAGTCGCATTGAAGATAATTCGTCCAGGACTGTAGCTTCTAAAATCATCGTCTGCTGGGTTAGCTATCAATCCGGAGTACCGGGTCAAAAGACCATTCGGGATGGTTCCATCCTTCAAATCGAACCGTAGTGGAATCAAGGCGGGGTTGTCCAGATCGTTCTCGTATCCCAGCAAAAGGGCGTGATGTCCGGCTTGTTCTTCCAAAGCTGGCTTTCCTTTGCCGTGGACGTCAAGGTTCAGATTGCCGGAAAAGACCCACACGTTGCTTGCGTCGAGGGCAATGGAGGCTCTGAGCAAAGAAATGCCCCAGGGATGGTTCCATCTGGCAACTGGAGACAAGCCCTTGGTCGGAGGACGACGGCCGAATGGTCGGGGCAATGGGGATTCCTTCAGAATTTTCTCAAATGAAATGTCGCCGTCCCGCAAAAGCTGCCATTCGGTTTCCTGATCAGGCGAACCGCATTTTAAGACTGCACCGCCGTCAAGAATGGTGGCGGAGAGCGGCTGGTTGCCGGCCGCAACGGCGGCGGTTTGCGACCAATCGTTCCGTCCGGGGGCTTGATCATAGACCGTCCCTCCTATAATCGTGCGCAAGCCTCCATGGGGACCCGGAAGTATGTTGGCGAAGTTCCCGGCGGCATCCAGCAAATTGACGGGCGGGCGGCGACGCGCGCTGGCCAGCACGGCCGCCCCTTTTCCGTTCTCTTTCATTTCCATGATGCTGTCACCGCTGACAAGGAAAAGGCGTCCGCCGACCCTGCTCAATCCGCCGGTGCCGGGCACCGGCATGTCCTCCCAAGATTTTGAGCTCAATGAATAACGTTGGATTTTGCCGCCTCCGTTAAAGTACACGTAATTACTAAGAACTTCAAAACTGTTGCCCGTAGCGAATATCTCATCGTTCCGGCCGCCAAAATCCCTGATTGTGCCATCCATCGGCAACTTGATCACCACGGTATCAAAACTTAGCAAGTCAATGCCGTACAACGCCGCGCCGTGCATGCGGGCTCCATTCGCCCCGTTGAAGACCTCCATCCAAAATCGGCCGTCGCGGAACCGAGATTCCCCGAGATTGATCGCTTCCGAACCGTCCGGGTTGTAAGAGTCAATTATCCAGCCCGGCGGCACATCCCAGAAGCGGGCGACGCGCAGAATATTGGTGGACAGGTCGCGTACGTCGCCCGGAATGCCGGAAAATCGCCCACGCATTGGAATAGTTGGGAAATTTGTGTTGGGAAGGACGACGCGCGGCGGTTTAGACGCCATCGAAACATTCGTGTCCTTGGGCAGAAGGTTATTGAGCCAGACCGCTTCGAGGCCCCTATCGGCCGCGAATGCATTAAAGTCTGGCGCGCTATTCGAGATCGCGCACCGGCGCTTGAAATCCTCCATCGCCGCCAGCAATTGCGTCGCCTCGTTCGTAGAAAAGGCCTTCCGCTGGCCGGAGGCCGGTGCCAAATAGCGCGAGCAGGTTGGAGCATCAAAATGGTCGGAATTCTGCAAATAGCCCAGAAACGAGTGAAAGTTGAAGTCGCCGAGGAACTCGTTAGAATAGTAGCGATTCACCGTCTGATATAATTCGGCTCCAGGGGAGTTGTCCACGTCATTCCTCACGAATACTTCCATGTCGTGGATAATACGTGACTCCTGTTTCGCAGTGACGATGGCATAGGCGTTTTCGGCCGCGACCTGGAACAACGGAATGGCCCGATCCTTGAATTCCTGAGCGGTTGTGGTTCGCGCGGCGTCCAGATAACGTCCAGCCACTCGCGCCATGCCGTTCGTGGATTCGCAAAGCTCATGAATGAAACCGCTCCACAGACCCTCGCATCGTTTTTTGTCCTCCGGATTCCAAGCGATGATCTTATGCACATACGAATATTCAAACATCCAGTTTGAGACTCCGGAGTGGTAAACTTCCCGGTACATCCCGAGGCATTGTTCCGGGGTGTCATACCAGAGAGACCCGTTGGCCCCGTTGATTCCGGCAAGACTAACGCGGACAAACCAATCGTCGTACCTGCTCTCATTGCGGGCTCGAATACCGATGCTATTCGTTCGTTGGATGAATAATCCATCAGGGGCCGAATTGGCAATTATCTCCGCAGTGCGGCGCATTGCTGACCTCAGCTCAGTGAGTTCCTCCTTGTGTTCCTGGGCGGCGTTTTGACCGAAATAATAGTATTGCTCCAACATCTCGGAAAACCCGTTCAATAGTGCAAGGCCCTGCTCGTAGAAGGCATGATCCGGCGTGGTTTGCGGCCGGAAAAAAGCGTGGTCTGCGTCATCGAAAAGATCGAGCGCGGTTATGGCCGGCGCCAGCTTGGCGGGATTCGGCGCCGAGTTGCTCACCGTGGCGTAGCGGAAAGCCCACCACGGCCAATCGGTCTCCGCTTCCGCCCCATAAATCGTAATGCGCAGGTCGGAGACTTCCCTGGTTTTCTTTCCCAGCGCCCAACTGGCATCCGCCGCCGCTTGGGCTTCGTTTAACATCCCCCACTTCAGCGCCCACTTGCCTTCCTCGAAATACTGCTCGGCTTCTTCCGCTGGTTTCCAGTCCGGGCTCCCGCTTTGTTTCTTGAGTGCGGCAAATATCTGCCGCGCCAGATCGTTGATAACAGCGGGTAAGTCCGTCCGTTTGCCCTGCACTTCAATCAGCACCGGCACCTTTCCAGGTGGTGCCAGCCGCGCGCTCACCGTCACGGTGGCCAGGTCATATCCATTCTTGTCAATCGTTCCATCGAGCAGGTAGCTGCCGTTCCAAAAAGGGGAATCGGCCATGTCTCGGAAGTCCTTTTCTCCGGCCAATTGCTCAAGTTTTTGCCGTTCCAGGACAAAAATCTCCTTCTCGCTCAACAATCGGCTCTTCAAGAGGAGATTCATTTCCCGTTCCAGAGCCTCCGTTTCCTTGGAACGGACGGCGGATCGCAAATCCAACAGGGAAATGGCCAGCGCGTCACGCGTGAGGATGTTGAGCTTGGGGAGCAACGGTTGAAACTGACGACCGAGAAGCCTGCTCCAGACTTGGGCATCTGCCAGTGGAAAAGGATAGTCCGCCTGCGCGAGCACGACGCCCGGCTCAACGGCCACCAACCGGCTGGAGAGGACGGAGCGCCCGTCTTTTTGCACCAGGTCCAGAATGACCAATCCGGCCGCACCCATAATTTTGCCCAGTTTCATGAAGTCCCGCCCTCCGCCAGCCGTGGAAAGCGCCTGTTCTCCGAGTACTTTGTTGATCTGCGCTCTTTCCAGAAGAGTAACTTGATTGAAGTGGGATAACTCGACCGTCAACAAGTCCAAGGCCGTCATGGTGCCGGGGTTGTCCGCGACCACCGCAAGCCGGAGAGAAGTCTGCCCCGGGGCTGGAGTCAAAGTCCCGAAAACGGCCACGGCTATCAGCCACCGCGACAACTTTCCGCCTGCCAGCAATCGGCCAACTGCCGTGACGAGGTTCCGGTGCATGATCAAACTTCAACAACGGCGTTTCTTCGCTCTCATTCTATTAGCTAAGACACCGCCGAAGGCCAAGACCTTTGCTGGAAAATGTCGAAAAGAGGAGAAGTGCGGCGAGAGCCCCAGCAATGTGGCTGGATGCAGAAACAAACACGGGGGTGTGATTGAACGTGCCGAACAAGCTGTTCTTGCTGATAAGCTCATAGCTGGTCTTCAAGGCCAGAATAATCAGGGTGGCAGCGCAAAGGCGCCGCCATGGCGGCGAGTCCGACAAGCCGTGGAGGGCCAGGAACGTGATCGCCGCAACGGCCAGTCCAGAGAGGCCGGCACAGTATTGCATTTGCGGGGCAAAGACCAGCACGGCGGCGCTGATGGTCCAGGGCGCGAGGGCGCAAAGCCAGCCGAAGCCGGGCAGGCAACGGGTTTCAATGATCCCGCTGATGATGGCCAGCGGGATGACGTCGGAAATCAGATGACGGGTGGAGAAATGGACCCAGTGGCAAGTGAACATCCGCCAGATTTGTCCGGAAAGGATGGCGGAACGGTCGTAAATCAGCCACGGGGCGCATGGGGGAAACAACGCTACGACGACCGCGCTACTGACCAAGAGCAGCGTAAGATAAGGGATCGGGGCTGCTTCTGGTAGCACTTGCCGTGGCCGGGATGAGGCGATTTCGTTCACCGGCGGGGTGTCTCTAAATTGGCGGCTTTCTGCCGAAAGCCGCTACAGAATGAGACGGCGAGAGCCAGCGTCAACAAGAGTTCCGTTCCGCCGAGGGCAGCACCGCCGGTGTAGCCGGGTTTGTTCACCACTTTAAACTGCTCCGGCGCGTTTTTCACCCGGTCCTTGAATTCCTCCAGTTGGACTTTCAAGCTGGCGGTCAAGTTCGTGGCCGCCTGCTGGAATCCTTTGTCGCTGTCGCTCCGCAATTGCTCGCTCAAGTTTACCGGCGTGGACGATCCTTTGATCGTGCTGACGCCGGGGGCGCGGAAGAGCAGCTTGCGGCTGGCGATGTCATAAACGGCGGCATCGAGCATGGTTTGCGTGTCGTTTTTCTCACCCTGGATGACGTAGGCGCCCACGATCGTCCAATAGCTCAACGACAGCAGGCCTTGATCGGTGAACTGAACCTGGTCGTAGGAGAGCAGCGCCATCACGTCCACTCCGTAAATGGCGTGAATCTCGTCCAGATTGCGGAACCCACCGCCGGGGGTAAGATAGGCCGACGGAATCATCTCAATCGAACTCACAAACGGATAGCTCTTGAACTGGGCGCTGATCTGTTTCATCAAATCCATCTGCTGAGTTTCCGAGAATTGGGCGTCGTTGGGGACGAAATTTTCGCGGCTTCCCTTGGGTCCGCCCGCCGGGACGAAGGCAATCCCCACCCGCAAGGGCAGCGACAACACCGGGATGGATTCGGTGTCCACGTGGCCGGCCTGGCCCGCGTAGAGATAATTGTAGAGACTGTTGGCGCGGTGATGCTGGCGCTGGTTCCAAGTGTCGCAACCGGCCGCGAGAGCGGCCAACGCAACCAGCCATCCCATTTTCAACAAGAGCGATTTTTTCATAGTTTTTTCAATGGTTTGAAATGTCTGGCCGGGGCGGGTTGGGCCCATCGGCCGGTTCAATTGTGAATTATGTTTATATGTCAACAGATATTTATTATTATTTTCCAGTCTGAGATCCCGGCCGGATATCTCACCCGTTCGGAAACCGGAAAACGATGTGGCACGGGAGTGTAGGCCGCGTGCCCTCACGCGGCGGGGTGGGAAGCTCGCGAGAGAAATTGAAAATGGCGGCGCTTTTCCAAGCGCCGCTACGGCCATTCTTAAATTTCCCAGTGCGGTTTGGCGCGGTGTTCGATTTTGGCGAAGAGCTGAACGACGTCGGTTGGGATCGTTTCCATCGCTTCGGCGATGCGGCCGCCCAATTGGCCGTCGTAATCGCCAATCTTAAATTCGGCCAGCAGTTCGCGCAGGGCTTTTTTCTGATCCAACAAAACCAGCGCGGGGTCGAGGCGCGTGGCCAGTTCGGCTTCGGAAAGGGTGATGGCGGGGAAGGCTTTGCGGATGGCTTTGGGGTCGAGCAGGCAGCCTTCCAGTTCCGGGAAATCGAGCGTGATGATCTGGTCTTCGGGTAATTCAAGATGCTGGCCAACGGTTTTGCGATTTTGCGTGCTGCCGTTGCCGAAGACGGCATAGACGACCGTATGCACAAAGCGGCTCAAGGCCACCCGCGCGTTGGCGTAATAATTCAGCGTGTCGCCGCCGCCGCAGGCCAGAAATTGCACGCCAATGCGGAAGCCGTACTTGCGCGCCCACGCTTCGTACACCGGAATGTAATCCGTCTGCTCCACGAAAACGACGGCATCGGATTCAAAGCTGAATGCCGCCGGAACGCCCAGTTCTTCAATCACATTCATGGCGTTGACCGGCGTCACCGGGACGGCGACCGTGCAATTGTCCGGGTCGCGGCGGATGAGAAACAAGGACTGGATCGGGCACGCGCCGGCGACGGCCGCAGAATGGGTGGCGCAGAAGATGCGTTTGTTGGCGGATTCCGCCCGCAGGAATTGCATGAAGCGAATCTGGGCCTGCGGATGAAGCCCGTATTCCGGCTCCTCGAGGCAAATCCACGCCCCGGGCGGAGCGAGCATGACTTTGGCCACCAGCGTCACTACCGCGCGCGTGCCGGAACTGATCTGCCCGCTGGAAAAGACCAGGTCCTCATCGCGCGAGTCAATAATAGCCAAGGTGGTTTCGTTGCGAACGGTCGGGGTATGCACGCGGCCGAGGCGCGGAACGAGCTTCTGCACCTGCGCTTCAATGCGCCGAAACTGGCTCGGCTTGTTATTATATACCCAGTGCAGGACTTCGGGCAGGTTGGCGGCTTCGGCGGCGAGAAACGGCTGGCGGTCCTCCTCCAGAGGCAGGCGACCGGCCGACCCGGCCCATTCCAGGGCGGCAAACTGGCGGCGCACACCGTCGGCCAGTTCATTGGAAATGGGAAAGACGGCGCACGATTCCGGGCGCCCCAGTCGCAAGCGAAACGGCTGGCTTTGTTCCGCCGGCAGGTCCGGCGAAATCGGCTCGGACGGCACTTCGTCCTGGCACTTCTTGCACAGCGCCTCCAGTTGGCCGTAGCTGATTTCGGTTTTTTTCGGAGCGCCTTTGACGGCGAAAATCAGGCAGGGCCGGTCGCCGCGCAGATTTGGGGTGAGAAGTTCCTCCGCGAAATAGTCGCGCCCAATTGAAACCTTGAGGGTCAAGGTCGAAAGAAAATCCGTGGCGAGCGCGCTGGCCGGCGGTGTCGCCGGATTCTCCGCAAAGAGTTGATCGACGATTTCCGTCCGTTTTTCCGCCGAGAGCACGAAATCGAACTGGAATTCCATGCGGGCCCGGGCGTTCTTGCGGTGAATGTTCTGGGCCAGGTCGCCCCCGCGCGAGACGAGGGCGTGCTCGAAGCTGGTGGCGGCATCGGACAGGAACTGAAAGGCGTCGAGCAAATTGGATTTGCCCGCATTGTTGCGTCCCGCCAGCCAGACCATGTTGTCCAGGCGGTCGAGTTCGATGCGTCGGACGCTCCGGTAGTTGGAGACGACGAAACGCTTCAATTTGAGGTGGATCAATTCCATTCCGCTCCACTTTAATAAACCGAGTTAAAGCCAAAGGCAATGCAGCGGATGGTCGATTTCGCCCGCAAGTGACTCTTGCAATTTTGGAGGGATGGGTGTTTTCTAGGTGCATCCAGCGGCATAAGAGCGGAACCTTGCTTGAAAAGCAGATGGGGCGAGGTTTTCTCTGAACTGGTCCAAAAAAGACAGTTAGCGGGCAGCGAAGTGGGCCGCCGAGATTAATTATGAGTGAATTTACAATTTCGTGTACCGGCTGCGGCCAGCGCATCACGGTCAACGACGAGTGGATCGGCGCGAAAATCAATTGTCCCACCTGCCAGGTGTCAATTGTGGTGCCGGATAATCCCGACGCCCCGACGGCGTCAAGCATCGCCATCGCCGCTCCCCCCGGAATGCCGCCGCCGCCGCCGGTCCCCAAAGTGACGAGGCTTTCCGTTTCCGCGCTAACCGCGCCGGAGGCCCATGCTCCGGCTCCGGCCCCGGTGGCGACGACGGAACAGCAGGGCTCGGCGGGGTATCGGGCTCACATGGCGCGCAAACCAAAGAAATCTTATACCGGGGTGATCGTGGCGGTCGTGGCGGTGGTGCTGCTCGGCGGGTCCGCCTTTTTGAATCGGGATTTTATCAAGAGCAAATGGCAATCCTGGCATGGGCCGACGGCGGCGGAGCTTGCGGCGACCAATACACCGGCGCAGCCGGCACCGCCGCCCGAGTTGACGGCTTCGGAAATTATGGCAAAGGTCATTGCTCTGTACCAGGGATTGCCGACGTTTAGCGCGGGCGGAAAGTTTGCGTCCGTGCTAGACATGTCGGCGATCAGTCCGGCCCAAGCGGCGGCGGGACCCCATGCTGTCACGGCGGATTTGATGCTGAAAATGAACCGGCCGCTGAGTTACCGGATTGATATGACGGTCGCGAGGGGAACGTCCAATGTGACCACCATTGGCTGGTCCAGCGGCGCGGGCGACTGGCTTCAGACCCATTACGGGCGCACCAAGATGCAGTCGCACGACCAAGTGTTCAACAGTTTCGCCGTATTCAGCGACGGCGTCAACGGCGCAGCAGGGGACATCGTGAGGCTATTTATCGGCGAAACGAACCTAGGGCTGGCCAAAGACACAATCGAGTGGACGCGCGACAAAGACGAGAACCTTGCTGGCCAGGTGAATTATGTACTGGAAGGCACGGTTGACCTGCACATTTTCAAGGTCTGGATCAGCCGCGATTCGTTTCTGATTACCCAGACGCAGGTGGTCCTCGACGGCACAGCTTCGATGGATGATGCCACCATCAAGGCGCAGTTGAAGGCTATAAGAGGGAAGGACCCCTCTCTCAAGGATGTCGCCGACGCCAAGAAAGCCATGAAGATCAAAGGGACGATCACGCAGACTTATAACAATATCCAAACCAACGTCACGTTTGCCGAGACCGACTTTGCGCCGGCGGCGCCGACCGCTCCGGCGCGAGGCGGGATGCAAAATCAGCAACCGGGCGGGCGCGCTACTCAGATCGTGAATGGCCGCCGCCGCGGGGGATGATGGCGGCCGCGCCCCTTACGTTGCCAGTTATCACGGTTGATTTCGGTTTTTCCACATGAAGATTACATTCAATTGGCTCCGGCAGTACGTCCATTTCGACTGGTCGCCGGCGGAATTGGCCGAGCGCCTGACTTTTCTCGGTCTCGAAGTCGAAAGCATTCAAAAAACCGGCGGCGAGATGGAGGGCGTGGTGGTGGCGCAAGTCATCACGCGCGACAAACATCCGAACGCCGACAAGCTCTCGCTCTGCCGGGTGAATGACGGACGCGGGGAACGCCAAATCGTCTGCGGCGCGCAGAACTTCAAGGCGGGCGACAAGGTTCCCCTCATTTTGCCCGGGCACACGCTGCCGGCCAAACCCGGCGAGCAGCCGATGACGATTAAAATCGGCAAGATTCGCGGCATCGAATCGCAAGGCATGTTGTGCTCGCCCCAGGAACTGGGTTTGCCGGACCTGGTGGACGGCCTGTTGATTTTGCGCGAAGACGCGACCGTGGGCCAGACTTTCGCCGAATATCTGGGCCGCGCGCCCGGCGATGTGGTTTACGATTTGGAAATCACCCCGAACCGTCCGGATTGGACCAGCGTCATCGGCATCGCGCGCGAGATCAGCGCACTGACCGGCAATTTGTTGCGGCTCCCGGAAATCAAAATTCCGCCTGCGCAAATCAGCGCGGAACCAACCGAAAGATTTGTGCGGGTGCGGATAGAGGATGCCGGGCTCTGCCCGCGTTACACGGCGCACCTGGTGCGCGGCGTCAAGATCGGGCCGAGCCCGGACTGGATGCGATCCCTGCTGGAAAAGGCGGGCCTGCGCAGCATTAACAACGTCGTGGATGTGACGAATTACGTCATGCTCGAGATGGGCCAACCGTTGCACGCGTTCGATTTCCGGCTGCTGACGGCGCGGCCCGGAGAAATTCCCTCAATTGTAGTCAAATGCGCCGCCGCCGGGCAGGAATTTGTGACCTTGGACGGCAAGAAGCACGCCCTCAATGAACAAATTCTCCTGATCAACGACGAAACCAAGGCGCTGGCGCTGGCCGGAGTCATGGGCGGGCAGAACAGCGAAATCAGCCCGGACACGGTGGACGTGCTGATCGAAAGCGCCTGTTTTAAACCGCAGAATATTCGCGCCACCTCGAAAAAATTGGACTTGCGCACCGATTCTTCCTATCGCTACGAGCGCGGGGCGGACGTCGGCATCTGCGCCCGGGCGGGCCGGCGCGCGGCCCAATTGATTTTGGAAACCGCCGGCGGGGTCTTGCGGGAACAGGCCATCGACGCCTGGCCCGAACCCGCGCCTTTGCGCAAGGTGTCGCTGCGCTTTGCCAAGTGCGACCAATTGCTGGGCGTCGCCGTGCCACCCGGTGACCAGGTCAGATTTCTCGAACACCTCGAATTCAAGCCGGTGGAGCAGGACGGCGCGCGCGCCGTCTTCGAGGTTCCCAGTTTTCGTGTTGACATAAAGCGCGAGGCGGATTTGATCGAGGAAATCGCCCGCCTCTACGGCGTGGACAAAATTCCCGCCACGCCGCCGCGCGGGGCCCTGGGAAATAATAGTTTTGACGCAGTCCACGACGACCTGGCGCTGGCCCGGCGGCTCCTGACCGGGCTCGGCCTGACCGAAATCCAGGGACAGACACTGATCTCCGAAGTTTCCGCCAAATTGACCGCCGGCGCCGCGGAAGTGGCCACCTTGCGCTACCCGTTGAGCAGCGACATGAACGCCTTGCGCCCGAGCCTGTTGGCCGGTTTGCTGGATGTCCTGCGCTGCAACATCAGCCGCAAGAACAACGACGTGGCCATTTTTGAAATCGGCCGCGTCTTCGCGCAGCCCGGAGGAAAAACCGCCACCGAACAACGTCGTCTGGCCGTGGCGATGACGGGCGCCCGCCGGCCCTTGCACTGGGATGGCGCGGACCGGGAGGCCCGCTGCAACATCTTCGATTTGAAAGGCGCGCTGGAGGAATTCCTCGATCAATTCGGCGTGCGCGGCGTGACCTGGTCGCGGCGCGAAGGCAGCAGCGCCTTGTATCTGGAATCCGCCGCCATCGGATTGGGCCGGCTGCCGTTGGGCGAAATCGGCCAGCTTTCCCCGGCCCTGGCCAAGCAGTACGATTTGCGCGACGCGGTGCTGCTGGCGGAATTGAATTTCGACGACTTGTTGGCGCGGCGCGTTTCCGCGAAATCCTTCAAAGCCCTGCCGCAATTCCCGACCATCCGGCGCGACGTGGCCATGCTGGTCCCCGAAGCCACCACCCACGATTCGGTAACCAACGTGGTCAAACAGACCAAGCCGGCCAATCTGGAAAAGGTCGAACTCTTCGACATCTTCCGCGGCAAAAATATCGCCGAAGGCCAGAAGAGCATGGCCTACGCCTTCACCTACCGTCATCCCGACCGCACCCTGACCGACGCCGAGGTCAACTCCGCGCACGAAAAACTGGTGGAACAATTCAAACAAACCCTGCACGCCACCATCCGCGAATCCTGACAATTCCCGCAGTGCCGGCCGGCAGACCGCCGCCAATCTAAAACTCCAGCGTCACATCCGCCAGTCGCGCTGCGATCTCTCCGAGGACGCGCTTTTCGTCGGCCTGGTCTCTGGCCGCAAAGGTCACGCTGAACCGCAGGCACGCGCCCGCGTCGTCCCACGGCACTGTGGAAATCAGTTTCTCCGTGATTAGCCACTGCGATACTTCGCCCGCATCCTTGAATTGCTGCCGGGCTCCCTTGGCCGAGACCGCGGCCTTGGGCGCGGGCACGTAGAGGAAGAACGAGCCCTTCGGTTTGACGGCGTCGAAGCCGGCTTTTTTCAGAACCTCCACCAGCCCCGTCATCCGCCGCGAGTATTTGGCGGCGATTTTTTCCGTAATCTCCGGATGATCAAAACAGTAGGCGGCGGCGTGCTGGATCGCCAGGAACTGGCCCGAATCCGTATTGTCCTTCACATCGGCGTAAGCGCGCACCAGCAACTCGTTGCCGGCGACAAATCCACAACGCCACCCCGTCATGTTGAAACTCTTGCTCGTGGAATGCAGTTCGATGCCGACCTCTTTCGCCCCCGGCGTCGCCAGAAAGCTCAACGGCTTGCCTTCAAAAACGAGCGCCGCGTAGGCCGCATCGTGGATGACGACGATCCCGTGCTTCTTCGCAAACGCCACCACGCGCGCAAAGAACTCCGGCGTCGCGCTCGCCCCGGTCGGATTATTCGGATAATTGACAACCAGCGCCTTGGTTTGGGCGAGCACATCCGCCGGCACCGACGCCAGGTCGGGCAGAAAACCGTTCGCCTTCACCAGCGGCAGGTTGTGAACCTTCCCGCCGTAATAACGCGCGTGCGTGCCAAAAACCGGGTAACCCGGCGTCGTCATCAAAACGCAATCGCCCGGATTGATCAGCGCCGCCGGCAAAATGGAAAGGGCTGCTTTGCTGCCGATGGAGTGAACGACTTCCGTTTCCGGATTGATCCCCGGCACGCCGCAGACCTTTTCCAGGTAGCGCGCGGCCGCTTCCTGCAAAACGTGATCGCCGTTGTCGGCGTAGCCGCGATTCTCCGGCAGGCGCGCCTCCTGTTCAAGCTTCGCGACCACTTCCGGGAAAGCCATTTCATCCGGTTCGCCCACGCCCAGATCAATGATCTCCGCGCCGGGATGCGCCGCCAGCGCCGCCCGCTTGGCGCGCTTGATCATCTCGAACTTGTAGATGGCAGTGGACTTCCCGTAGAGTTTCCCGCCAATCCGCTCCGCGAACAAATTTTGAATATATGAATCGGACATCACCCAGACGATAGTGAAAGCCACGCCTCCAGACAAGACCCGGAAATTGGCGCCCAGAATTCTCGTGGCACCGCGGGGCCACGTCGCCGCCGCATATTTGGAGGGAAGGGAAGTTCCTTTTTCCCGAGGTTAGGGCGGCGACGCAGCACCGCCGAATGTGAGTTTAAATTCCTCGCCCGCGTTCGCCCTGACCAGGACGAATTCTTAACGTATTGCTGCAACGCTATTGCGCCGTCGTATCCGGCAAGCGATCGATGCGCCTCCCGGCAGCATCCAGCAATCCGTCGCGTTGCGGAAACACGGACATTTTATTGCTTCAACTCCAGTCCGCAATTCTGCATCTTGCCGGGATGGAATTCACGCCGCTGCCCCGTTCGTTTTACGCGCCCTCGGCGGAGGTCGTCGCGCCCCGCTTGCTCGGACATTGGCTCCTCTGCCAAACGCCGGACGGATTCTGTGGCGGTCCCATCGTCGAAGTCGAAGCCTACCTCGTCGGCGACCCGGCCAGCCACGGCTTCGCGGGCGTGACGGCGCGAAACCGCGTCATGTATGGCCCGCCCGGATTCGCGTATGTCTATTTCATCTATGGAAATCACTATTGCGCGAATGCCGTTTGCGGGGCGGCGGGCGAAGCGGAAGCAGTCTTGATTCGCGCGGTCGAGGCGCGCTTCGGTGTGGAGTTACTGTCGGCAAAGCGCGCGGGCCGAAGCGGCATCGAGTTGACCAACGGCCCCGGGAAGCTTTGCGAAGCTTTGGGCATCGGACGCAAAATGGACGGCGCGGATTTGTGCGATCCCACTTCTCCGCTTCTGCTGGCGCGCAACCCCAACGTCAGCCGTTTCCGCCACTCGCGCGGTCCGGTTGTCACCTCACAACGAATTGGCCTCACCAAGGCCGCAGAACTGCCGTTGCGTTTCCACTTGCAGGGAAGCCCTTTTGTCTCACGGCGATCTAACCCAGCACTTGGTCCGGCCGGACACCTTCACTAATCGCTTCGGGCGCCTTCATGCGCATGCCGACCCACTTGGTCGCCCGCTTCATCATGTCGGAAGAGGCCAGAATCGTAATGTGCCCATGGGACAGGGTCCAGAGTTCCGGATTGCCCCAGGCGTGCCATAGCTCCTCCGTGCTCTCCGCCGGAACGAAGAGGTCGTGCTCGGCTTCAACCAGAAGGATAAACCCGCGTGTCAGCCTCGGCTTATGGCTGCGCAGATTCAGCCGGGACAAATCCATCGGCTGTTTCAGAAGCGCCTCCCGGACCAGCGCGCAAAAGGCCAATTCATCAATTGCCCGATCCATCCGCGACACCGGAGAAACCAGGACGGCGCTGGTGACCCTCGGGTTATGGCACGCCACCAATCCGGCCAGCCAGCCTCCCAGCGAGTAACCCATGATCGAAATCCTAGGACATCCTTGCCCGGCCAGCCACTGCACCATCGCATTGACGTCGGCCAGCGCCTGATGGATCGCCTCCATGCTCCGACCGAGATCTTCCGAAATGATATTGCGCACCGGACCCTGGCTGGGCCGGCGATTAAAATGGTACGGCAACTCAAAGGCGACGGCGTTGATTCCGCGGCGGTTAAAGCGCCTGGCCAGCCAGTCAAAGCGGTAACGATAGCCAAAACGGTCGTTCCAGCCGTGCAACAGCACCACCGCCGGACGGTCGCGCCAGTGCTTGCCGCAACGCGAAATCCGACCGGAAACAAGGTTGTTTTCGGGCGCCGCAGTCGTCACGGCGGAAGGAAACCGGAAGTTTTTGCCGCCGGTGAAGGTGATGGTCGCAGCCGGCGTATTCTCCGCGAAGAAATCCGGCGACTCCAAAATGCGCCGGGCTTCCCCGACGTGGGCGTCGGCCCCGGTGCTGCGCGGCAGGCGCGCGGCGGCGGAGCGGATCACCCACTTGTCAATAAGTTTGCAAACAAATTCGTTCATTCCCGAAAGAAAGAAAGTTTCCTTGTTGTTTCTAACCGATTCCCCATCTATAGCACAAGAGATAGTTTTCATGTTGATATGTCTGAACCAGCCAATCCACCCGCCACCCTGATCCACGTTTTTGCCAATATGATTGAGAGGCTGGATCTGGCCGCTTGGTTCCCGCGGGTGCAACCGTTGGAGGTTGAATTGGGCAGCGGCGACGGTTCTTTCCTCGTGGCTTATGCCGCGGCGCACCCCGAAATCAATTTCCTTGGGGTCGAGCGGCTCCTGGGCCGGTTACGCAAGATCGACCGCAAAGGCCGGCGGCTCGGGCTGATCAACCTGTGCTGCGCGCGGATCGAGGCTTCCTACTTTCTGGAGTACCTGCTGCCGCTCCATTCCGCCCAGGCCATCCACCTCTATTTTCCCGACCCCTGGCCCAAGCGCAAACACCACAAGCATCGCCTTGTGAACGAGCATTTTCCCGAGACCGCCCGGCAGGCGCTCGCACCCGGCGGCGTAGTTTATTTGCGAACCGACAACGCGCCCTACTTTGCGCAAATGAGAGAGGTGTTCGCCCTCGCGCCCTTCTTTCAGGAGGCCGTGACCCCCGCGGAATTGGCCGGAACGCTCACCGATTTCGAGAGGATGTTTAACCGAAAGGGAATACAGACCTTGCGCGCCGCGTATCGACTGGCTTGAATTGTCGCGACCAGGACTCGCGGCTTTATGGGCTGCGAGCAAACGAGCGCGAAGAGCACAAAAGATATTTGGACTCCATTTCTTTGAGTTCTTTCCGTCCGTCGTAGCCTTGGCGAAGGAGGACGTGTTCTCTCGCGGCTCAATCATGTTTGCCCCCAAATCGTTAGCGAAACGATCGAGTTGCCACCGTACGGGTGAAGTTATCGTGCGCGCAACGATCCGTCGGCGGGACGCCGACGGAAGCGACCGAGACGGTCGCGCTCCCCTGAAAGTCGCTAACGATTGAGGTGTTTGGCTGGTTCGTGTGATTCGTGGTTATTCACGGACCCTGATTCGAGCAAAATCCAAAATGTCGCCGCCGTGGGCAATTTGAACAAACCACCATCAAACCAGAACCCAACCAGCAAGACAATCGCCCCAGCCCGGCATGTCGTTTGCAACCAGTTCACTTCTGGAATCTCCAATCTCCAATCTCCAATCTCAGATTTCCGCCTTAAGGATAGCCAGACATACATCCCAAAACAAAACAAGGCTGGCATACCAAGCGTCGCGCCGAGCATGAGATGGTCATTCATTTCAATCGCCGCACCGTCAGTTAATGCGGGTCGAAGATAAAAATGTTCATACAATCGTTCTGGCTGGCCCCAGCCTGCGCCGAGGAGCGAATGTTCTACTGTCGTCTGCCAAGCGCCCTCCCATGCAGACACCCGGTTGCGCCACGAAAAATCGCGCGCGCTGGTCGCAGAAACCGCTCTACGGGCGGGAGTCCACTCCGTATGCCGAAATTGCCAGAACGTTATGACGGCAATTGAGGCCACAATCAACCCGGCAGAAGCTGCATTGTGGCAGAATCGACGCTTGACTGTTGCCTTACTGGCCGAGTTTTCTGCAAATGCAATCCGAAGAAGACGCGACGCAAGTAGCGCCAAATAGCCCATTCCACAAGCAGTTGCCAACCAAGCGCCGCGACTATAACTATGCAACAGCCCTCGAGCCATAATAGCGGCGGCGGCAATGAACAATATTGCAAGAAGCCACTTGCCGGGTTCAAAACACCTTCGCTGGAATGCGCCTTGAACGACAGACCTGAATCTTGTGAGAATGGTTCCAATGGCGAGCGTTACTCCAGTTCCCATGAGCAATCCAAAATTATTCGGGTTGTCCCATGGCCCGGTCCAGCGCAAGTCCCCGTGATACTCGAAGCTTCGCGGTGCGCCATCTTTCCGAAGGGAGGCTAAAGACAACAAGACAATCATCGCCGCCACGATCAGACCTCGGAGATTGCCACCCTTGCCAGGCACACCTTCACCCGTGCCCCTTTCTCTACGCGTTCCGTCTTCCCAGACAGCCCAACCTGCTGCCTGCCCGATCACCGCACCACCCGACAGCATTAGGGCATCAATGTTCGAGGAATTTTGAAAAGCGTAAACGCCGGCGCTTGTTAACAATACGCACGCTAGCCAGAGCGCGGGATTATGCGCCTCCAAAAAAGGGTCGCGATGGCGCGTTCGCACCCAAACCAAACCCGCAAAATACCCCCCCAAGCAGACAAAAACCAGCCATTGTGTTCCCGCGTCACGAAGCACAAAAGTCGTCTCAGCGAAGATCGGAGTGTTAAAAGGCGTGGAATCCCGCCAAGTGCTAGGCGCGAAGAGAAGCGTCTCCAGCAGAACAACCGCACCCCCAAATACGAAAAACTCAATTATGCGCCGACGGATCATTGGCAAGCTGCTTGTAGTCGCCTTGCGATCATGATGTCACGAGACTATGCGGTTCAGACCAGCACGACAGCTTCAGAAGAGATCGCCCCAGTAGTCTCGCGGGCGATTGAAATGAGCAAGAAAACGGGAGTTGTCATCGCGAATTTGGTCAATCACCCACTGGCGGGTTAGTTCATCCCAGGCTGTGTTCACTTGAACGCCGGCCCGTCCGATTTTTGACAGTCGGCTTGGCGCGTCCTGTCGGCTGTTGGTGCGCTCGCATTCAAGGTCAGGAATTACCGAATCGTCAATCTCCAGGAAGCGGCAGACATCCTGAAACACCCCCGTGGTATCGGCGGTGTATTCTTCAAACCATACCACCTTGATCTTGGATTCGTCGAATTTCTGCCTGTAAGCGTCGAATACTTCCCAATAACGGCTTGAATCCACGACCATCGGCTGTTTCCGGAGCGCGTCATTGATGGAAGCAAACATTTGTCCGCCCGGAGTGCAGATATGTTCCACGTAGGCGGATTCCATGCGTTTAAGCGGGTGCCGCACCATGTAAATAATCTTGGCGCGGGGTACATGCTCCTGGATGCGTTGGATGACAAACGGATGGTAGCGAATTCGGGAATAGGATGTCGAAGCATCCCCCACCGCCACTGCGTCACGACAATTTCTGAAGAGCTTCAGGTATTCATTCCAGCCCCGTTTATAGTTGTGGTCATGAGAAAAGAAGTGCGGTTCCTTGCCCTGCACAATGGCCGCCTGGCTGTGCATGGCCAACAGCGAACTCAGAGAGGTGGTCGCAGCCTTGGCGGCGCCAATGATAAAAAAATTAGGTTCAGTCTTCTTGCTCATTTAGTTCGCCAGCTTGTTGGTTTATGAATATCCAAGCGCGCGACAGTAGGGTTCTAGCCGTGAGAGAACCGGGGCAAGATATTTCTCATAACGCCGCCAGCGTTCAACCGACCTTTGATAGACCGGTTTCGTGACGTCGTGATAGGAGGGTGAGAACACACTTCCCCTCGCGTTCTTGTCATGGAATTGCGCCTGTCTTTCGTGCCACGTCAGACCGAGAAACTCAGTCACCCGCCCGCCTTCCTTCCGCAAGTCTTTCACAATGTCTTCATAGCGGGTTTCCATCCAGGCGAAGCCTTCCCATTGCCGCACCGCCAGCCAAACATCCATAATATCCACGTAATGTGTAGCCAGACGCTCAAAGGAGAGGAAGTTGGCGTTGACTAGATTCAAAGGAATGTTCTGGAAGTAGCAGCTAATCAGCACGTCTCGCGGATCCCGCAACGCGATCAGAACCCGGAGTTCAGGGAAGACCCGCAACCAGATTGGGAGGTGGGCGGTCGGTGATGGATTCTTATCCAGAATCAGCTTGCCCTCTGTGGGAAGACCGATTTCCTTTTGCAAGGCTTGGAAGTAGCGCCGCCGGAGGATATTCAGACGTTGTATTGATAGTCCCCTGGACTTATTATACTCAGGCGCCAAGACCTTGGAAAACGTGGTTGGTTCGTCCACCGCCACAACATTGGGATGGGCGCCCAGGACTTGCTCCAGCAGTGTGGTACCGCTACGGGGGTGGCCACCGACGAAAGCCAGCGGCGGGATTGCCTCCCTCTTTTTTAGGGGATAGGTTTTGGACCAGATCCGCATCGTATTTCGGGGTAGCAAGGTGGCGGCAAGGCGCGTTTTTTGTGCGCGGACATCGTACCTCTCCAGCATTAATTCGACGTCTGCCAGGACGCGGACCATCTTCTTGGCTTCGACAAGCAACAGCATCGCCTCATCGTACCTCTCCTGGCGGTCCAGCAAATTGGCCAAGTCGTAACGGCAGGCATAGCGAACATATTCGTGTTTGGGGTTGGATTTGATGAGATCGCGCAACCGGCGTTCGGCTTCGTCGAGTTTATCCTCGTGTTGCGCCAGCAAAGCGAGCATGTATCGCGCTTGATCGTCTTCCGGGCTGATGGCTAGGCATTCGTCCACGGCGACGCGGGATTGTTCATATTCATGGTTCTGCTCCAAGAACACCGCCAAACTGATGCGGGAGTTGACGCAGCCCGGATCGACCGCTATCGCTTGCATAAAGTAGAAACGTGCCTGATCCATTCGCCGCAATCCCAAATAGTAATAACCCAGACTAAGGAGGATTTCAGGCACGCCCGACCCAAGATCCGCCGCCTTGCGCCAAGCCTGTTCGGCCAACTCCACCTGCCCCAGTTCACTCGCGGCACACCCGAAAGCAAACCAAATTCTTGGCCGGCGGGGGAATTTTGCGGCGAGCTTTTGCAAGCGGTTGAATGCCTGATCATCGTCACCCACCGCAAGGCATTGTTCAGCCTCACTCAATTCGTTGCCGATAAGAACCTCTTCACGCATAAGGCAGCTCGTCAGACTCAGCCCTGGTTCGGTCCAATGCCGGTGGTTTCATGGCGGATATTTCTAGCGCTGTTTTATCGTCTCTGAAGAATCACCCCGCCTTGGCGCCGGTTTTCAGGGCCGGCACAGGCATTTCATTTTGGCCCCGCCGGTTAATCAACCATAGTAACGACGCAAAACCTCCAAAAAGCAGATATGTCAAGACCCCTTCCACAATTCGTTGCGCCGTATTCTCGGAAATATGCAACATTCCGGTCAATGTACCCAAACAAGGGCAAGGATGTTGATAATGGACCAAGATTAAACCAACACGATAGAGCAGGAAGGATGTCGCCAGCCATATCAGCAAGCCCACCTGCAACTCTATTCGTTTACCCCAAAAGCAAGCCAAAGCCACCAGCGCCTCCACACCGCCCACCAGCCAGAATAATGTTCGAAAATGGATTCCGAAGATCGGGTCCGCGGTCTGTAGTATCTTGTCGGCCCCCATGCTACTGACCAGCTTGGCCAAGGCCGTGGCCAACAGCAGCAAGGCCGACGAACATGTGTAAAATTTAACCAGTTTCATTCGCATATTATCAAAATGCTGGATCTCAAGAATGACCGCTCCGCCGCACTCGCACGTCGAATGGGGTCGGCAGGGTGTTGAAAATTCCCTCCTGCCAACCGCGAGATCTACAACCATTAATTTGCCACGGTCACTTTCGGCCCGCCTTGGAAAAAACGGTCATTTCAACACCCCGCCAAAATCCCATTCCCTTGCCTTCGTGCAACCGATATGATCGCCATTACCACCCAGGATGCACTCCAACCAGTAGAACCACCCGGCCCACGGGCACCCTGCTGGTCATTTGGATTAATTACATCAGCCTCCGCTTACGCACCGGAAAATCTGGTAGGCTCCGCTAACCGTAACCTGTTGGTTTTGTATTTGTGATATGGGTGACCCGCAACCACCGCTGCCGCATACGCCTTTCCGCTGATATTGATTAACAACTCTTGAGCCTCCTCCGGGGAAGGAATTATAACTGGCGAAGGTGCCACAACCTGGTGTGTTAACATACGACCAATAATAGCCTGATGGCAGGGAACCTGACCAAAGAGAGTAGGTACAGCTCGATCCGGTATTTGAGGAGGTACACGTTGGGCTAGAAGGGCTGGTATTGCTGCCCGACATGTTGGCGCAAGAGCCATACACTAACGTGATATGACCTAACAACGTGATGGTGGCTACCATCGAAACCATGCCATTCAATAATTTTCTTTTCATGTTTTTTCTTTCTTATACTGCTTTGCGTTTTGTTCCTGCAATCTCCCCTGTTTGCCCTCTGCTCATTTTCGACACGAAATAGAGCAGAAATCCAAGAGCGACGGAAAGAGCCGCCAAGACAATTCGCACCGGCCTTTGGCTCGGCGGGTGCGCTTCCGCGTACAGCGCCGGCCTTAATTCCGCGGAAACCGCCTTGGCATCCCGAAATGCCGGCAGCGCCTTCACCTGCTCGGGGGTCAGCCACCCGGAATCACTGGTATAACCGACGCTGTCCGCACCATCCTTGGTGAGGCGCATGTCGCTGACCTCAACGCGAGTGTCGGTGCGGAGTTCAGGTGTAAAATTGCTGACAGATAATTCCGAACTCAGGTTCGTCACAAAAACGTCACATTGCCACATGGCCGCGATGTCCTTGCTGTTTCTGGCGTTGGTGCCCGGTTGGTAGGTGCAGAGGGTGAAGCGGGTCGGGATCTCCAGTCCACTCAGGTTGGTGAAGGCCAGAACGCGAAAAACCGTGTTGGTAAAACCGTGGTTAAACGGTGGGTCCCGTTCGACCGGGGGAGTAAGGCGAAAAAAACCATCATCAAAAAAAACAAGCATTTTCGGCAAATAGGGCGGAAGCTTAAAAATTTCCAAATCTATTTTTTGTTCATAGCCCTCGTTCAGCCAAAATTCCGCCCCCCGGAGTGGCAGCGCGTAATAGGAGATGGGTTGAAGACTGCCATGATGCGGACGAGCATTCAGGAAGCAGTGCGAGGCCAGGCCAAGCCAGATCGCCGACAGGGCCGGATCCGAATCAATACGGGGGAAGGGCTTGTATGAGATGGATGCCGCATCTCCCAAGTTGGTCCAGTTGGTGGACTGCGTCAATTTATTGATGTTTTCGGGCCTTTCGATGGATTCTATCGTCATTAGCTCAACCCCATTGTAGGCGGTTTTTCGCGCGCACGAATCAAGTCCACCTTTTGATACCATCACCCACTGGCAGTCGTTGACGCTTATCTTGAAGCGCGTTGTATTGGAGCACAATATGGTCGCGCCGTCCAGGCCCATATCCCTCGCCCGGGCCACTCCTTCGGCCTCAAATTGGCCCGCAACGGAATTCCTGACATGGCCCAGAGTCATGCAAACAAGCAGGAGGAGACGGCCCAAGCAAAATCTCATATTGTATTCCAAAGTGTTAATCGTTCCAATCCAGCCCGCGACCAAGCGGCAATCAAACTAAACAGCTCCATTCACACCTCAAGTTACCCCAAGATCGCCCAGCGGCGAATTAATCACCGAGAGACGCTTTCGGAGGCGAGGTTCTGTCAAAATATCTGCCATCAGCCACCTCAGGCCATTTTCCGCAATTTCAAGTGTCAGCTTCCGTCAAACAGCCCGAGATGTAAAGACGAAAAACATATCAAAACGCGACAGTTTTCATGTTTTGCAGGATTTTCGACTGATTGGATCCAAAGATCTTCTTAGGGCTGCTGCCCCAATAACGTTTGAAGTCCCGCAAGAAGTTGTGAACCTGTTGGTAGCCTAGTTCGGAGGCGGTTTCTTTCACTGAGGCGCCGCCGCGCAACATTTCAATTGCCCGCTTCATGCGTTGTTCGATCAGCCATTCTTTAGGGGGCCGGCCGCTGACCTCGGGAAAATACCGCTGTAGTGTCCGCACGGAGACATGACGGAGTTCCGCCAGTCCAATGACGGACCAATTGGCCTTGCGGGCAAGTTCCTCCCAATCCTCCATTTTACCTGAACGTGTTTTCATTTTGCATAATATGCGCAAGCGCATAGTCCGCCTGTTTCACGTTGCTCAAGCACAGGCTCCGCTTGCCCCGCCTTTGGCTGCACTCAACGCCGGCAACAGCAACGCCGCCAGAATGCCAATGACCGCGATCACCACCAGCAATTCGATCACGGTGAAGGCTACCGTACGGCAATTAGACGAGTGCGGTTTCACGTCGAACGGGTGGCGGGTTTGGCCTTGGCAGATTACGTTTCAGGTGGCACACGAAGGATGGCTTTGGCGGCGCAATGGGGACAGTCAATTTGCCGGCCGATTCCCCCGGATGGGAAGGAAATATTGCCGCCACAGTGGCTGCAGGCGCATTTAAGGTAGCTTCGGTTGCCCCGCCAAAGCCAAAGCAGGCCGGCCAGACTTCCCAGCCAGAGGCCAACAAGTCCAATACGGGCCAACCAATAGGCCGCACCAGGGGTTAGAGCAAAGGGACGGGCGACTCCAATGAGGAAGAAACTGAAATTGCGGCACGCTGTTGTTGACTGTAGGGCCACTTGGTAAACCAGCAGAACGCTCGTCAGCCATAGGATCAATCCGAGCTTGGCCCAGGCCCTCCGGCCAAACAGGCAGACCAGCGCCGCTACCAATCCGAGGGCTCCGACAATCCAGAAAAGGTTCCTCATGGAAAGCTGGAGGACGGGATCGTGCGGCTGGACCAAGCCCAGGCGGGTCCAATTGCCTATGAATAACGCGGTGCTGGCGGCCAGCAGGAGCATTCCGGCCGAGTTGGTAAAATAGTTGATCGCTTTGGATTGCATCTCAGTTCTCCTTTAGGAATTGCGCCAGGTGCTCGGCGCGGTCGCGTTCGGTGGCGATGGAGCGGGAAATGTGCTTGGCGCCACTTTCAAAATCCAAGCTGACCCAGATGCCAAGCTGCGCGGCACGATCCTGATACTCCGTCCACCTCTTCAAACCCGCAATGGCATCCTCCTCGCCAACGATAAACAACATGGCCCCCAGGCGGCTGCCGTTCAGCGGCGGAGGGGAGGTGGCGCTGAAATAAATAACGCCTCTGAACAAATCGGGCTCCTCGCTGAGAAGGATGCCAGCCATGCCAGTCTCGGCGCTGGCTCCGTAAAGGAAGACCCGGTCCGTGTCCACGGCCGGGTCTTTGGCCATGACGTTGTAAAGGCCCTTCACGTCGTCAACCCAACGATCGAGACCATCGAACCACGAGGGCCGGTCAACCCAGGCATAGACATAGCCCAAGTTGGCGGCGATTTGCGGGAATGGCGTCCAAATGTAGGGCGTCTGGCAGAGGATCACCGGATACTTCTTGTTGGGGGAAAAATTGACGGGGCGCCATACATGATAAGTCGCCAGCTTTCCCGACCGATTCGTGAACACGCCATCTTCCGGCGCTACGCAGATGGAATGCTGCAACGGCTGCCGGAGGCTGGAAACCACCAGATCGGGCTCCTTGCTCTTGAAATCGCACTGGTAAATGCCGGCCGGGGCGCTCCCCACGCTCCCCGCCACGTAAAGCCGGTCGCCCCGAAAGGAGTAGGTTCGGATCGCGCCCGGCCAGGGCACGCGCGCCAGTTCCGCACGGCCATCCCACTTCACGAAGAAGGTATTGGTGCCCCGGTCGTTCCAGAGATAGGCGTAGGAGGGGCCGTTCCCCCAGGTGAGATTCTGCACCGGGTGCAGCAGGTCGTCCATTCTCCCGCTCCGCTCCGACCATTGGCGTGACGGGCTGAACCGGACCAGGTAACGCCCCTTGCCGTCAGCGCAATCCAACAGATACTCCCCCGCCGCCGCCGAATAGCTCAGGCCCACGATTTTGTCCGCGACTCCCCGCAGCCTGCGGGTCAATACACCGGGATAGGCGTCTTCCAGGAGCAAGCGGTTAAGACGGGCCAAGTCAGGGCCTTTTTGAGCTTGCTGGGCAAGGTTGGCCGTTTCAGTCCGCAAGGAGATGCCTTTGAACCGGTTGCTTTCGTAAAAGGAGGGTTCGGCGATGACACTGTTAAACACCCGCACCACCAGCGGCGGGACTTTGGCCGAATCGGCGAGCGAATTCACGTAGTTCGTCAGCAGTGCCTGCTCGTTGCTGGAGAATTTCTGCCATAAAAAAGCGGAGACTGGATCGGACTTTGCGCACAACTTCTTCGCCAGGTTCCATAAATCCTTGATTTCGGAGGCGGAAAACGCCGAGGAACCCCCGAGCCAGACCGTCTTGGAAGCGCCAGTGCTCAAATCAAACTCCCAGATGTCCGACCCGTTGTCCCAGGCCACCGAATGGTCCGAGGTCGCCAGAAGATTGCGGATTCCACCCCGCCCCCGGTAAATCTGGCCGAAATCGCGCGGCTCAACCCATCGGCCTTGTGCAGTTGCTTCATGCATAGTCTCTTCGATCAGGTGGTTGTTATCCAGGAAAACAAACGCATCGGGCGACAGCCAGACCAGTCCGCCCACATTGCCCGGGGTCTGCACCTTGGCAATTTCCTGGCCGGTCTTCCCGTCGCAGATATAGACGATGTCCGTGCGGGATTTCTTATCCGGGGGCAGCGCGTAAGCAAAACGGCTGTCATCGGCGGACCAGCCCAGCATCCCGAAACGCGCCCCACGCTGATTCAAGTCGGGGAAGTCATTCTCATTCCGCACACAAAGCGGCACGGCTTTGCCGCCGGGGATGGCGGTGAAGAAGAGACCGGCGCCGGTTTCCACGTCCTCGGTATAGACGATGCCGGTCCCGCCTTTGTTCGGATACAACTCATCCTTGTATTGACCGATGGAGCCAAGTTCGGTGGCTACTGCCAAAGCATGGTCGGGTTTGAGAACGACGGCCAGCCGCCAGCCCGCAACGACCAGCAGCGTGGCGGCAGTCATTGACCAAGCGGCGGAATTAAAAAACAGACGTTTAAGAAGGTTCATAACAATTGAGCCTGATGACAAGGGGTGAACAACAGGAAGTGGCCGGGGAAAAGTACGCAACCCAAAAATGACGGAAACCCTCCAAAGGAGCAATCACCGCTAATCTCGTATTGCAAGTCCTGACTTTCATCATCCGTCCCACCATAAAAACCGCACCACCAAAACTGAAAGTATTGCTGAAAGATTATTACCCGGCGCGTTTGCCTGCTTTCCAAAGCCTGCAAAGCGAGGATGTCCGATTAAAGCAAAACTAATAGGAAAGTCAAGCAGTTCTTACAAATTTTTGAAAGTGTCGCAAGCTTATTATGATCAATACGTTATGCAACAGTTGTTCCTGCCGCCACCTCCTTGCATACCCCGGCCCGTAACGCGTCAGTGACGGTGGGAGTTCGAAACTGTTGAAACAGTTTCATACCTTCTGCGTCGCAGGTTCACCTGGCTGAAGCCAGGTGTTAATGGGATTCCGCCATGACTGATGACCCCGGCCCGCAGAATTCGTTGACATTTCGGCGCGGCCTTGATCATCGTTCTCCCCGTGAAAAACCTCTTCTGCAATGTGCCGATTTTTGCCGGTTTGGATGACAAAGCCCTCAAGCTTCTGCTGGAGGATGCCGAGAGCGCCGTCGTCCCGGCCGGCGACGTGATCGCGCGGGAAGGAGACGAGAACGACCGCGTGTATCTGATTGAAGCGGGCGAGGTCAGCATCCTGAAGAACTTCACGTCGCCGAAACCGGTATTGCTGGCCACGCTCGGGCCGGGAGATTTTTTTGGGGAAATGTGCATCCTGGAAACGCTGCCCCGTTCCGCCACGGCCAAGGCGGCCGCGGAGACGAAAGTGGTCAGCGTGGCTTCGTCCGCTTTTTACCGTCTTTTTGAGAAGTTGCCCAGGCAACACAGCATCCTGCTGCTGAACATGGCCCGCGATCTTTCGCGGCGATTGCGCCGATTGGATGAGGTTTTTGCCGCCCGGCAATAGCTGCCCGATGGAGGTTGCCGCGTTTGTTTCGAGTTTGCACCGTTCCGTCTCACCTTTCTGGACGTTTCCAGTCCGGCCGGCCCAAGTTCCCCGTCTGATGGATGCGCAACTTGCCGGAGGCTGAAATTGGAAGTGCTCCTCGTCGTGCGGCGAGAGGCATTCTCAATTCCGGGGATGGCAGGACATCTGCTTGCAAAGGTGTAACGCAAACGCACTATGAGAATTGAGCCTGTTTCGCACAGCAAAGCCCGTCCCAGCACGCAATCGTTGACCTTTGGTGATTTCGTGGCCGGTGTTTACGACGCCTTCGGCAAACGTAGAGCCAAGAGAATTGTCCATGTCGCCTTGGCTAAACATCTGATCGAGTTTCGGGGCACGGAACGAATTGTGATATCTTAGGCATTGTGCATAAATAAACGCTTCAACTTAAATTTTGAGGCGTGATGGTGTAATTCCAGTCACCGTGGAATTCGTGGCGAGTGAGGTTGATGGCGGCCAGTTGCGCGTCGGAGGTTTTCACGCCT
>Ga0302320_10003403_pt1 | contig 37032 bp, 31 predicted proteins | sample Bog_T0_3_FD_202130 | JGI IMG/M metagenome (GOLD analysis project Ga0302320, IMG submission 202130) | Peat permafrost microbial communities from Stordalen Mire near Abisko, Sweden - Bog_T0_3 | ecosystem: Environmental > Terrestrial > Soil > Wetlands > Peat | place: Sweden: Abisko, Stordalen Mire...
TCGGGTACCGCGCGTTCGCCAAGCGCCGCTACCGGCTCTTCGGCAAATACGACTGCTGCCATGTGCCGACCCCCTCCGAGCGCGCGCGCTTCCTCGACCTCGGCGCCGTCGTGCAGCCGTAGTCGACTCCGCTCGGGCCTCATGCTCTAACCTCCCGCCGCGTGAGCGGAATCCGTCGAAACCCGTGGAAGTGGCACGCGCTGCTGCTCATCCCGTTCGTCGCGACGCTCTGGGTCCCGTTCTACGACCGCGTCGAGCCGTCGGTCGCCGGCATCCCGTTCTTCTACTGGTACCTCCTGCTCTGGATCGTCCTCGTCGCGGTGCTCAACGGCGTCGTCTACGTGGCGACCCGTGAGAGGCGCGGCGAATGAACGTCCCGGCCGCCGTCGTCTTCTTCACGCTCTTCGCGCTCGTCACCGTGCTCGGCTTCGTCGCCGCCCGTTGGCGCCGCGGCGATCTCGATCAGCTCCACGAATGGGGACTCGGCGGCAGGCGCTTCGGCACGCTCGTCACGTGGTTCCTCCTCGGAGGCGATCTCTATACGGCCTACACGTTCATCGCCGTCCCCGCGCTCGTGTACGGCGCCGGGGCGCTCGGGTTCTTCGCCGTCCCGTTCACGATCATCGCGTACCCGATCGTCTTCGTCGTCGCGCCGCGCCTGTGGTCCGTGTCGCACGCGCGCGGCTACATCACCGGCGCCGACTTCGTGCGCGGTCGCTTCCAAAGCCCTCTCCTGGCGCTCGCCATCGCGCTCACTGCGCTCCTCGCGACGATGCCGTACATCGCGTTGCAGCTCGTCGGGATCCAGGTCGTCGTCGCTGCGCTCGGGATCGAAGGGCAGGGGTGGATGGCGGATCTGCCGCTCATCGTCGCCTTCGTCATCCTCGCCGCCTACACGTACAACGCGGGCCTGCGCGCACCGGCGATGATCGCCGTCGTGAAGGACGCGGTCATCTACGTCACGGTGATCGCCGCCATCTTCGTCATCCCCGCCCAGCTCGGCGGCTTCGGGAAGATCTTCGCCGCGGTGCCGCCGCCGAAGCTGCTCCTACTGCCGGGGCAAACGAGCACGTTCGTCACGCTCGCCTTCGGGTCGTCGCTCGCGCTCATGCTCTACCCGCACGCGATGACCGGTCTCCTCGCGTCGAGCGGGCGGAGAGTCATCCAGCGCAATACGGCGCTCCTCCCCGCGTACTCGCTCCTCCTCGGGATCATCGCCCTCTTCGGCTACATGGCGCTCGCCGCGCACGTCGGCGACGCGCCCGAGTTCGCGCACGGCTTCCAGCAGTACGGCGCCAACTACGCCGTCCCCGCGCTCTTCCTCCGATCGTTCCCCTCGTGGTTCGTCGGCGTCGCCTTCGCGGCCATCGCGATCGGCGCCCTCGTCCCGGCGGCCGTCATGTCGATCGCGTCGGCGAACCTCTTCACGCGCAACATCTACCGCGAGTACCTCCGCCCCCGCTGCACCGACAAGGAGGAGGCGCGCGTCGCGAAGATCGTCTCGCTCGTCGTGAAGCTCGGCGCGCTCGTCTTCATCGTCGCCTTGCCGCAGAAGTACGCCATCCAGCTCCAGCTCCTCGGCGGCGTCTGGATCCTGCAGACGTTCCCCGCGATGATCCTCGGCCTCTACACGCGGTGGCTCCACCGCTGGGGGTTGCTGGCCGGGTGGGCGGTCGGGATGACGCTCGGCACGTGGATGTGCAGCACCACGGGCTTCAAGTCGACGACCTTTGCGCTGAGGCTCGGCGCGCTGAGCGTGCCCGGATACGCAGCGCTCTGGGCGCTCCTCGCGAACCTGGCGGTGACTGTGTTGGGTACCTTGGCCCTCAGCGCGCTCCGGGTGTCACCCGGTGAGGACGAGACCCACCCCGAGGACTACTTCTCCGACCGCGCCTGACGCGGAAATGGAATATGTGCGCGCCCAGGCACGTCCAACGAGGCGTGCCAGCCAAATCCCAGGGGTTCCTGCCCGAACGGCGCCTCGCCGGCAGACTGCTATGCTCCCCTCGGTCCATGGGGCTTTTGCGGCACATCGCGTTCGCGCTTCCGTTCGCGCTGCTTTCGGGCCTCGCGTTCGGAGACGCGCCATCTGCGCACGTGAAGCCGCTCGACGTTCACCGGTGGCAGGTCGTGCAGCGCGAGTCGGGCCCCACGAACTACTACTGGGTCGTCAACGAGGACGACCCGTTCATCCGCGCGCGCTACACGGCGCCGACGAAGACGACGCTCCTCGGCGTCCAGCTCGACGACTCCGACAAGCGCACGGCGCAGCGCGTTCGCTGGCGATGGCGCGCCGAGGCGCTGCCGACCGGCGGGAGCGAGTGCACCGAGGGGCGAGGGGACTCCGCCGCGTCGGTCTACCTCACATGGAGACGGGGCCTCCGTTGGTATACGCTCAAGTACGTCTGGAGCGCGGTCGACAAGCCGGGCTCGGTCTGTCACTCGGTGCGTAACCCGTTCGTCGCGCAGGACACGGTCGTGCTCGAGTCGGGTGGCCCGCTCGACGCGTGGACGAACGAAGAGATCGATCTGAAGGCGGAGTTCCGCCGTCATTTCGAGGGGAACAACCAGAACGCGGACGTCCCCGAGCTGCTGGGCATCGGCATCATGACCGACGGCGACCAGACGCACAGCGTGAGCGCCGCCGACTACGGCGACTTCGCGCTCGTCGTCCCGTAGTCGATCAGCGCGGGCGCCAGCAGCATCGCCGCCGAGATGCACGTGAGCTCGCCGATCATTGCCGAGAGCCCGAAGCTCTTGATGCCGCGGTTCTGAGAGAAAAGCAGCGAGGCGTAGCCGACGGTCGTCGTGTACGAGCAGAGGATCACGACCGGCCCGGTCGTCATCAGCGCGTGCCTGCCTGGGTTCACTCCACCCCATTGCGCCGCGCGCGCGACCATGTTCACGCCGTAGTCGACGCCGATGCCCACCGTGATGGGGAGCGCGACGAAGTCGAGGAAGTTCACCTTGATGCCCATCAGCCACGCCGCCGTGAGCATCCCCATGACGCCGAGCCCCGCGCACGCCAGCGTGATGCGCGCGTTCCTCCCGGCACCGAGCACGAGCAGCACGACGAGCACCGAGCCGAAGAGCGACGCGAACGTGGCGATCGGCCCGTCGTGCTCCATCGCGGCCAGCATGTCCGAGAACACGAACGCCGAACCGCCGACCTCCACGTCGGGTCCCAGCTTCAGCCCGCGCACGACGCGCGCGAAGCTCTCGAGCGCGGTCGCTCGCCACGTGTCGACGCCGAGCCCGGTGTTCGCCAGCACGAACTTGCCGCGCGAACCGTCACGCTCCGTGTACGGCCACGCCAGCGGGGCCGGGATGTCCAGGTAGGTGAGGGGGCGGAGGTCGTCCGGCGGGCGAAGCTTCTTGAGCTTCACCTGATCCTCCTCGGACATGTGCCTCACGAAGCCCGTGTCGAGCAGCTCGCGGATCTGCGCGAGCACCGGGAGCTTCTTCAGCTGATCCTTCGGCAGCGCGTCGTCCAGCGTGCTGATGCGGCTGAAGAGGTGCTGCCGTTCGGGCTTCCCGTCGTCCACGCTCCTCAGCCTGTCGGCGACGATGCTCGCCTCGCGCTGCTCGTCGACTCCGATGACGAATCCCCCTTCGATCCCGTTGCCGAACGCCTTGTCGAACTTCCCCATCCACGCCCCTTCGGCGTCGAGGTCCGGGTTGTCCGAGCGGAGGTTTCGCAGGTCGTCTTCCAGCGGGTCGTGCGAGAGGTAGCGCACGGTCGAGAGCGACGTGACGACGAGCAGGACGATGCCGACCGCGGCGACGACGCGCGGCCGCTGCGGGATGAAGCGCGCGATGAACGCGCCGAGCTTCGCAGGGTCGTTCCCCTTCACGCGCGCGCCGACCAGAGTGAGCCCCGCGGGGAGCACCGTGAAGGCCGAGATCCAGCACAGCGCCATCCCCACGGCGCCGATGATCCCGAAGTCGCGGAAGCCGCGGAACGGCGTGATGGCCAACGAGACGTATGCCACCATCGCCGTCAACGTCGCGACGAGCGTGCCGGGGGCGGCGCCGCGAACGGCCGCCCGGAGCGCGACCTCGGGGGACGCCTCGAGACAGAGCTCCTCCATGTACCGCGCGAGGAGCACGAGCCCGCAGTTGATGCCGTTGCCGATGACGATCGACGAGAGGAACGCGCTCGCTAGGTTCAGCTGGCCGATGGAGATCTCCGTGAACGCGAAGGTCGCGACCACGCCGACCACGAGCGACCAGCAGAGCGCGCCGACGGCGGCGACGGAGCGGTAGAAGAAGAGGATCGCGCCGATGACGAGCGCCAGCGTCGCGAGCGTCGACTCGAGCACCCCCTTCACGAGCGCCTTGTGCTCCGCCTGCGTGGAGATGACGTCGCCGGCCATCCCGACTTTCACGTGCGGGAACAACCCCTCGGCCTCGGTGAGGTCCGCCTTCAGGATGGCGTTGAGCTCCTGCCCTCGGTCGTCCCCCGCGTCGAACGTCGTTCGCACGAGGATCATCTGGAGCCGTCCGTCCTTCGAGACGAAAGCTCCCGACGTATCCGCCTCCTTCTTGCTGTCGTCGATCCGCTTGTCGAGCTCGTCGGTCGATGCCGGCGTCTTCGGGTCGTCGTCGTCGTCCAGCGAGAGATAGAGCGGGTCGACCTCGGCGATCTTCTTCTCCAGCCCGGCGTGCGCCCTCTCCAGCTCCTCGAGCGGGGCGAACAGGAACCGGTTCTTCCAGGCGAACTGGCGCGCGGCGTCGTCGTCGCCCGTCACTCCGGAGACGAGCCGCGGGTCGATCTTCTCGAAGCGCTCGCGGAGCAACGCTGCGGCGCCCGCGCGCTGCTCGGAGTCGTCGCTCTCGATGCCGACCATGTAGCTCGCGAGCACGAGCGTCCGCTTCTCGAGGGCGCGCAGGTGCCGCACCGACTCCGTGTTCGGCGGGAGGAGCGACGAGAAGTCGCCGCGGATCGGGAGGTGTGACGTCACGACGACGCAGGCGACGGCCACCATCCAGCTGAGGATGACGACCGTCCAGGCCCGCGAGACGACCCGGTCGGTAAACCGTGCGACGACGTCGCCTACGCGATCACTGATCGATGCCATGCGCTCTCACGTCGAATCCACCCGGCGATAGAAGACCACGCCGCTCACCTGCTTCTCGGCGCGGTAGTGCGCCGTGAGATAGCTCTGGAGCGGGGGGAAGCTCGCGACCGGGAACTTGCCATAGAACTTCATGTCGGCGGCGGCCGTATCGAGGACGAGGGTTGGACGTCGCTGTTCGAGGTCTTCGATCACGAGCGCCCACGCGCTCGTGACTGCGTTCTTCCTCGGATCGACCGACGGGTCGTACTCCGAGCGCGTCCCCGGCGAAAGCCCCGTCAGGTAGTTGCAGAACGTGAACCGCACCCCGGGCATGCGCTCGGCCGAGTAATAGATCTGCGGCACGTTCCCCCAGACCCAGATGCTCTCCAGCGGCCCCGTCTCCGCCGCGGCGGCGCGACCGACCGTGTCGTAGTCGGGGTCGATCATGTAGACCCATTTGTGCGTGACCTCGGGGACGGCAGCGACGAGGAAGAAGACGCCTGCGGGGAGTCCGATGCCGTAGGCCACGACGCCGGGGCGCTTGTCCCAGAGCGCCGCGATGGGGCCTGCGGCGAGCAGCGCAATCGGGAGCTCCGGCTGCAGGAAGTAGTGCCCGAAGAACCGCCGCCCGAGCGTGACGCAGAAGAGCGACTCGAGCGTCCACACGACGAGCATCGCGTGCCCGCTCGTCACGCCGGTCACGGCCTCGGCCTGGGCCGAAGCGGGCTTCGAGGCGAACCCTTTCAGGATGCGCCAGAGGCCGAAGAGCCCCGCGCCATACACGACGAAGTTGGGGACGACCATCCCGAAGAACTGGAGCGAGAAGCGCTTGATGGCGGTCCAGAGGTCGGGCCCTTCGGCGAGGTAGTGCCGGTTGAACTCGATGCCCCATGCGATGGCGTCGCGCAGCGCGCCGTGCTCGTAGAAGTAAGCTGCGGCCGCGGCGAACGGGAGCGCGAGCCCGACCGCGAGCGCGGTGCCACGCGTGAAGAGCTCGAGCGCGAGTCGCCTGGGATTGCGTGCGACGTCGACCGGGATGAGAAACAGGAACGAGAGCCCGACGAGCGCAGCCTGGTACTTGTACAGCGCGGCCACGCCGCACAGGGCGCCCGCGATCACGTTGAGCCACGCCCGGCGCCCCCCCGCGTGACGCGACGCCGCCAGCGCGCACAGCACGCCGAGCACGGTCGGCAGGTTCATGAGCATCTCGCCGTTGACCGCGAGGCTGTCGGGGGGCTGATTCGAGGTCGACACCAGCGCGAACAGAACGGCGGGGATCCATGCGAGTCGCTTCTCGAGCACGTACGACGCGATCCCGTAGAGCGCCGCCGACGTGCCCGCCGCGACGAGCAGCCCGACGAGATGTACCCCGGCCAGTACCTGTGGAAATGTGCCGCCGAGCTGATCGACGACCCAGCGAATGGCCGCGTACGTGTAGACGAGGCCCGGCGGCTTGTGGTCCACCGTGTCGCGGTACATGACCCCGCCACGGGCCACGACCTGCGCCATGGCGTCGTAGATGGCCTCGTCGTCCGAGATGAGCTCGTACCGAAAGGCCGGCAGGTGTAGCAGCGCCGACAGCCCGACGGCGGCGGCGATGGCCCCTGCGGGTCGGGAAAGCGCGTTGCGAAGTTTGTTATGCAGTGCGGTCATTTGGCCACGCGCCTCGGTTTCTGGGCCGTGCACGTCATTTGCCTTAGCAGTGGTGAAGCCGGTTCGGCAGTCCGTGCAAACAGAACAGGACCAATTGCAGCTAACTCTCGGTGAACAGGCGGATCGCGTGCTTCGGAGCACGCCCTCCGCAGGTGTGCGGCCCAAGCCACGGTGTGCCTTCAGCACCACAGGCATAGTGCGCGGGGCACCGCAGGAAAGCAGCCCATGCCCGAACGCTTGAAGACTGCATCCCCGTGCAGTAAACCCCACGCCCTTGGCGGGGGACTTGCTGGGGGACCGGTCTCGGATTCAACGCACTCGAATACGCCCTTTACGAGATCGAACCCGACCATGAAGCCTTTTCTTCGCGAGGCCCCCCTCAGCCTCCGAATCTGCATCGTCGTCCCGTACGACCTGGCCGACCGCGCTGGCGGGGTGAAGCACCACGCCATCCAGCTCGCGCGGGCTCTACGCGACCAAGGGCACCGGGTCACCATCTTCGGCGCCTCGAGCGCCGCGACCGACGACCCCGAGATGGTCGGCATCGGCGGCATCGTGAACTTCGCGTCGAACGGATCGGACAACCGGATGGCGCTGCTCGCGTCGCCGGCCGAGCTCCGTCGCTTCTTCAAGGAGAACACCTTCGACGTCGTCCACATCCACGAGCCGCCGGTTCCGGCGATCTCGTACTGGACCGCCTGGCTCACTCCGGGCGTCCCGAAGATGGGGACGTTCCACGCCTTCTCGGAGGCCCCCCCGCTCGGCCTGCGCATCGCGCTGCAGCTTGGCGCGGCGATCACGTACTCGTTCCTCGATCACGCCGTCGCCGTCTCGCCCCCCGCCGCTCGCTACGCCGGCAAAGCGTGGAAGCGCGCGCTCCCCATCGTTCCGAACGGCATCCCGATCGACGTGTTCACCCCCGCGCTCCGTCCGGCGTCGATGTCGACGCGGACGTCGCGGCGGCTGCTCGCCATCGGCCGCCTCTCCGACGATCGCAAGGGGATAGCGACGATGATCGAGGCGTTCCGCATCCTGCGCGAGAGCGACCCGTCGTGGACGCTCGACGTCGTCGGTGACGACCCCGCCACGCCCGGACTGCCCCAGGTGCCCGGCCTCACGTACCACCCGCCGCTCTCGCTCGACGCGCTCATCGAGCGGTACCGCGACTGCAACGTGTTCGTGGCGCCGTCCACGGGCCAGGAGTCGTTCGGCATCGTGCTCCTGGAGGCGATGGCGACCGGCAAGCCGATCGTGTGCAGCGACATCGAGGGGTACAGGCACGTCGCCGATCCCGCGGGCGCCGCGTTCGTCCCGCCGAACAATCCGCAGGTGCTCGCCGACACGCTCGACGCGCTCATCGTCGACGAGCCGCGCCGTCGCGCGATGTCCGCGTTCAACCTCTCGTACGTGCGTCGCTTCGCCTGGTCGAACGTGGCGCGCGACGTCGTGCGCGAGTACCTCGTGACGATCGAGGCGCACCGCGCCCGCTCGGGCCTCTCCCCGCTCGGGCTCCTCGGCCACTGGCCGCAGTGGCGTGAGCAGGCCGCGGCGATCGAGGCGTTCGGCCAGCGCGCCGTCGAGATGAGCGTCGGCGACAACCTCACCCAGCAAGCCCACGGCGGCTGAAGGGTGTCGTGGTAGCACCCGCGGTGGAGGTCTACGTTCGCCCGACGCCCGTAGGCGACGTACCGGCCGCGGAGCTGGCCGAAGGGGCTGCCGACGCGGGCCCCACCAATACGTCCCCCTCGTGGCGCATGATCGCGCTCCGTGTGGGGGCGACGCTCGTCGTCATCACGCTCGTCACGCTCGCCATCCGCAGGATGGACCTCGCCGCCCTCCGCGGCGCGCTCGATTCGGCCGGGCTCGCGTCGCTCGTCGTGGCCTCGCTCTTCAGCCTCACGATGCTCGTCGCGAAGGCGGCGTACTGGAAGACGATCGTCTCGCCCGTCGCGCGCGTCCCCGTCCGCACGATGCTCTGGTACGAGGTCTCCGCGCTCGGGGCGTCGCTCGTCCTTCCGATGCGCGGCGGCGAAGCGGTTCGCATCTACGCGCTTCGAAAGCAGCACGGCGTTCCGTTGTCGGTCATCGGCGCCGCGCTCGGGTTCGAGAAGGTGTCCGACGTGACGTCGCTCGTGCTGCTGGTGCTGCCGCTGCCGTGGCTCTTCCCGAAGGAGACCTGGCTCGGGCGCCTTCAGGTGATTGCAGCGGTCGTGCTCGTCGCGATCGTCGCGGCCTTCTTCTTGGCGCAGAGGGCGCGGCGCTCGTTCGCCTGGGTGGCGAGGCTTCGCATCTTCGACACGCCCAGGACGACGCTCACGGCCTACGCCTGCGTGCTCACGTCGTGGCTCGCCGACGCGACGCTCATCCTCGTCGTGATGCACTCGCTCGGTCTGCCGGTGCACGTCTCGTCGGCGCTGCTCGTGCTCCTCGCCGCGAACGTGGCCATCGCCATCCCCACCGCACCCGGGAACGTCGGCGCGCTGGAGCTCGGCGTCGCGTTCGCGCTCACGCGGCTCGGCGTCCCCAGCGAGCGCGCGGCGGCCTTCGCGATTCTCTATCACGGCGTTCAGCTGGCCACGCTGCTCACGGTCTGGCTCGTCGGCACCGGCATCGAGGCGCTCTTCGGCGGGCGCAGCCGGTCGCTGGCGCGCACGTAGGGCGACCGCCGATCGATTGGACCAGTGCTCACGAGAGCCCTCACCCCCCGCCCCCTCTCCCACGAGGGGCGAGGGGGAGATCGCGCGCCGGGCGACACCCCTCTCCCTTCTTGGGAGAGGGGCCGGGGGTGAGGGACGCGATGGGCCTCGGGGTGATCGCGTCCCCCCGCCGGCCGGACGCGATGGGCCGTTGGCCGGACGCGATGGGCCGCCGGCCGGACGCGATGGGCCGTTGGCCGGACGCGATGGGCCGCCGGCCGGACGCGATGGGCCGCTGGCCGGATGCGATGGGCCGCCGGCCGGACGCGATGGGCCGTTGGCCGGACGCGATGGGCCGCTGGCCGGACGCGATGGGCCGCTGGCCGGACGCGATGGGCCGCCGGCCGGACGCGATGGGCCGCTGGCCGGACGCGATGGGCCGCTGGCCGGACGCGATGGGCCAATGGATGACCGCGTTCCCCGGCGCGACCGCTCGCCGTCCGCCCTCTACTTGAAGACGGGAAGCGGCATCTTCTCCTGCTTCTCCTTCACTTCCTTGTTCGTCGTCTCGAACGACTTCTGCTCCCGGTTCTCGTACGCGCCCCAGCTGTCGATCGCTTCGGAGAGCCGCTTCACGTCGGCAGGGTGCTCGTCGGCGATGTTCTTCAGCTCCTCGGGATCCTGCGCGATGTCGTACAGCTCGCGCGTCCCGACGCTGAGGTTTCGAATCAGCTTCGTGTGACCGTCCACGTCGATGACTCCGCGCGAGACGTAGTGCACGCCCGTGCGCCACTGGTCCGAATAGAGAAAGAGGGGGCGCGGCGGCATCGGCTTTCCCTGGAGGTAGGGGAGCAGATCCCACGTCTGCGTCTCTTTGTCGGTGGGGAGGCCCGTGAGCTCGGTGATCGTCGGCGTGATGTCGGTGAGCAGCATCGGCGTGTCGATCTCCTCGACGTGCGTGCCGGGCACCTTCACCAGGAGCACGACGTGGATGTCCGGCTGGAACAGCGTGAACCCGTGCCGGTGGTACCCGTGCTCTCCGAAGAGCTCTCCGTGATCCGAGTACAAGATGATCGCGGTCTTGTCCTTGTCCGCGCGCGCGTCGATCGCGTCGAAGAGGCGCCCGAGCTGGTCGTCCTCGTAGTTCAGCGCGCTGTCGTACTTGTCGACCTCCGCGTCGCCGTAGTCCCACTCCTTGTGCTTGATGTACGGGTCGTGGTTGGCCTGGTAGTGCAGAAACAGCAGGTACGGCTTCGTCCCGTCGGCCGGCACGCCCGACAGGTACGTGAGCGCAGCGTCGGTCGTCTGCTGCGCCGAGTTCTGGTACGCGGCCTCCCAGGCGTTGAGCGCCCACGGGGTCTGCCACGTGCGGAACCCCTGGCCGAGCCCCTTGATGTGCTCGATCACGTACGTGAGCGTGTAGCCGACGCGGTCGTAGCCGAGCGGCTCGAGCTTCTCGGCGATCGTCTGCGCTTCGGGGAGCAGCGTGAAGTCGACCGCGTGCCCGCGCGACTGCGGTATGCGCTCGATCTCCCAGCCGGTGAACAGCATCGAGAGGGCGAAGCGGGTCGTCGGCGCGGGGCTGTACGCGTTCTTGAACCACGTCGCCTCTTTGCGGAAGCGATCGATCCGCGGCGTCGTCGGCCGCTTGTAGCCGATGAAGCCCACGTGGTCGGGGCGAAGCGCCTCGATGTGGATCAGGATGATGTTGTCGCGCATCGGCGGCGCGTTCGGATCGCGCGCTTCGGCCTGCACCGGCGGCTTGTACGGGCGCGCGTCGGCCCCCGAGCAGTCCTCGTCGATTCCGTTGTCCGGGATCTCGCGCGCGCCGGGGTGGATGTTCGGGTCGCGGTCGTTGCAGTCCCCGCCACCCAGGATGCTCGCGTACCCGTCGCGATCCCGATCGAACGGCCGGCGTAGCCCGCTCACGACGACCGCGGCGTACGGCGCGCGGCCGACGACGCCGGTGCGAACGAGATCGGGGAGGTAGTCGAACGCCGCCGCGGCCCCGACCGTCAGTGCCAGCGCGAGCCCCACGAGAACGAACGCCGGGACCTGCGCGCGCTTTCCGCCCCCCGACAGGCGCGCCGAGACCTGCGGCCCGAGCGCGAACCCCACGATCGCCGCCGACGGCGTGATGGCGTGCGTTGCCGGCAGGAGGACGTACAGCACGGCGACGCCGCACCCCGCGAGCGCGATCGCCTCGAGGGGGAGCCACTCCGGCACGGCGACCGCGCGCTGAACGAGCTTCGTCAGCGACGCTACGGGGCCGGACAGCACCGCGACGAGGAGCGCGCCGAGGAGCGTGAACCCGACCGCTCCCGCCGTGGACGCGAGGATCGCCAGCTCCGTCGTATGAGTCTCCCCCGTGCGCATCCCGAGGCCCCACGAGAGCGGCGCGCCGATCGCCACGATTGCGGCATAGAGGAAGACCGAGACCCCTTCGGATTCGGCGTGGTCGCCGCTGAGCCCTGCGCGGAGGTGACGCGCCAGAGGAGCCGAGCCCGCCCGACTCAGCACGAACCCTGCGGGGAGCAGCAAGACCGTGAGCGGCATCGCCAGCAGGCACGCGGCCTCGAGACCGGTGAGCGCGCTCGCGAGGAACGAGACGTTCGCGCGCAGGGTCGTGCTCGTCGCGACGAGGCCGTCCTCGATCGCCGCGAATAGGACGGCGAAGAGGATGCGGTCGCGGATGCGCGGGCCGGTGTGCTCGACCGGCGCTGCCGACTCACTCGATTCCTTCCGCCCGATTCGCAGCACCGTGGGGACGAGCGGTGCGCTCCCCAGCGTGAGCACGATGGCGCTCACGACCGAGATCAGCGTCGCGACACGCGTGCTCTGGACGCGATAGGCGAGGACGCCGAGCCCGTAGGAGAGCCCCGCAGAGACCACGACCAGGAGGGCATAGAGGGCAAGGGCCGCATTCCCGCGCGTCGCCTGCTCGCCGCTCAGACCCGTGCGCGCTTCGCGGCCCAACGTGCGCGGGCCGCGCAGCACCGATGTCAATTCCACGCTCGGCACAATTGCACTCCGGTCGCCAGCGACGCAACGGAACTTGCGAATCCGGCAGTAGAATATTGCGGTCGAAATTACGGTCGAGCTTTGCCCGACACGAAGGGGGCGCGTGCGCTTCGATACGCACGTGCGCGTCGGCGTCGAGTCGAACCGTTCCTCGACTGCGCTCTGGCTTTCACCACATCAGGCGCGTGTCGTCCTCCGACGCTCGAGTGTCTTCGCAGGACACTCGTGGCCGCTGCGGCGGCCTGTTTTTCAGGTGTTTCATGCGGAATCGCGTGGTGAGCAGTGGCCGCGGGTGGCGGCGCGCGCCGTGCAATCCGATCCACACATGAAGCTTCGATCGCTCTCTCTCCCAAGCGTCGTCATCCTAGTCGCGGCCTGCGTGGCTTGCGGAGGAGCGCCGACCGGAGGCGAGAATATCGGGACGAGCGGCGAAGCCGTCGTCACGTGCGCGAGCGGCTCCACCGTTCAAGGCGTCGACGTCTCCACCTACCAGGGGACGGTCGATTGGACCTCCGTGCACGCGTCCGGTCGCGACTTCGCCTTCGCGCGCGTGAGCGACGGGACGGCCAATCCCGACGGCACGTTCGCGACGAACTGGGCGGGTATCAAGGCCGCCGGCATGGTGCGCGGGGTCTACCAGTTCTTCCGCGCTTCCCAGAATGCGACCGCACAGGCCGAGCTGCTCGCGAGCGCCGTGGGGACGTTCGAGCCGGGCGATCTCCCGCCGGTGGCCGACGTGGAGGTGCTGGACGGCGAGAGCGGCGCGACCCTGATCGCCAACCTCGCCACGTGGGTGAGCGTCATCAAGGCGAAGACGGGTCGCACGCCGATGATCTATGCGTCGCCCGGCTTCTGGGACGCTCTCCCGAGCACGGCCCCGTTCGTGAGCGAGCTCTCGTGGGTCGCCGACTGGGGCGTCAGCTGCCCCGACACGTCGACCCCCTGGACGGCGTGGACCTTCTGGCAGACCGCGGACAACGGCACCGTCTCGGGGATCTCGGGCGCGGTCGATCTCGACGTCTTCAACGGCACGCTCGCGCAGCTCCAGGCGCTCGGGGGCCCGGCGCCGTACGCCGCGCAGTTCGTGAGTCAGAGCTTCCCGCTGGCGACGTCGGCCCTCCAGATGACGGAAGGGGAGACGATCGCTTCGTACATCGAGCTCAAGAACGTCGGGAGCAAGACGTGGGACGCGAACACGCGCATCGGCACGACCCAGCCGCGTGACCGGGTGAGCGTATTCGCCGACAGCAGCTGGGTGGCGACCGATCGCCCCGCGGCCGTGAAGGGGACGGTCCCGCCCGGCTCGACGTACAAGTTCGCGTTCAACCTGCACGCGCCCGCCAAGACGGGGACCTTCGACGAGTACTTCGGGGTCGTCGAGGAGGGCGTGGCCTGGTTCAGCGACCCCGGGCAGGGGGGGCCCGTGGACTCGGATCTGGAGGTGCAGATCAAGGTCGTGGCGGGGCCCGTGAGCGACAAGGACGCCGGAGCGACGGGAGGCAAGGGGGAGGACGGGGGCGCCGCCGCAAGTGCTCCCACCGGTGACGACGACGGCGGTGGCGCCGCCGCATTCGACGATGCGGGGGCGATCGTCGCGCCAGCCGGGAACGCCAATGGCGCCGGGAGCGCGGCCGGAGGCGGGGCGGCGGGCGACAGCGCCGGGGCGGCGACGACGGCGGGGGCCGCGGGGGGGTGCGGCATTGCCCCCACCTCGGGCGACGTGCCGCCGTGGGCCATCATTCTCGCCGTCACCGCGGCGGTCGCTTCGGTTCGCCGCCGCGGACGGCGGGGAGAACGCCAAGAAGCTTGCGTCTAGGCGTAGTTGGCGCGCAACCTTTCCTTCGTGCCCGACGACGATCTACGCACCGAGCTGAACGCCGCCGCTCCTGCGTCCCAAAGAACCGCCGCCTTCTCCGTTCAGGCCGTTGGCGGCCCGTCCGCGGGGAGCGCCATCACCGTGAGCACGCCCGGGCGGCGGGTTCTGGTGGGGCAGAGCGAGGTGTGCGACCTCAAGCTCGCCGACCGAAGGGTCTCGCGGCGCCACGTCGCCCTCGCGCTCGCGGGCGACTCGCTCCGTGTCCTCGACCTGGGCTCGAGCAACGGCACCTACGTCGTGGGCCTCCGGGTCATCGACGTGCTGCTGCGCGGCGGCGAGGACGTCGTCATCGGAGACACCACGCTCCACGTCACCCGGGTCGACGTCACCCCGGACTCGAGTTCCGTCTCCCCTCGGTCGAGCTTCGGTCGCGTCGTCGGCTCGAGCCCCGCGATGCGCGCGCTCTACCCCTTCTGCGAACGCCTCGCCCAGACCGACGTAACCGTCCTCATCGAAGGGGAGACCGGTACGGGCAAGGAGATCCTCGCGGAGTCGATCCACGAGGCGGGCCCCCGGGCCAACGGGCCGTTCGTGGTCTTCGACTGCACGACGGTCGCCCCCAATCTCCTCGAGTCCGAGCTGTTCGGCCATGAGCGCGGGGCCTTCACGGGAGCCTCGCAGGCACGCGCCGGCCTGTTCGAGCAGGCCGACGGGGGGACACTCCTCATCGACGAGATCGGCGACCTGGAGCCGACGCTGCAGCCCAAGCTTCTGCGCGCCATCGAGCGCTCGGAGGTGCGTCGCGTCGGCGGCCAGCGCCTGCTCAAGTTCAACGTCCGCGTGCTCACCGCGACGCGCCGCGATCTCGATCAAGAAGTGCAGCGCGGGCGTTTCCGCGACGACCTCTTCCACCGCATCGCCGTCGCGCGCCTCGAGCTCCCGCCGCTCCGTGCGCGCAAGGGGGACGTCGCGGTCCTCGCGCGCCACTTCGCGCACGTGGAGGGGGCCGACCCGAGCGCGATCCCGTACGACCAGCTGCTCCGCTGGGAAGACGCGCCATGGCCGGGCAACGCGCGCGAGCTGAAGAACGCCGTCGCCCGCTATCTCGCGCTCGGCGATCTCTCCGAAGCGCCGTCGCCCGGCGCCGCGGCGGTCCTGCCGCCGAGCGCCGCCTTCGAAGGGCTCTTCGCGCTCCCCCTCGCGCGCGCCCGCGAGGAGCTCATCGACGAGTTCGAGCGGGTGTACATCCAGCACGTCCTCACGGTTCACGGAGGCGACATCGCCAAGGCTGCGGCGGCCTCGGGTATCGCGCGTCGCCAGTTCTTCCGCTTGAAGGCGAGGGCCGCTCGATAATGCGCCTCGCGTCGGTCCTCGCCGTCGCCGCTACCTCGCTCGCGCTCTTCGCTTCCGACGCGAGCGCCGACGAGAAGAGCATGTGCTCGGCGACGTACCAGAGCGCCCAGCGCCTGCGGGCGGCCGGGAAGCTCACGCTGGCGCGCGCCGATCTCCTCCATTGCGCCGAGCCCGCGTGCCCGGCGTTCGTGAGCAACGACTGCAAGACGTGGTTGGCCGAAGTCGACAACGAGCAGCCGACGCTCGTCTTCGCGGTGTTCGACTCGAACGGGGGCGACGTGCCCAACGCCGTCATTCGCATCGACGGCGCCGAGGTGGCCAGCGCGACGGACGGCCTGGGGCACGCCATCGATCCGGGGGGACACCTCATCGAGGCCAGCTCCGGGGGGCGCTCGCTCCGGCAGCGGATCGTCGTGCGCGTCGGCGAGAAGTCGCGGCGAATCGAGCTGCGTCTCCCGATCGCCCCGGTTCCGTTCAACGAGACCACTTCGTCGTCGTCCCGTGTCCCCATCGGGGCCTACGTGCTCGGTGGGGTCGCCGTGGCGGGGATCGCGGCAGGGAGCCTTCTCTGGATCACCGGCTCGAACGCCGCCAAGACCTACAACGCCGATTGCGTCAGCACCGGTTGCACCCAGAGCCAGCGCGTCAGCGCCGCCAGGCAGCTCGTCATCGGTGACCTCGCGTGGGCAGGGGGGCTCGCCGCGGGGATCGGCGCCGTCGTGCTCGTCCTCGGACACCACGATTCCGCGACGGCGACCGTCTCTCTCGGGCTCTCGAGCGTGAGCCTGGTCGGATCGTTCTAGCGATTCACATGCACTCGGGGCGCGGAACGCGGATCCCGTTGCGATCGACGACGTAGGGGATCGAGCAGTCGGGCTTGCCGGGGCGACGAGGCAAGGTCCGCGGAGGCTTCCTGAGGTGCCAGTGGCTCGCGTGGGCCGCCGCGGGGGATGCGGCTTCCGGCGGTGCCGCGGCGGGGGCGCTCGCCGTGGGCTCGACGGGGGGCGGCGGCGCGGGCTCCGGGCTCGCGAGACTCGTGAGAGGAGGGGGCTCGGACGAGGCCGCCGTGATCGGAGGAGGCGCGGGACGTCGGATCGTGAACGTGAGCGCCAGGAGCGCGAGCGCTCCGACGGCCAGCGCGATGGCCGGGCTCTTCCAGCGCGCAGCGGGTTTCGCCGCCTCGGGTGCGGGCGAGTCGCCGGACGGTGCGCTCGGACGAATGACGACCGCGGGCGACGAAGGGGCCGCGGCGGGCATCACGGCGGGCGAAAGGGGGGGAGGCACCGAAGCAGGCCCCGCGGGGAAGGCGCTCGTCGAGATGGCGGGCGTGGAGATCGGCTCCAGCGCTGCGGCGCGCTCGAGGAGCGCTTTGCGTTCGGTGATCTCGGCGTGACCGAGCTCGCGCACAAGCTCCGCGACCTTGGCGTACGGCGCGGTTGCCATCGCCGCCTCCAGCGCCGCGGCCATCTGCGACGCGAACGGGAACCGGTCTCGCGGGTCGTTGGCGAGCGCCCGGACGACGATGTCGTCGAGCACCGGCGGGACATCGCGCACCCAGCTGGACGGCGGCTCCACGCGCGGCGCCAGGATCGCCGACGTGAGCCCCCCGGGCGACGACGCGCGCCGCATCGCGCTCCCGGTGATCATCTCCCACATCAGGAGACCGACACCGTAGATGTCGGCGCGCCGGTCGACCGCCTCGCGGCCGAACTGCTCGGGCGCGATGTACCGCAGCTTCCCTTTGATCTCACCGAGCTGGGTCGTCTCCACCCGGTTCGCCGCGCGCGCGATGCCGAAATCGGCGACCCGCGCGATGCCGTCGACCCCGATGAGGATGTTCTGCGGCGAGACGTCGCGGTGCACGATCTCGAGCGATTTCCCCTGCTCGTTGGTGGCTTCATGGGCGGCGTGCAGGCCGTACAGCACGTCCGACGCGATGCGCGCCGTCACGTCCAGCGGTAGCGGCTCGCCCCTCTCCCGCGCCGCCATCAGCAGCCTCTGGAGCGAGACGCCGTGCACGTACTCCATCACGAGGAGCAGCTCGCCGGCCTCTTCCACCACGTCGAGCGTCTGGACGACGTTCGGGTGCCTGACGAGCGAGGTGATCCGGGCCTCGTCCACGAACATCCCGACCACGCGCGGGTCGCCGGCGAGCGCCGCGTTGATCCGCTTGATCGCGACGGTGAGCGAGACCCCGCGGGCCGCGCGCATCCTCCCGAGGTACACCGTCCCCATGCCGCCGGTGGCGAGGGGATGTACGATTTCGTAGCGTCCGAAGCTCGTGCGCGTGGCAACGGGCTCAGGCAACATGAATACTAGCTACCACACTGCAAAGCGGCTGGCGGCGCGTCGCGCATCGCTCTGGCGCGCGGCGCACCTATACTGATGACTACGCTCGGTGTGGATATGCGCGGCAAGCGACTGACGGTCATCGCGGCGGGGCTCGCCCTGGGCGCATGCTCCCTGCTCACGAAGCTCGATGCACCCCGTGACGGCACGCCGGGAGGCGAGGCCGACGCCGGCGCCTTCGATGCATTCATGCCCCCCCTCGACGCCAGCGAAGCCTCGGAATCCGACGACGCCGGCGACGCAACGGCCGACGTCGCGGTCGACGGTCCCCCCACGTACTACGCCGCGCAGTTCGTCGAGCAGAGCTTCCCGCTGTCGACCGTGGCGCTCACGATGAGCGAGGGGCAGGTCATCCCGTCGTACATCGAGATGGAGAACGTCGGCGGCACCGCGTGGGACTCGACCGTGGAGATCGGCACGAGCGTCCCGCTCAACCGCGTGAGCGTCTTTGCCGACAGCACGTGGGTTTCGCCCGACCGGCCTTCGCGGGTGGTCGGAACCGTGCCGCCCGGCGGCGTGTACAAGTTCCTCTTCGACCTCAAGGCGCCGCATGACGCAGGGACCTACTTCGAGCACTTCGGGCTCGTCGCGGGGAGCGTCTGGTTCGGCGACCCGGGGCAAGGGGGGCCGGCAAACGACGATCTCGAGGTGCAGATCGTCGTCGTGCCCGACGCCGGGTAGCTCGAGCGGGTGCGCTTCTGGGACCCGAGGTGCGGCCGTCGCGCGCCTCGGGATTGGGCTCGCTGGTTCGCGGCGTCGCTGCTACGAGCGTCCGAGCTAATGCGAACCTCGTCCTTCGTCCCGCCCGTCGCTCTGCTCATGGTCTCGCTTGCCGTGGGCGCGTGCGACGATCGAATGATCCCGGCGGAGGCCCCCACGCCGTCGGAGGCGACGATGCCGCGCACCGCGATGCCGGTGGCGAGCACTACGGTGACCGAAGGGCCTGCGCTCTCTGCGACCGGCGGCGGCGCATCCGCGACGCGCGGGCACCACGCGATCATCGTGACCAGCTGCGCGATCGACAAGAGCTGCTCCGGGGCGCAGGCCACGTCGCCGCAGACCGAAGCGACGTACCGTGTCGCGTTTGGCCGCGGGGCGGGGACGATTCGCACGCGCGGGCAGGCGACGGCGGATCTCTACAAGGAGATCCGCGACCGCATGGACTCGGGGGCGCACCTCGCGGCCGAGCCTCATCACCTGGGCGATCCGGCTCCGATCGCCGACACCGAGCCGGCGCGGATGCGCAAGAGCGCGGGGGACGATCCGGTCGTCGAAGCCGCTTTCCAGCTGATGGACGCCGTGGACCAGAACGGAGAGGTGGCCATCGACGGCGTTCCGATGATGGGGCCGAGCGCCTGCAAGCTGTCGATGGGGCACGTGGACGCGGACGCGGGAACGTCGCGGTGCCTCGTGGAAGGGCAGAGCACGGGGCCGAAGATGGAGGGGCGAGGGCGACACTGAGCGCGGCGGGCAGGGTCTCGTCGGCAGGACGAGCTTCGCCACGGGTGAACGTCAGCGGACGATCGTCCCGCGCACGATGGCCATCTCGACTCGCTCGCCCGTCTCCGGTCGCAGCACCGAGACCCAGACGCTCGTCCCGGGCTCGCCGCGCAAGCGCTGGAGCACGTCGGCCATCGACATGCCGCCGGTCGGCTCGCCATCGATGCTCTGAATGAGATCTCCCGCGCGCAGCCCGGAGATCATCGCGGGGTCGCCCCTGTTCACGTCGCCCAGCGAAATCCCGTTGCCCGTGTCCTTGAGGACCGCGCCGATCCCCCCGAGCTCCATCCCGGCGCCGCCGTCACGCGCAGCGAGCGTGAGGTCGCGGCGCACCGTGGCTCCCGAGTCGACGCGAATGCTGGAGACGAGCTTGGTCCGGTAGCCGTCCTTGCGCGCGAGCAACGTGAAGGGGCCCGCCGGGGCGCCGTCGAGGCGGTACGTGCCGCTGGCGTCGGTCCGCGCGCTGGCCTTGCTGCCGATGACGCTGCTCACTTGATCGAAGTACACCTCCACCGCGGCGAGCGGCGCGTGCCCTTCGTCGGAGATGACCCCGGTCACGGTGCCTCCCACGGGAACGACGATGCGCACGTCGCGCGTCGCGCCCCCGGCGCTCACTTCGACGGGGCCGGAGCGCGTGGGCGGCCTCCCCGCTGCCGCCGCCGTGAGCGTGTAGCTTCCAGGCGCGAGCCGATCGAGGTGGAAGGCGCCGCCCGGGTCTTCGAACGTCTTGGGACCGGTGCGATCGAAGCCGCTCCCTCGCGAAGGCGAGAACGACTCGATGCCGAGCGTGAATGACGGCAAGCTCGCGCCGCGCTCGTCGACGACGACCCCCTCGATCGATCCTCCCGCCCGCAAGTGCAACACGAGGCGCTTGCCTTCCGCGACCTGCGTGGCCTCGCTCGGTCCGTGCTCGGCGTGCTCAGCGACCGCGTCGCAGCCGATCGCCGACGGGGGGAGAGTGAACGTGCCGTCGTCCGCGCTCGTCGTTCGCGTCTCCGCAGGTTGCCCCTCGCACGCGACGACGCGCGCGCGGACCGGGCTCCCTTCGTCGTCGAGAACGTCGCCGAGCACCGGTTCGGCTGCGACCAGCGCGATGCGGACGATGCGCTCCGTCCCATCCGCGTGCGGGCCGAGCGTCGCGCGCGCGCTCCTGTAGCCGCGGGCGACGGCGACGAGCGACGCGGCCTGGTCCGGGACGTTCGCGAGCCGGAAAGCTCCGGCGTCGTCGCTCGTGGCGGCGGGGAGGATCCACGGTACCCCCTCGACGGAGACCACGGCCCCCGCGACCGGGTGGCCCTGCGCGTCCACGACCATGCCGCGAACGTCTCCGGCGGCGGAGAGAACGAGCGTGATCTCGGTCGTCTCCCCCGCGGCGGCCTGGAGCACCGCGCTGGTCACGATGCCGTCGGAGCCGTGCTCGGCGACCACGCGCACGCGCCAGGGTCCCACGTGCGGAAAGGAGAACACGCCTGCGACGTCGGTCCGCGCGCTGGCGTACACGGTGTACGGCGGAGCCACCGAGACGAGACGCGCCGTCGCACCGTCCACCGTGTTCCCGTCGGCGTCGAGGACGTGACCGCGGATCTCCGGCGTGCGGTCCTCGAGCGGGGCCGGCCCCGAGGACTCCACGCGCGGCGAGCCGAGCGTCGGGTGCGCGGCGGGCGGGGGTGGGGGCGGGGAGCGAAGCCACTCGCGCGCCACGAGCGCCAGCACCAGCGCGGCAAGGACCGCCGCGCCGAGGACGATCGCGCGCAGTCCGCGGGGAGCGTCCCTCGTCATCGCAGGTGCCGGCGGGCGGGTGGAGGCGCGTTGCACGCGACGGTCAACGCATGAACGTGCGGGTTCGTTCCCATCCGAGGACCCAGAGGTCATCGCAACCTAGCGGGTTGCGCAGGCTCGTGACGGTCAGGCCGTGGGGGGGGCGCTCTGCGCCCAGCAGCTGAGGCAGCGGGTGGCATCGCGCATGATGATGGTCTTGCATGAAGGGCAGGAGCGCGTGGCCGGAGCGGGCCCGATCGCCAGGTGAGCGACGAGCGCGTTCCACGAAGCGTCGAGCTCCTTCGTGCTGGCGGTATTCGTACCGTCGGCGAGGCCTGCGGTCAGCTTGGTGAGGTCGCCAGAGACCTTCGCGATCAGATCACGGACTTCTGCGTTCTGCATGTTCGACCTCGTTGGGGGATGCCGACCCTCCCTCATGGCACGGATCCCCCGCCCCTGGCCCGCTATTCGGTGGCCGCTTGCGCTTACTCTGCGCAGGCCGCATGCGCAGCTAGCGCAAGCATTGAGCATGGGTTGCACAGTGCATCATCGGGGGGCTGGGGCAGGGAGACGGGGTCGGTGGGGGCCCAGGCCGTGGATCACCGCTAGCGCAACCGTATTTGCACCGCTGGAAGACTGCGCCCAAGCGAGGGGGCGCGAACGTTCGTCGCGGATAATTCAGGCTCGAGTGTACGGCGCGGTCGTTGCTTAGTGTCGAGCTGAACTATGCAAACGGGGGGGAAAGCACCGACGGAGAGAGCTCGCACGTGCGTGCTCATGTACCACGCGGTCGAGCAGTCGCTCCCGCACGCCGACGACGAGGACTACACCGTCACGCGCGAGCGCTTCGCGCGCCAGCTCGGGATCATCGCCGCCGCCGGTTCGCGCGCCTCGACGCTCGAAGATTTCCTTCGCGGCGCACCGAGCGCGGATGCGCGTGTGCTCCTCACGTTCGACGACGGTTACGCGTCCGTGTTGACGGTCGCCGCTCCTCTCCTCGCTTCGCGAGGGTTCGCCGGCATCTGCTTCGTCGTCAGCGATCGCGTCGGACAGCAAGGGTCGCTCGCTAAGGAGCAGCTCCGCGAGCTCGAGTCAGCGGGCGTCGCCATCGGGGCTCACGGACGTACGCACCGTTATCTCTCGGACCTCTCGCTCGCCGACCTGCGCGACGAATTGCGGACGAGTCGGGCCCGCCTCGAGGACGCCGTCGGCCACGAGGTCGTCTCCATGAGCGCGCCGGGCGGACGCTTCGACGCGCGCGTGCTCGACGAAGCGCGCGCCGCCGGGTACCGCGCGTTCTTCAGCTCTCGCCCCGGGTATGCTTCTTCGTTCGACCTCGCCTGCGACGTCCCGCGCATGGCGGTCACCGAAGCGATGTCCGACGACCGCTTCGAGCGCCTGGTGCGGAACGAGCCCCTCGCGGTCCTCGCCCCTCGCGCGCGGTACGCGGTGCTCTCACTGCCGAAGCGCTTGCTCGGTAATCGCGGCTACGAGCGCGTGCGCAGCGCGGTGCGACAGGTTTCCGGATCGGCCTTCGGGCGAGGAGGTGCGGCATGATCGGAGGAGTCGCGCTCGGGTTGGCGGTCGTGTGCCTCGTGCTGGGGGGGCTCGTCCTCGTCGGCTACCCGCTGGTCGTCGTGCTGCTCGCGCGTCGCCGTGGGCGCCCCGCGCGGGCGCGGGCCTGGACGCCGAAGGTGAGCATCCTCCTCGTGTGCCGGAACGAGTCGAAGAACCTCCCGCGGAAGATCGCGAGCCTCCTCGCGCTCGACTATCCGAAGGACAAGCTGGAGATCCTCGTCGCCGACGACGCCTCGACCGACGGCACAGTCCGCATTCTCAACGCCGCTCGCGCCGAGCTCCCGAAGCTGCAGATCGTCCGCTCATCGTCGCACCGCGGGAAGCCCGCGAACCTCAACGCCCTCATGGCGCGCGCCTCGGGCGAGATCGTCGTCTTCAACGATGCGCGCCAGCCGCTCGACCCGCAGGCGATTCGCGCGCTCTGCGCGGCCCTCGCGGACCCCGAGGTCGGGGGGGCGACGGGCGATCTGGTGCTCCCGGTCGGGGACGACGGTGCGGTCCCCGCGATGGGAGCGTACTGGCGCTACGAGAGCGCGCTCCGACGCGCGGAAGGGGCGCTCCACTCCACGCTCGGCGGTACGGGCGCGCTCTACGCCGTGAAGCGCGAGCTCGTTCGCCCCTTCGAGCGCGACCTGGTGCTCGACGACATGGTCCTCCCGCTGCGCGTCGTCCTCGGTGGCCACCGCTTCGTCTTCGCCAGCGAAGCGCGGGCCTACGATGTCTTCAGCGAGAGCCTCGAGCGCGAGTTTCAGCGCAAGGTGCGGACGCTCGCCGGCAACTTCCAGGCGCTCCGCTTCGAGCGGCGCCTGCTGAAGGCGAAGGGGAATCCGATCTTCTGGCAGTTCCTCTTCCACAAGGTCGGCCGCCTCGCGCTCCCATGGCTGATGGTCGCGGCGTTCGCCCTCAGCGCGGTCGCATCGACGGCGGTGGGGTTCTCGACGGTGAAGCATCTCGGGACCGCCTTGCTGCTCGCGCAGTCGTGCTTCTACGCGGCTGCTCTGGCTGGCGAGATCTTGGTGCGGCTCGTCGGTCGCGCCGGCCCCCTCGGGATGGCGCGAACGATCGTGTCGATGAACGTCGCGACCGCGTGCGGGCTCTTCGTCGCCGTTGCCGGTGGGTTGCGCGCCACGTGGAAGGAAGCGGACTCGCAGGACGCCGACGCGCTATCGGAGCCTGGCTCGGCCCGACAGCCCATGGGCTCGAACGCCTAGCGGCGGGCCAGCGATCTTCTCGCCGCTCCGCGGGAATATCCCTCTCCCCCTGGCGATGCCCTTTTCCCCTGCGCCGGGGAGGGCGCCGGGCTCACTCGTCGGGTCTCGCCAGGAAGTCGACCACGGCCCCGCGCCACCCGGGCCCGAAGTGGAGCTTGTGGCCCCCCGGGACGATGCGCAGCGATGCGGAGGGGGGGAGTACGTGCGCGAACGCGGTGCGTGTCGCGGCTCCGATCCACGGATCGTGGCGCGCGAAGACGAACAGCGTCGGGCGCGTGAGCTGCGCGACGCGATCGATGGGGCGCGCGTCGCCGAGCGTGAGACCCAGGCGACGGGCCCCCTCGGTCGCGATGGTGGTCGCGAGCGCGCCGGGGAGCCCGAACCTCCGCACGCGCGCCGTGAGCGCCCCTTCGAGCGTGTCGTAGGGCGAGTCGAGCACGGCCACGTCGGCCTCGACGCCGGAGAGGAGATAAGCGCTCGCCCCCATCGAATACCCGAGGAACGCGACCCGCCCGCCTTCCCTCTCGAGCCCGCGTGCCACGGCGAGCACGGCGCGAACGTCCTCGGCTTCGCGCGCGCCGATCGTTACGCGCGCCCCTTCGCTCCGGCCGTGTGCCCGGAAGTCGAGCGCGATCACGCGGAACCCTCTCCCGAGGAGCGGTCGCGCGAGGAAGGCCAGCTGCCCTCTCCCATCCCGGTACCCGTGCGCGAGCACGACGGTCCCCCGCGGCTCGCTCCGCGGCGGATAGACGTCAGCGTGGAGCGCAGTCCCGTCGCCACAGACGATGCGCAGCGGCTCGACTCCGCGCCGCGGCAAGGAGAGCCGGCGAACCGGCGCCGTTGCTGCGTCGATCGCGCGTGCCAGGAGTCGATCGCGGAATCTGCGATGCGCCATGGGATGCAAACGGAGCTCTCCCGCGCACGATATCGCGGACGGCTACGCCGCGGCCCCGCGCTCGAAGGGGCCGCCCGTCAGGGGAGCGAGAACTGCGAAAGGAAGCTCCAGACGACCGGCGCAGAGCCGATGGGCGGATAGTGCGTCCCCCCGGGCATCGTGCAGTACCAGACCTGCGAGCCTCCGCCGCACTGCGACCACTCCTCGCACGCGAAGCCCGCGTTCGTCGCCTGCGCGGGCGACGAGTCGGTGCAGTCGAGCCGGTTCGCCCACATCTCGACCGACTGCTGCGCGCTCGTGGCCGGGACGATCGGATCGCCGAGGTACTGGAACGCCGCCAGAGGGACGGGGCGCGACGGCGTGCACGTGGTCGTCTCGTTCTCCCCCTCCGTGGGGGCGACGGCGGCGAACAGATCGGCCGCGTCGCACGCCAGGCGGTAAGACATCATCCCGCCGTTCGAGAAGCCGGTCTCGTAGACGCGCTTGGAGTCGATACAGATCTTCGACTCCGCGTCGGCGACGATCGCGCGCACGAACCCGACGTCGTCGATGTCGGCTGACGACGCCAGGCCGCAGCAGCCGCCCGCGTTGAAGGACGCTCCGAGCCCGTCCGGGTAGACGACGACGAAGCCGTTCGCGTCGGCCACCGGGTTCATCTGAGAGAACAGCGCCTGGATCTCCGGGGTGTTCGTGAGGCCGTGCATGTTGACGAGCAGCGGCACGGCCTTCCCCACTTGCACGCTCGTGCCGACGTAGACGTCGTACGAGCGCACGCCTCCGTCTCCGAGATCGATCGAGATGGTCTGCGATTCGCCAGGCGTCCACGCATAGGTGCCCGTGCACTGGGGTGAGGGCGCGCTCGTGGCTCCCGCGTCGGAGACAGGAGGGGAGGCGACGGGGGCTGGGCTTGCCGTCGCGTCGGCCGGCGCGCCCGCGTCGTCACCGGGGACGCCCGCGTTGCTCGAGCCCGGCGTGACCGTCCCACCGGCGTCGGTGAATGCGACCGCCGCACCGTCCCGGGCAGAGGTGCCACAGGCGCAGAGAAGCGCTGCGAGCAGAGCAGGCCAGGCGAGGGGACGTTGCATGAGCGCCATGCGTACGAAATCGCGCGGCGTTCTCCAAATGCGGAATCTGCGGGAGACAAGCAGGAGACTCTTGTGACCGCTGGTCACTGCAGGGCCAGTGAGGGGGGCCGGCATGAGGCGTTGGCGGCAAATGGAGCTACGAAATGCGGACATTTCGCGTTCTCACGGGGAGCGTTTGCGGCTGTGCTCTTCACCTGCGCCTCTGTCGGCGCGGGGGGGGCGCAGGGGACTGCCGCACGCTGATCTTCCAGTTCAACCGGGACCAGGACCTGCGGAATACGGTTGCGCTCTCTACTTCGGTGCGAGGGTGACCGTCATCGTCGCGCCCTTTGCCGGCGCGTCGATCTCCACGCCGGTCGACGTGACTTTGAACACGCATCCACCGCACGTCACGCCATACCCGCTCGGATAGACGCGGCTCGGCACGATGATTTCGGTCGGCGCGGAGACCTTGGCGTCGGGCGTGTAGACGAACGTGAACGTCGAGGTGCCCTGGTCGAACGCGTACGACGTCGGGTTACCAGCGGTGCGCGACGGGTAGGGGAGGGAGATGGCGTTCGCGAGCGCCGTGTTCTCGCTGCTGTCGGTGGCGACTGGGCTGTAGCCCCCCCCAGCGCTGTCGTCCCAGAGGTCGCTCCCGGCTGCGACGGCACCGATGCCCTGGTATTCCGCCCCCATGTACGCGCCGATGTTCGGGTCGTTCCACTGACCGCCGTACTCGCCCACCCACAGCGCCGCGTTCAGGCTCACGGCGTCCGCCTGGAGCGAGGTGATCTTCGAGAGGACGGCGGGGGCGTCGATGAGCGGGAACGAGCCTGTCGTCTCCGCCGTGTTGTCGTAGGAGTGTGGTGCGTAGACGACGTTGCCGAAGGGGAAGGGGGTGAGGCTGGTGGCGAAGCCAAGGTTGCGGCTCGCCGCGGGCTCGAGGAACGCCAGCCACTGCGGCGCCTCAGCGCGCACGACGCTGACGATGCTCTCGTAGAACGGCTCCAGGCGATCGGCCTCGAAGGTGCTGATGGGTGACGTTCCCCACTCCGGTTCGTTGAGCACGTCGAAGCCGATGACGGACGGGATGCCGGAGAGCTTCTGTGCGACGCGCCGCCACGCTTCGGTGAAGTGCGCGAGCGTGGTGGGGTTCGTATAGAGCTGGTCGGTGCACGCCTCGACGTTGGGGTCGAGCGCGTTGAGGCCCCAGGGCGTCGTCGGCTTGAAGGCGGCGTAGTACGAGGCCGCGCACGCCCACTTGGGGGCGCCGTCGTAGCCGAAGCCCTCGCCGTAGATGTCCTGGTGCATGTCGAGGATGACCGACAGGCCGAGCTGCTGCGCCCACTGGGCCCGCTCGGCGAGCGAGTCGAGGTAGGCCTCGTCGTACTGCCCCTCCTCGGGCTCGATCGCCGCCCACACCATGAGGAACCGCATCGAGTTGAAGCCCCAGGCGTCCCTGATGCGCTGGTAGTCCGCGAGCGTCTTGCCGTCGATGTACGGAGCGCTCTTCTGGTCGCCGGCGATCTGCACGCCGCGAAGGGTCACCGTGCGCCCGTCTTCGTCGCGAATGAAGCCGCCGGAGACGCTCCACGTCGCGGTCGCTGCCGGTGGCTGGCCTTTGCTGCACGAGCCGACCGCCAGGCCCGTGAAGAACAGAGCCGCAGCTCGCAAGGGGGCGAAACGGGTCCTCATCGCGCGCGCGAGCTTACTACGCCCGCCGCGCTCAGAACTTCATCGGTTTCCCGGGCGCCGTCTTGTGATGCCATACCGCGTACGTGAGCGACGAGCCGCTTCGCAGGCCGTTGGTGAAGTTCATCGACATCCCGACGCTGACTTCTTCGCCACCGAGCTTGCACGCCTCGGGCTTCACCATCTTGAGGACCTCGGGGTCGTTCGGGCTCTTCCCCTCCTCGTGAATGACGCGCACGTACCCGAGCAGCTCGAGCCCGGCCGGAACCCCCGAGGCCGGGTCGGCCTGGATCAGCTCGAGCGAGCAATCGAGCGGGCGGGGCGGCGCGACGGCGCCCATGCGCACCGTGCTCACGTCGGTGCACGCGACGGCTGAAGACAGGAGCGAGAGAGAGGCCAGACCGAGCAGCAATCGCGGGTAGGTCACCGACCAGCTCTGTCACTAGCCGCGGACGTACACAAGGCTCATCGCCGCTGCCACGCCGACGTCACGAATGCGAGGACACGGGGGTGCCGCCCAACGGAGCCGCCTCCGGGCGCGCGTTGACGACGTGCGGCGGCGGCGCGTGCAGATCCCAGACGAGCCCGAACGCTGCCATGAGGCGCAGCACGTAGTAGGTGGGATCGAGCTCCCACCAGAAGAACCCCTGCTGCACCGAGCGCTGGTAGTAGTGGTGATTGTTGTGCCACCCCTCACCGAGGGTGATGATCGCGAGCCATACGTTGTTGCGACTGTTGTCGGTCGTCGCGTAGCGGCGCGAGCCGAACATGTGCGTCAGCGAGTTGATGGTGAACGTCCCGTGCCACAGGAGAACCGTGGACACGAGGAACCCCCACGTGAGCCCGAACCAGCCGCCCGCCAGGTAGCAGCCCACGCCGAGCGCCGTCGGCGGCACCCACCAGTAGCGATCGAGCCAGACGAGCTCGGGGAACTTGGAGAGGTCCTTCACCTTCGCCGTGTCGGTGGTGTCGTACTTCCGCGAGAGGATCCACCCCAGGTGTCCCCACAGGAAGCCCTCGCGAAGGACGGAGTGAACGTCGCCGTCCTGGTCGGAGAACTTGTGGTGGGTTCTGTGATGCGACGCCCACCAGAGCACCCCCTTCTGCGAGCTCGACATCGCGAGCAGCGCGAAGAGGAACTGCACCACGCGCCCCGCGCGGAACGTGCGGTGCGAGAAGTAGCGGTGGTAGCCGGCGGTGACGCCGAACATCCGAACCACGTACAGCGCGATCGCCAGTGCGAAGCCGCGCCACGACCCGCCGAGTGTCGCGATGCCGACGGCGGCGGCGACGTGAACGGCGAAGAACGGGATCGACTTCGCGATGTTGATGCGGTGGTCGTTCGCCTCGAGGGTCGCTTCGGACATGGGCGACAACCTAACGCGGCGATCGTCACGGCCTCGTCAGGCGAACGACATGATTTCGTGAGCGAAAATGCTGCACGCGCGGGAGTGAGAAGAGCCCTTTGCCGCGCATGCCTTGCGCGGACCTTTCATCGTCCGGGGGTCGGTGCCGGGAGCGGATCGAGGATCGGCACGGATTGTCCGGGCACGGTGGGGACCTGAATGAACGCCTTCTCCGCCGACGCATGACAGCCGTTGCACTGCGCCGCGGCCCGCTGGAAGGCCGCGGCGAACGCGGCGCCGTCCTTCGCCTCCGCGGCGCGCGTCAGCTCCGGTGGGGCGGTCGCCAGGAACGCCTTGGCGAGGCCGGGGATCTGGGCGGTGGGCCCCTCCTTCGGAACGCTCGCGCGCGGGACGTCGCTCTCGAACAGCTCCTGGAGCTCACCCGCCTCGAACGCCGCGAGCTCGAAACGGTTCGCTGCCGCCGCCCGTCCGGCCGTCTCGAAGCGGCGCCCCACCTGGAGCATGACCTCGCCGAGGCCCTCGGCGTCGGCGCTCGGCCCCGCGGCTCCAGCATCGGCGCTTCCGGAGGCAACCGGTGCAGCGCCCGTCTTCTCGCAGCTGGCGGTCAGCGCGAGCAAGCCCAACAGCCATGCGTGCGTCCTCATGAGTGGCTCCTGGCGACGACGTCATCGATCGGCGTCGAGCCTCATCTCGACGGGTTTCCCCGCGACGTCAACCTGTACGACGCGCGGGCGCGACGGCGTCACTTCGATCCGATCCGACACGCGCGCGACGTGCGGCACGGCGCCGAGATCTCCGCCGCCGGTCGCGAGGCGGTTCCCCTGCGCGTCGTAGCGGATCGCCACCACGTGGTCCGCGCCGGAGCGCGTCGCGTGCTGCACGAGCAGCCAGGTGGCGGTGTCGGCGTCGATCACGATCGAGGCCGGCGCCGGCGCGCGCCACGCCTCCCCGACCGTGATGCCCTCCGGATCCCACGCCGGAGAGCCCGACTCACGGAGCAGCTGCGCGCGTGCGCCACCGGGGAAGGACGTCACCACGATCCATCCGTGGTCCGGCCACCACGCGGCCGAGATCGCGTCGCAGCGCGGCAGGTCGTAGAGGCGGAGCTCGGCGTACGGCGCTCCGTCCTCGACCCACATGCGCGCCGCCACGAGCTTGGTCGGCTCGTCGTAGACGAAGATGACGACGCCGTCGTCGGGGCGCGGGGCGATCGTGAAAGGCTTCGCGGGGGGCGTGATGCCGGCGAGCGGTCGATCCTTGATCCAGATCGCGCCGCCCGTCGCGTCCACGAAGAGCGCGATGGGCTTGGGGTCGTCGGCCACCGCGCGCAAGAGGAGCATTTGCTTGCCCGACGCGAGCGGGACCGCTTGAAGGTCCATCGCGTCGGGGAGGGAGCCCCCGAAGTGCGTGCGAACGGTCTCGGCGTTTCTGGCGAGGCCCGGCTCGTCGTCGAGCGTCGTCAGCAGCGCGCGACGCGCTTCGCGAAACGTCGCCGGCGGGCGCTCTTCGACCACGGGCGCATGCGCGGGCGGCATCGCGGCGTCGACCACGCTTCCCGCGTCGCCCCCCGTGTCGGTAGAGACCGTAGAGCGGGAGCAGGCGGCGCAAAGAAGCGCGGTCGCGGTCGCGATTCGCAAGAGCGGCTGGGTCAGGGCGTGAGGACGGCGCGGAAGCGCACGCGGTTCTCGATCATCTTGCCGAACGCCTGCTCCGCCTGCTCGAGCTTGAAGACCTCGACGCGCGGCCGGACGTTCGTGAGCGCGCTGAAGTTCATCGCGTCCTCCGAGTCGATCGAGCTTCCGCTCGGCCACCCCGCGATCCCCTTGCCGCTGAGCAGCCCCATCGCCGAAATCTTCAGCGGTTCGAACGGGGCCGCGACGATCACGAGCTTGCCTCGAGGCTTGAGCCCGTCAGTGGTGCTCTCGATGGCCTCGGCGTTCGGCGCCGTGGCGAGCACCACGTCCGCGCCGCCGAGCTTCTTCAGCCCCTCGGCCGCGGGGATCTTCTGCGTGTCGATGTACTCGTGCGCTCCGAGCTGGCGCGCGAGCTCCTCCTTGTCGGCGCCGCGCGAGATCGCGACGGTGCGGAAGCCCATCCGCGCGGCGTACTGGACTCCGAGGTGACCGAGCCCGCCGATCCCCTGCACCGCGACCGTGTCGCCCGGGCGCGCGCCGCTGTTGCGGAGCGCGTTGTACGTCGTCACGCCCGCGCAGAGGAGCGGCCCAGCGTCGGTCGCCGCGAGCTTCTCCGGAATGCGTGCCACGGCGGCGTGCGGCACGACGACGTACTCGGCGTACCCGCCGTCGAAGCTGATGCCCGTGATCTGCGCCTTCTCGCAGTTGAGAAAGAGCCCCCTGCGGCACGCGTTGCACACGTAGCAGTGTCCACCGTGCCAGCCGACGCCGGCGCGATCGCCCGCCTTCCACTCCGTCACGTGCGCGCCCACCGCGTCGACGCGACCGGCGATCTCGTGCCCAGGAATGCGCGGGAGCTTCATCCCCGGGAACGCACCGGCGCGCACGAACGCGTCGCTGTGGCAGACGCCACACGCTTCGACCTTGATTCGAACCTGTCCGACCCCCGGCTCCGGCACGTCGCGCTCGACGACCTCGAACGGCGCTCCGGCCTTCGTCGCCTGCACGGCCTTCATCTTCGGCATGTTCGTCCTCCTCTCGAGATGGATTCGCTTGTCCGATGTCGCCCCGGAGGGTCGCGTGGCGCGCGAAGCGACGCAAGGGGGAGGCGAGACTCTGCCGTGCGCTCACTCTTCAGGTTCGGCGGCCGCCTGTCGCTCCTTCGTGCTCACCCGGTAGGCGTGGTTTCGCGCCCTCATCATCGCGCCGAGGGGGCGGTGCGCCTCGAGCGCATGCCAGGGGTCGAACGACATCGCCGAGATTCTCTCCGCGAGCGCGCGCCCCGCGTCGGACGACACGTCCTGTTGGTCCACGATCAAGTGACCGACGGTGACCGGCGGCGCGTCCCCGTCGCTCCAGACGCGCGAGGCGTCCTCGATCGGCGTCAGCGCCTCGTTCCGGAACAGCTGCACGCGCAGGGTGTACGCGACCGCTCCGGCACGGAGGCGCGTCGCGAGCTCGGTGCCGAGTCGCTCGGGATCCCTCGTGACCGTCGCCGTCGCCTCGCGGCTCTCCGGCTCGAACCGGTACTTCGCCGCGTACGCACCCCACGCGACGGGGAGCGCGCTGTGGAACGTGAGCGTCGCGAGCGACGGCACCGGCACGGAGACCGCACCGAGGAACTGCTTCAGCGCGCCTATCGTGTGAAAGAGCCCGTAGCGCGCCATGAGCGCAGGCAGCCGCCACGGCTCGACGCCCGCCTGCGCGAACGCCACGAACTCCTCGGGCCCGACGAACGGCGTCGAAGGGGACTGGATGGCGAGGAAGTCCTGCGTGCGCGCGTTCTCCAAGCCCGGGATCAGCTTCCTCCCCGGCACGCCGACCACCTTCACGGCGAGCCCGCGCACGTCGGGCTTGTGGTCGCCTTGCCGCTGCCCCGCGCCGTTGGAGTAGCGGACGTACGCCCGGTACGTCCCCGGTTGCGCGAACAGACCGGCACGCACCTCGGCCGGCAGATCGCCGAGGACGACGAGCTCGGCACGCGCGCCGACGTGCGGCTTCGCGTGGAGCGCCCGGCTGGCTTTGGCCCCTCGTCCATGCTTCGTCTGGAGCGCGTGCAGCACCTCGGCGAGCGCTTCGAAGCGCTGGTTCTCGTCGGGCGCGATGTTCTCTTTCCAGTCGGTCGCGGGCGTCATGGGGGAGCAACGCTACGACAGGCGAGGAACCGCCGTCACGAGGCACTCCCCGTCGAGGGAGGACCGACTCAGTTTGGCGCGAGCGCGGCTTTGAAGTGCGTCACGATCAGGTCCGTCGCCGGGCGATAGCCGAACAGCGGATCGTTTCCTGCTGCGTTGTCGTCCACGTCGATCGGGCAAAGGGACGCCGCGATGCCCTGCGTGCCGAGCTTCTTCGCCAGGAGGAGCTCGCGGACGGTCGGGTACGCCTTGGCGTAGTCCTGCAGCGTCGTCGTCACGGGGTCGCAGACCGGTGACGTCTCGGCGTGCGTCAGGCCGCCGTCCTGCGCGGGGGGCGAGCAGTCGCACGCGTAGGAGTTGTCGGGATTGCTGCAGTCGCGCGGCGTCGCGAGCGCGAAGATGCACGCGTACTCGCGGTCCACGTTGAGGTCGGCGTGCGGCCCCTGGTTCGTGATCCACTCGCGCCCGCTGATCGGGTCGGTGCCGTCGGCGGCGGTGGGGGCGGCGAGCACGTTGGTGGGGTCGAGCGCCGTACCGTTGCGCGGCGTCTGCGACTCGACCATGTGCGGATCGATCCCGGCGTAGTCGTAGTTCTCCGGATCGGCCCCGAGGATCTTCACCCAGTCGCTCGACGTCAGCTGGCTGTTCGCCTCGCTGGTCGGGTCGTAGTGGAGGAGCTGATTCGGGACGCCGCCGATGATGGCGTAGAAGACGTCGCTGGGCGGACGGCTCCCGGCCGTGAGGTTGCAGAGCGCGGCCGTGTCGCTCGGGGTCTCGGCGGTGGCGATGCCGGCGGAGAGCGTCGTGGGGTCGGGGAGCGCCGCGGCGAACAGCGGGCTCACGCAGTCGTTGTTCCCGACGTAGTTGTTTGCGCCCGCGGGGTACTCGCCGGCGCGATCGGGCACCATCGCGGACGTGAGCCCGTTCACGTAGCGGCTGATCGGGAACTGCGGGTCGAGCCCGTACTTCGCCTTCATGTGCACGTGGCGAAGGTTGATGTCGTAGCCCCAGTCGGTCTTCGACGAGTACGGGTTGTTCGGCCCCGTGCAGTCGGGATCGGTCGAGCCCGCCGCGCAGTTGGTGCAGTCGGACGAGCCGGGGTTCGTGTCGCACGCCGAGGTGCCGTGCGGCGGGTCGTACGCCGTGCTCATGAACACGTACCCCTGGCCGCCGTAGGAGCGCACGTCGATCTCGGAGTCGTTCTCGTCGGTGAGCACGATGACGGCCACGAGCGAGTTGGGGCGCAGGAAGTCTCTCCTCTGCTGGAGGATCGTCGCGTCGACGCCGACCCACTGGGCGTGCTGGCTCGCATCGAGCCCGAGCGAGGCGTACGGATCGGGCTGAACGAGGAACCGGTACCAGCTCTCGAGCTGCGACTCGATGCCGCAGCCGAACTGGTGGACCCCGGCGACGAGATCCGAGAAATCCGAAACGAGCGTCGTGGAATCGGTGATCGCGGGAGCGCCCACGGGAGCCGCGACCCCCGCGTTTGCCGGAACCGAGGGGAACCACGCGAGGAAGCCCGAAGGCTGCGCGTCCCCGAGCGTCGTCTCCACGGGAGAGCCGGCCGTCCCCGCGCGGCTCAGCAGGTGGGCCTCGTCGTCGTTGTGGCTGGGGTACGTTCCCGTGCTGAGGGTGACCGTCGACGTCGGAAGGCACACGCCGCCGGTCACGCCTGCGGTCGTCTGGTCACCCAGCCGAGGCCCGAGCGACGTGCTCACGATGCCGATGTGCATGTCGTGCACGGGCTGGAACTCGAGTGACCCCCCCGACGGGCATACGCCGTCGCCGGTGGAAGCGCCGAGGTCGTTGCCGTTCGCGTCGACGCAGTTCGGCGTGACGAGGCGCTGGATCAGCCCTGGAACGGCTTGCTCGAGATACGCCTGCTTGTCCCCCATCGACGCGGAGTTGTCGATCGTGAAGAGGAGATCGAGCTGCTGGGCGGGGACGTGCGGCGGGGGCGGCGAAGCGTCGGTGCCCGGGCCGGAATCCAGATCGTTGGCCGGCGCGCCTGAATCGAGCGTGCTCGTGCCGCCAGGGCCTCCGTCGGCTCCGGGAGGAGATTCGGAGGAGAGGTGCCCGCACCCCACGCCGACGGCCCCGGTGGCGACGACGAACGTGAAGCCAGCGAGCGCGGAGCCGATCGAGCGAGTGCGCATTAATTCCTCACGGGGGAACGTCTACCGCAACGATGGCCTGTTGGACGGGGATCCGTCGGGAAGATTCGTCACCCGTTTGGATGACAGGGGGAAGCGGAGCGGGCATTCGACGAGATTTGGCCCACGTGACGCTCGTAGACGAGCGGCGGCGGGAGACGCGGGTTCGGGGGTGGAGAGCTCGCCCTCGGCTCTCCACCCCTGTCGCCGCCGAGCGTTAGCTCGCTTTGATGGTCGGCGGAATCGGCGCGCCCTGCGTCGTCGTCACCGCGCTCCCCGGCGTCTCTGCTGCGCCCCCCGCGGAAGCGATGGCGTCCTTCACCGCCTTGTCCTTCCGCGACTTCCGCGCCTTCGCGGCCGCGTTGTGCTGCTTCGCCAGCGACCGGAGTTCGTCGTTCTCCTGCGCCAGCGCGGCTCCCTCACTGCTCTTCACGTACCCGCGAAGCGCCATTCGAATCGCCGAGACGGTGCCCGCGACTCCGGCCCGCAGGCGGATCGACTGATCCTGCGCCCTTCGCACGAGCATCTCGCCGGCCGTCGCCACCGCGTCGGCCTCGTCGGCCGCTGCGAGCGCCGCCTGCGCCGCATCAGGGTCGAGCGCGATCCCCGCGACCACCCCCTTCTCGCGAACGGCGAGCGTGAGAACACGTTCGACGATGCTGGTCGGGATACGGCGCACCAGAATCTCCGACGCCGTTCGACTGGCTTCGGGGAGAGGGTCCCCATACCCGCAGGTCTTTTCGAGCGCCTGCAGCTGAAGGACCGTGCTCGACGAGGTCGTCGGGGCCTCGTTCGGGTTGGTGGTCGCGGCTACGGGCGTCTTGGCGATCGTCTTCATGGTGGCTTCCTCCTTCGGATTGGTGGCGGTGACTTCGGCGGTCTTCGTTGCGTTCTTCTTCATGGTGGCTTCCTCCTTCGTGTTGGTGGCGGTGACTCCGGCGGTCTTCGTTGCGTTCTTCTTCTTCATGGTCGTTTTCTCCTTCGTGTTGGCGGCGGTGACTTCAGCGGTCTTCGTTGCGTTCTTCTTCTTCATGGTCGTTTTCTCCTTAGTGTTGGCGGCGGTGACTTCGGCGGTCCTCGTTGCGTTCTTCTCGTTCACGGTCGTCTCCTTGCTTGCGTTGTTGGTCTTCGTTGCGATCGGTTTCATGGGTCGTGTCTCCAACGGCGTGGGCCGCACCATGCGTCCCGCGTCGTGCGCTCATATCTAGTAGGGGGTGGCAAACCGGACTCTGGACGGACAGGAGTCGGACTTTGAGCGGACAGAAGTCGGACAGATCGCGATCGGCGCGACGAAACGCGCGCTCCTGCGCTGCGGGAGGACGACGTCCCCGTCGAACAAAAGTCCCGCCGCAGTGCGACGGCCTCCGTCGCGTCGAAATGGACTCCCGTCGCGTCGCGACGGAGGTCGATCACGTCGAAATGGACTCCCGTCGCGTCGCGACGGAGGTCGATCGCGTCGAAATGGACTCCCGTCGCGTCGCGACGGAGGTCGATCGCGTCGAAATGGACCCTCGTCGCGACGCGACGGAGGTCGATCACGTCGAAATGGACCCTCGTCGCGGGGCGACGGAGGTCGATCACGTCGAAATGGACTCTCGTCGCGGGTTGTCGCGAGGCCGAGCCATTCCGCTCGGCCTCGCGACCGCGGCTACTTGCCCACGAGTCGCACCAGCGTCCCGATGATCTTCCGAATTCGATCCACGAGCGAAGCGTCGACCTCCGCCAGATAGCCGAGCGCGAGCCCGACCTCGATGCAAGCGAGCGTCTCCCGCATCGACCCCATCGCCGTGTGGTACCGCGCCCCCCGAATCCGCCCCTGGCTGCACATCCCTTCCGCCGTGTTCAACGCCACGCTGCTCGCCGCCCGCCGCATCTGCCTCGCGAGATCCGCATCACACCGCTCGATCTGCCCCATCACCGGCCGCAGCTCCCCGATCACCTCCAGAATCACCTCATAAATCCTCAGCATCACCAGCTCCGTTCCGTCCCCGACTCTCGAAGACAAAACCCCCCAGCCCGTGCGCGCAGGGCGGCTCAAGGCTCGCTCCGCGACCGCCCCCGGCGGCAAGCTCGGCGCAGCCGAGCGCAGGCCTTGAACCGCCCGAGCACACGGGCAAGCTCGTCGTCCGAGAGAGCCCTCCGGTCGCTCCC
>Ga0302320_10003406_pt1 | contig 37018 bp, 31 predicted proteins | sample Bog_T0_3_FD_202130 | JGI IMG/M metagenome (GOLD analysis project Ga0302320, IMG submission 202130) | Peat permafrost microbial communities from Stordalen Mire near Abisko, Sweden - Bog_T0_3 | ecosystem: Environmental > Terrestrial > Soil > Wetlands > Peat | place: Sweden: Abisko, Stordalen Mire...
TGGAAACCGAAACACGCCTGTTGCGCAAACTTGCGAAAAAACAGGGATTTACCCTTCTGCCCACAGCTCCGAATTGAGTGCAGGTTCATGGGGAGGTGCTTCAACTCCATGCTTGGCTTCTCACGATACGGTCCTTCGCCGCGTTCCAACCCAAGAACAGTGTCCAGCTGCGCCCTTATGCGGAATTCCGCATAAGCGCCCATCAAGCTGGCGCCGGGTATTTCGGCCAATAGCACCAGCTCACTGCCCGGCTGGTGGCAAGAAAAAAGCACCGTGCGACCGTGTTCCTTGACGCGCGCGCGAACCATTCCTTGTTCCTTTTCGGATTGGAAAAATTGGAGGAGTAGGATGACGCACGCACTCTGTAATGGATGAGATAATCCAGCATCGTCCGCGTCGGACGCCGGCGGTTAAAGCGACGCCATAACTCCGCGTCCTCAAATTCCTTCACGTCCAAAAATGGCTCTTGCACCAAAAAGTCCCGTTTCACCAGCCAACTGCTCGTTAGCGGCATGGTGCGGGCAAAGCCGTAGAAAAACGGCACTTGGTCTCCCCACATGAGAATATGACGCGTGCCCAGTGCCCAGCAGCCATGTTTGGCTGCATACTTGAGCTGCCGCTCGATCTTGCATGGGCGCCAGATATCATCAATATCCAAAAATGCAATCCACTCGGTGGAAGCAAATTTGACTCCCAGATTCCTGGTCACACCCGCCGGGCTTAGTGGAATCACCTCACAGCGCGCGGCTATGCCCATGGCCTTGACCACATCTTGAAATCCTGCAGTCCGCTCACTCAGCAGGACAATGATTTCACAGGCATGGCTCTGCCGCTCGACCGACCGCAAACCCTCCGCTGCAAATGGAAGATCGCCTTCCACCATGCAACTAACCACTGCGGTAACCTCCGATTTCATTGGGTTAAAACGACTCAAAGAAATGGTGCAGGTCATTGGCAAAACGCGAGATGTTGTAGTAGCTCTCAGCGGCCTCCCGCGCTTTCCGGCCCATGGCCTCGGCAGTTTCTGGATGGTCGCCCAGAAAATCAATTGCCTCGGCCAGTGCTTCCGGGCTTTCCGACGGCACGAAAATCCCGAAGCCCAATTTTTCCACATCTATCTCCGTGGGTAAAGCGCCCGTCCGCGTCATGATGACTGGCCGCGCCATGGCCATGACCTCAAGCAATTCCGTGCAGCCGACGGCATTGGATTCCAAGGGGTCGCTTTTCAAGATGATCAGCGAACCTGCGCTGCGCGCATAATGATGCTGCAGCAGCTCTTGAAAGCTCAGCTTCTTGTCATCCACATTCCAGCCGCGTCCGCCGTCAAACAGTTGGACATTGGATGGCCACTTTAGATTCTCGATCATCCCTGGTACTATCACTTGGAGTGAGTGGCGGCAACGGCTCGCCGCCAGGCTCAATGTCCGGTGGTCGCGGAGCGTTATCCCGCACGAGAAGAACGCCTCGGGGCGATAAGGCAATTGGGGATAAACGCTTAGGTCCGCACCCCAGCCCAGCGGAGCCACCTTGACCTTGGGGGCAAGCTTTTTCGCCTGTTCGGCAGCCGCGCGGGTTAAGCCGATGATCCCGCTGTGGGTCCGGCTGAAGTTCAGTTCCTCGCGGCCCCACATGTTCGACACTATCCGGCAATGGACGGCCCCCAGGGCTCGTAGAAACGGAAGCCAGAACAAGTTATTGTGCCCGCAAAAAACAATGCCGTCCCGCCCGAGCCACGACCGGACCATTTTCAGCATCTTGAGGTCGTGCGGAAAGGGATTGCGCCGATAAGAAAAGTAGAAGTTGTCCAAGGGTTCGGCCAGGGCTACTTCATAGCCCATCCGGGCCAGCTCCAGGCAACCGCGCAAATGATGCGGCGGCACCTCCCCTTTCTTTATCTTTTCCCACATCGTGGCCCCGCCGTAGGTGTCCACGTAAATAATTCTCCGAAAGGCGCGTTTACCAGCGGGAGAAAGCACCACCAGGCCGTTAACTTTGCTTTCCGTAATGCCGTCGGTCACCAGCTTATGCTGCGGGCAGGGCGATATATCCATTGTTTGTATTAAATTGTTTTTCGCCGTGATCATACTTCACGTTTATTTATCAGGTCTTCAGCTGCCTGTGCTCGATTACTCCTTGTCCGGCGGAACCGGGCAATTTTGTTTTGCGGGCGCGTCCGCGGTTTTCCGCAGCGCTGCCCGGCGCGCTTTGATCTGGCTGAGAATTGATCCCGGCAGGATCGAGGCGGCGGCCTGAGCCAGGGGACGTAAACGCGGCTGGAGTAGAAACGATCTCCAAAAAAAAGTCCTGGCCTCCCTGGCACGGCCGAATGCCAGCTTGTCGCGGGCCGCCACGAAGAGCGCCTCGGCCAGTTTGGCTCGGAGCACGGCCTTCAGTTCAGGAAACCAGCCGCGCTTGATCAGGGTCGAGTAGATGTAAACCAGGTTCTCATGCCGGTCGTGGCTGCGACGGCCTGTTTCCATCTCGCCATGCATCCGCCACCGGCCGAGCCGTTTCGGCACATAGTAAATGGGCTTGCGAGTCGCCGCCAGCAGGCAGGATATCCAATAGTCGTATGCGCCGGCAACCTGGGGCACGACCAGGTCCCAATCCAGGGCGTTTTTGCGGAAAACGGCTGTCACGTTGATCGCCGGACCGCCTTTCTCCACCACAAACTCCACGGCATCCGCCACCACTCCCTCGGCCCGCGACGCCCTTCCAAAATCCATAGTCCAGGATTCGCTCAAGCCGGCATCAATGCGTCCTTCCCGGTCCATGATCCAGTGATCGGAGGCGGCCAGAATCCGGTTCGGATCGGCCTCCAGGGGGGGAGTTAAACTGGCCAGCAGGTCACGCTCCCAAATGTCGTCATCATTCAGAATCGCCAGGAACTCGCCGCGCGCGTGTTTCGCCGCATTCACCACATTCAAAGCAACTCCCAGGGTGGCCGGATTGGGCAGGTACTTTATGCGCTCAATCTGCCCGCAGCCAGCCACCAATTCGCGCGCGGCTTCGGTCCCTGAATCATCGGCCACTATGACCTCAAAATCGGAGTAGGACTGGGACAAGACGCTGTTTAAAGCCTCGGCCAGATATTCCGTTCGCTTATAAACGGTCAAAATGACGGAGACCCGGGGAGCTTTCCCTGGTTCTAGATTAGGCATACGCAATCATGACGGTTCAATATTGAACTCCAGGCTCCGGGCGATAGATTCTCAGGTGGCCTTTCAAGCATTGTGAATGATTTCCTTGAGCTTCTTCGGGAAGGAGCGCTTTAACATTGAAATCAACCACCGGAATGGATGTTGGCGATGGTAAACCCGCTGCTGCTCCCGCAGCCAACCCGCTCGCCTCTGGATATAGTAACAAGGCAGGGCCCGAAAGCGGTTGAAATCATAGGCCTCAAGCTTTGAGCGGTATTCATCGAACAGGGGTTTTAGTTCGGGACGCTCGCGCAGCGTGAACCGGTTTGGCGTCCTGGTTATCGCTTCCGAAGACTTTGGCGCCAAATCGCTAAAATGGAAGAAAACCAGGGGCCATTCATTGTTCACCAGCCATTGTCCATTCTTGAGCTCAATGCGCCGTTCATGCAGGTTCCAATATGCGGCATTAAGTCCGGGATGCCGGCTGAACTCGACCCCTTCAAAAAAAATGGGGGCGAGATCCATCCAGGCCTGGTCCACAAACAATCCTTCCCGGCAATCATAACGACAATCATGCTTGAGGTGTTCCGCCCACCAATCTACCACCTCGTCGCCTTTCGGGCCCTGACGAATGGCGCAAAAGCCAAGATTGTAAAGGCCAAAAGCCAGAAATCCCTGCTCTTTTGGGTGCATGCCATCGGTCGCGATGGGACTCAAGATGTGCGGAGTCAAAAGCACGGCGCATCGCTCCAGCGCCTCCTCAATGGGCTTTAGCTGGGAATAAACATAGATGTCCGGGTCAAAATAGCAGATTTTGAGATTCTTCTCCCCGGCGTGCCGCTGAAACAGGAAGCGAAAATAAAACGGTTTTGAAGCGGTGTTGAAATCCACCAGGTCATACCTCAAGGTCATGTCTTCAAAATCCGGGATGCCGATCTGGTCAACCGGAAGTATTTCAAAGGGGCCGACCGCCTGGTAGTCTATGGCGGAATCCAGTTCATCCACCAAACCGATGATGAAGCGCACCTCCGGGTTGTGCTGCACCAGGGATTCTCCCAAGAGGCGTGCCTTGGGCAGGTAATTATTGGAACAAATGGTGAAGGCAATCATAGATGGCAGGCGATTAAGTCAAAGTGGTTTGGGTTGGCGGCACACTGAGAATCATGGACCTCACGGCCAAAAGCCGGCGGCCTGAGGAAATTTGCTTTCATGGCTTTTGGGGCGGCAGACAGCCCAGCGCGCGCGCGGTTTCCTCCAGGTAAGCCCGCCCCAAACGCTGGCAGGGTTCCAAATGGTTGCCCTCGGCCCATTCGTTCCAGGCGTTGATAAAAATTATCCGTTGTTCCGGCGGACGGACCTGTGTGCGCCGCACGATTTCGCGCAGCCATTGGCCGTACAATTCCGGCGTTGCGCCCAAAAAAATCTGCGCCCCCTTTTTCCGCCGCGCTGAATTGTCCCAAGACGGCGTAAGGCCATGAAACAGCAGGTAGTCCACGGGCGCTTTGCCCAGCATGCGCCGCATGAACTCCTCGTAGTCCGTGATATAATGCTCCTTAAAGAGCCGCGGGGCTAATCGAAGTTTGCGCGCCAATCGCCAGGGGATGGATCGCCTTTGCGGAGGGGGGACGGCCGTGCAATCTGGCGCAAATTCCACCGCCGCATCAAAGCCAGCCGACCGCGATACCCGGTCTCTGGGCACATTTTCCACGTTGCATAGGTAGAGGCCCGGCAATCCCATTCGCTTGATCTCGGATCGCCAGCGCGACACCGTTCCCGCAGGATCCGGCAGGTTGGCAACCCGATAAATGAGCAACAGCGGTTTGCCGTCCACCCGGATGTAGCGGGGGTCGTTTAGATATCTGGCCAGGGCCTGGATATGCGCTACGTCGTCCTCCGGCGAGTAGTTTTGTCGCAGCAGCACCTCGTCATCTTCGCCATCCCAGCGGCGCGTCCAATTCTCGTTCGCCCAGCACAGGCAGAACGGGAAATCCGGCTTGCCGGAGGCAATGATTTCGTTGACGGGCCGCTCCAGGATCCGCCGGCCGTTGAACCAATAATGGTAATAGCAAAAACCGTGGATGCCGTATTGCCGCGCCAGCGCCGCCTGCGCTTCCCGGGTTTCGCCCAACCGCAGATCGTAGAATCCCAAGTCCGCCGGCAGGTGCGGCTGGTTATGGCCCCTGAAAAGCGGCCGCGCTTTGGTTACATTGGTCCACTCCGTAAAACCCTTGCCCCACCATTCGTCGTTTTCCGGGATGGGATGAAACTGGGGAAGATAAAAGGCAATCGCCCGAATTTGGTTCTCGTTCATGCTAATCTCACGTCCTTTGACCCGCGCTCTGGCAGCGTGGCCCGAATAATGTGCTGGCAGCCGAACAAGCCGGGAAACTTTTTCGCTAGCGCGCCCGCCAACTGCCGGCGGCGGCGCGGCTTCAACCAGCGCCAGGGCGCCCTGCGATAATAATCGGGCAAATCAATGTTGACCGTGCAATCAAGGGCCGTGATGCGAAAACCAAGGCGCTCGAAAAATTCAGCGATGGTTTTGCGCGTAAACCACCGCAGATGGGTTGCATCCATTATGCCACAGTCCTGATAATCGAAATGGCCGCGTAAAATGTCCACGCGGACAAACCAGTGAGCCACATTGGGAACGGAGGCGACAATTGAGCCGCCCGGCGTCAGACTGGTTTTGGCGAGGAGCACCATTTCGCCCGGGTTGGGGAGATGTTCCAACACGTCGGCGAATATTATAAAATCAAAGGGACCATGCGCTTGAAGGAACTCCTCGGACAGAAATCCATCAAATATTTTCAAACCGCGGGCGCGGGCAGCGGCAGCGCGCTCCGGGTTGGGCTCAATTCCCACCAAGCTGCCCTGGGTTCGGGATTGGATCAATTCCGTTACCGACCCAGTGCCGCTGCCGACGTCCAAAATCCGGCTGTGGGGAGCAATCAGTGAGGCCAGCTTCATTCCCACGTCATCCGGATCATGTGATTGCGATTCATACCGCAGCGCCTCGGGAGCGCGGGTGAGAATTCCGGGCGAATGATCATCTGTGCCAAGCATAGGTCTTTGTTGGATTAAGCCGCCAATTATCAGTCTGCGAATTGCTCTGGATGGCGGAGGCCCCCCAGCCAGCTCGTCCGCTGTCAGGCCGCAACAGGTTTTGAAATATCATTAAACAAAGGTACTTCCAGACAGTTGGGTGAGAACTCGAATTCGGTCGGCCACCAAAAACAAGACAGCGACCGGGTGGGAAGTTTGCCATTACCCCAAATATCCTTCTCGAGGACCTCGAAATGCAAAATATCCTCGGCATAATGCTGGTCCTCGGGATTGCGGCCCAACCAAAATGAGACCGAATAGGAGCCGGCCATCAAGGGCAAAGCCCCCAGGTTGCAAATGATCGTCCCTTCGGTGACGGACTCCGCATAGCCAGGCGAGGGCAGGAAATTATTATTGGCGTTGACCACATTCTCTCCACGGGACGAACGAATCAAATACCCGATCATTGGCTTTTGGATGGGCGTGGCCGCGCGGAAGACCACCGCCAGGCTTAATTCCTGTCCGAATTCCAGCTTGGCGCCTGGCTGGCCATCGCAAAGCAGATGGACCGATTCAATCCAAACATCGCTCCCTCCCCGGGGCTTGGAGAGCTGGACCGAGGGGGAGGAAATTCGCTCCGCCGCACGATTCATATACATGGCGGCCACCGCCTCGATCGAGTCGCAGGCAATCACCCGCCCAGCCTCAAGCAGAACACCGGTGCGGCACAAGGCCCGGACGGCCGCCATGTTGTGACTGACGAACAGCACCGTGCGCCCGCATCGGCTCACTTCACTCATTTTCCCGAGGCACTTTTTCTGGAACTCCGTATCACCGACGGCGAGCACTTCATCCACAATTAGAATCTCCGGCTCCAGATGCGCCGCCACGGCAAAGGCCAGCCGCACATACATGCCGCTGGAATATCGCTTCACGGGCGTATCCAAGAACTTTTCAATCTCAGAGAAAGCCACGATTTCATCGAATTTCCGGCTAATCTCCGCCTTGCTCATCCCTAAAATCGCACCGTTCAAGAAGATATTCTCGCGTCCGGTCAATTCCTGATGAAAGCCCGTGCCGACCTCCAACAAACTTGCCACGCGCCCGTCCATGCAAATGCGCCCGGAAGTGGGTTCCGTGATGCGGCTCAGGATTTTGAGCAGGGTGGACTTGCCCGCGCCGTTGCGTCCGATGATGCCCACCACGTCGCCCTGTTTGACGTCAAAAGATATGTCCTTCAAGGCCCAAAACTCCTCGCGGGAGGCTTGCGATTGGCGCCGGCGATTCAACAGCCATTTGAAGGGATGGCGCAGGGCAGCTTCCAGGCGATGGCGGAGAGCATCACGCGCATCGCGCTGGTGGCCGATGAGGTATCGCTTGGAGAGGTTCTCGACCTCGATGACGGAGACGGACATACAAAAGTATTCAAATAACGTCCGCGAAAGTGCGTTCGGTGCGGCGGAAATACCAGATGCCGGTCACCAGCAAAAAGGCCGTGCCCAGCAACGACATCAGCAAGCCCGGCCAGTAAAAGACATTTTGGCCTCCCAGAATGCACCAGCGGAATCCGTCAATAACTCCCACAATCGGGTTCAGCGAGTAGAGCAGGCGATACGGGTCGCCGTAGCGGTCAGACACGAGGCTGCTCAAATAAGCCACGGGCGAAGCATAAAGTCCGAATTGGACGACAAACGGCACAATAAAACGGAAATCCCGGTATTCCACCATCAGCGCCGCTATCCACAAGCCCACGCCCAAGGAGGCCGCGAATGCCAGCACCACGAAAAATGGCAGCAACACCACGGTCGCAGGCGGGACAAAATGATACCAAAGCATAAGCACGACCAGAAAGGCGGCGGAAATGACGAAGTCAACGAAACTGGTAATGACGCTGCCGGCGGGCACAATCAAACGCGGGAAATAGACCTTGGAAATCAGGTTTGAATTAGTCACCAGACTGTTGCCGCTCTCGGACAGGGCCGTCGAGAAAAACTGCCACGGCAACATGCCACATAACACCAGCAAACCATATGGCACGCCACCGGAAGGCATTTTTCCCAATTTCCCAAAAACCACAGTAAGCACCACCGTGGTCAAAAAAGGCCGAATCAATGACCACGCCACGCCGACCGTCGTCTGCTTGTAACGCACCAGCAGGTCGCGCCAAGCCAGGAAGTAAAACAGTTCGCGATACTTCCAGAGGTCGCGCCAGTATTGGCGTTCAGTGCGGCCGGCTTCGATGATTAAACGCGTTGCCAAATCAGCTTTATAATTTCAAAAAGGCCCCGCCACTACAATACAAATCCCATCCGCCCTGCGGTGTGACAAAATCCTGCAATCAGCGGTTTTTGCCTGTTTTTCCGCGAAATGGGAGCTAGACAATGAGGCACTTTGGTTTCTTGACCCGCTTCCGCAGTCCCTGCGGGACGAATTCACTTTTGCGGCGTTACCAGACCCTGGCGCGTCTGGTCGCTTGGAATGAGGCGCATCCGTTCGCGCGCGCCGCCGGCAAGAGACCGGGAATGAAGCTCTTGCCCCTAGACCGCCTACTGCGCGGGGAACACTTGTAAATTGGATGGGGGCTGCAGTCCCTGGCCTGACGCGGTCAACGTCGGGCCAGCCCCATAAGTATAGCGATATTGCGCCGGAATCACGGCGGTCATCATGCTATTGAGCGGGTCAATGGCGGGCCAGCGGTTCGTCCCCCACCAAGCCGGCGCGCCATTCGGGTAGATCAACGAGGCCGGAATGGTTTGAACCCCGTTGGTGTCCCAAGTCACAGCATGATTGTAATAGTCGTAATTGCCCGTGATCTCGTCGGTGTATTTGTTTTTCCGCTGGAGCTGCTGGTAGGTGTTCTGACTGACGATAAACACTTGCCAGCCGTTCTTGACCGCGAAGGGGGTGTTCAACGTGACGCTGTTGGGGGTCCCGGCGGAAGTGGCATAGACAACGGTCCCATTCGTGGGATAATAAAGATTGGTGTTCACAGCGTCCTGAAATACCAAGGCATATTCTGAGCCGCCATTCCAGGCGATCGTCTGGGTGATATTCGTGAAATTGCCCTGCAGAACATTGGTCGGCCCCTGATCGCTGCCGATGGTGCATATGGGCGACGGGTAAACCTGACCCAAACCGTCCGGATTCGGATAACTCGTGACGGGATAATTCCAAGGCACCGAGGGACCGCTGACAGAGGTATAGCTGTCGTTGCCGATGTTAGGATATCCTGATTCAATAATCATGGGTCCAGGTTGGTTGGCTTCGGAGGTGTAATTTGCATAGTTTCCCGCGGGAGAGCCAAGCACGTTGCCAACCACATTCATATAAGTGGTCCAGCGCTTGAACAGCAGCACCATATAACTGCTTCCAATGGAGTTCCGGTACAGGGTTTGGTGCGAGCCGCTGCCGAAAAAGCCGTCCATTTCAAAGTAGCCGCTCAAGACGTTCTCCTCCCAAAGATTCATCATCGGGTGCGGCCCGTGATTGTCCACATCAATGATGTTGTTGGTCAAAAAGTTGCCCACCATGGCGTTGCCGGAGAAACCGCCGTTAAATTCGATGCCCGGCTGCATGCCGTCGGATATTATATTGTCCGCAAACAACGATTCCCCGACCGCGGACAGGATGAACCCGGCATGATTCATGCCGCTTCCCTGGCTTCTTTGAATCGCATTATGAACAATCGAAAGATGGGCGCTGTCCCCCACATAGAAAGCATAAGATGACGAGTACAAATCCGCGCAATTTGAAACCCAGCAGTTCTCACACATGCTCAACCCCATTTGGAAATAATACGTGCCCAACTGCCCGGTCAGTGAATTGGAGGCCGTAAGAATCAGATTCTCAAGCCCAACCCCCACGGTGCTCGGGTTGCCCGTGGCGATCACGATGGGAGCGTTCGTGAAGTTCCAGATCAGAGGATCCGATAAGGTCACCGTATTTCCGCTGATGGCAGTCACGATTACCTCTTGCGCCAACCCCGGCTGGTTGCCGTGAACTCCAATCACCGGAAAGTCCGATGAGCCAGGCACGGTGTCGCTGATGGTGATTTGATCGCCCACACCAAACCAGAGGGGCGGGTTTTGCAGGGTTTGGAACTGGGTGGAACCTTGGGTCGCGCCACTGGTTATGGTGTCGCTGGGATTGTACATGTAATTGGACCTGTCCGGCCCAATCCGAAGCATGGATCCAGAATTGCCGACTCCGACCAGGACGGAATTGGTATGTCCCCGGATCGTGATGTAGCTTTTGGTGGTGTAAAGCGACCTTGCGATCAGATACTGTCCGTCCGGAATATATACCACCTGATTGGGAGCGGCGGCATTGATGGCGGCTTGGATGGCGGCGGTCGCGTCCGTCGCTCCCGTGTTGTCCGCGCTGTAGGGCGGCTGCGTCACGTCAATCAGGCTCGTGCGGGCCGGGATGGGCAGGTTCGCGCCGACCTGAGTCCAGTCAATTACACGGTTTGCCGGGATGATTTGGGCGAGGATCTGCGTGGTTCCCACAACCATCAGCAAGAGGGCAGGCGCGAGCAGCTTGAAAATTCGCATTGTGTCAGTCAAATTTTTCATTTTATCAATCAAAGGGTATGAATTTCCCCGGTAGTGCCAGGTTCGTTCATTCTCATTGTAAACGAAAGCACGCCAGATGCCAGTCTAAAACCGCCAAGGGGAATTATTTGGAATTCGCGTTTTGGGTTGGAATTGCGGCTAAACCCAAGGGCGTGGACGTTTCAGAAGCGTTTCCTTGGTACGGTTGTTTTCTGGATGCTGTTTCAAAATCGGTCACTTGCTGTCCAGTGGCGTGCTCCAATTTCCCTGTTGGGCACCGGTCGGATGCTGTCTTATTTCTTGACAGGTGGACGGCTGGGTGGCGGCGCGTTCAAGGCGGCCGGCTGGCTTAGCTGTGCAAGTTCTTCCACGAGACGGTGGGCGAGGTCGGTGGAAAATAACTCCGCGCCTTCGGCGTTTAAGTGTTGCGAATTCCGGAAGTACTCGATTTCCCCCGCATGGTCCCAGTTGCTGAAGTCCCACAGGGAAACACTGTAATCCTGAGAAAGCTCGTGAAATTCGTTGAAAATCGCGGCGCGATTCCGGGTCAAGGCCTGCATTTCACGGTATTCAGGAGAATACACAAAGATCAACCTGATCCCGTTCTGCTGGCAAACTTGGATCAATTCTCGCATCACCTGAACCCCAGCGGGCTGGATTTCAAAACTGACACCGTCGGGGTTTGCGGCCTTGAAACTGGCAAAATCTTCCGTCCACCTCCCCACTCGGGGGTTGAATCCCTGAAAGAAAACCTGGCGCGGAGACCAGCCGACAAGACCCAATGGGCCAAGCATCCAGTCAAGCCGCATATCGTGCACCGCGTAACCGTAAAGCGGCAGATACTTGCATTTCCACCAGACCTTGGGATTGACGTGGTGCAAGGTGTCATAAATGTCATTTTCGCCAAGGTACGGCATATATTGGGCAGGATCATAGACCTCCCGGGTCATCACGAAACTGAAGGCATCGAGATTATGGAGGACGATCCGGGGTTTCCGATTGTGTTTGAGATAGGTCTTCAAAACCGCCAGCTGCAGGTCGGTTTGCGAGCCGTTCAGCCCGAGATTGAAAGTGGGGAGGCCGGTGGTGGACTCGATGATCCGGGGATCATAGTGGGAAAGTGCGCGAGAAGATCCGGTAATAAGGATGTCCGCATTGATGGTCCCGCCCACCATCCGGTTGAACACGCCAAACTGGTTGGTCGTGAGGCTGCGCAATCCGGAATTAATTGCCGCATTCAGTCCATAGACGAGCAAGATAATCAGCCCAAAAAAGCATGCAATCCGTAGAATTCCGCTTCCCGCAACGCGCCGCCAGGAGGCGGTCAAGGCGATATGCATTGCCGCCGACCCGGCCTGGTTAACCCCGGTCAAGGGCGCCGCAGCGGCGCCAGCTTCAACCCCTTGCCGGAGGCCCGACGGTTTGTCGATGGAGGAAGGGAGGGACATCAGAACTGGAAATAGATGAACTGGGTGTTGCGATACACACCGAACATGAGGACTGCCATTACGAAGCTGGCATATAACGCCCAGCGGGGCGCCAGGGGCAGCCGGCCCACGATTGAAGGCACGGGAAACTTTCCAGGCCAGAGCTGGCCGACCTCCAACACCAGAATAGCCGCCAGAGCGATGGGCATCTGGCGGAGCAAAAATTGTTCGGTCCCAATCTGATGGAGGTTCCAGCCAGAGGCGAAATGCGTGAGCACATAGCTGGCGTCCGTCAAGTTCTTGGCGCGGAAGACAACCCAGGCGGCACAGGTCAACCCGAAGGTGGTGGCCAACATTATAGCCCGGCGGGGCAGCGATCCCACCGGCAGACCAATGGCGGCAAACATGCGGTCGCGGATATTTTTGGTGGCCACGCCGAGGAGGAGATAGACGCCATTGAGAGCGCCCCAGACCACATAGGTCCAGTTGGCGCCGTGCCACAAGCCGCTGATGGTAAACGTGATCATCACGGCCAGCAGCCAGCGTCTGAGTCCGCTGCGACTGCCTCCCAGCGGAATATAAACGTAGTCACGAAACCAGGTGGAGAGCGATATGTGCCAGCGATGCCAGAATTCGCCAATGGAGAGGGAATAATACGGAGTCCGGAAATTCTCCATCAGTTTGAACCCCAGCACCTGGGCGGCGCCGAGGGCGATGTCCGTGTAACCCGAAAAATCACAATAAATCTGATAGGCAAAAAAGAGGGTCGCGAGCGTCAATTGCAGCCCGCTGAAATTCCGGGGCGCGGCGTAAACGTCGTTCACGTACAACGCCAGCCGGTCGGCCACCACGAGCTTCTTAAAAAAGCCCCAGGCCATGCGCTTCAGGCCGGCCGTGATCCTGGCGTGGTCGAATTCATGTTTTTCCGAAAACTGATGCAGCAAATTTTGCGGGCGCTCGATGGGGCCGGCGACGAGCTGGGGAAAAAACATCACATAGGTGGCATAGGTCATGAAGCCAGGTTCCGCGCGCTGTTTGCCCCGATATACTTCGACCACGTAGCTGAGACTCTGGAAAGTGTGGAAGGACAAGCCAATGGGGAGGATGATGTGAGCGACGACGGGGGATAAATGCCACCCAATCAAACCGGCCAGAGCGACGAAGTTTCCGGTGAAAAAGTCAAAATACTTGAACACGAACAACACGGCGCAGGTGGAGACGATGCTGCCGACCAGCCAGATTCTGCGGGCCGGGCCGGTGCTGCGCTCAAGGTAAATGCCGGCGATGTAATCTATGGTGATGGTGACAAAAAGAATCAGGATGTAGGCCGGGATGAAGGCCATATAAAAGGCGCAGCTGGCCAGCAGCAGCAGCGCCAGGCGGCGCGGCTGCGGCAGGCTGTAATACAAGACCACCACCAGCGGAAAGAAAATGGCAAAGGCGAGCGAATTAAACAGCATACCTCATTCGATCAAGCAAAAACACACTTGTAGCTGGCGTCCACCAGCCGGCTGCGCCGCCGCAAAGCGCTCACCAGATGAACGAGAAGAAAGAGGAGAACCGTGGTCAGCATCCCCACCGCAATGACCCCGTCCCAATGTCGCGGGTTACCGCCCGCGCCCCAGACCATGACTCGAATGAGCGCGATTTGGGCCAGATAGCCCAGCAGCGAATACCGGCCCAACAACACCAATTGCCGGCCGGTCCAAGCAGACATATCCAGACGCAGCGCACAAGCGTAAAGCACGAGCACACTGGCCGCCGCTCCGAACAGGTACACAGGATAGATCTCGCCGAAAGACCAACTACCAAGGCGGTAAAGCAGGTAGATCAGCAAAACCCCACTCCATTTCCGAGCGAAGCGATCCACGGCAGCGAGCGGCACAAGCCCGAGCGCCATACCCAGGATACCGGCACTCAACAGCGTCAAGTTTACCGACGCCAGGCCCTGCCGCTCCAAGACAGTACAAAGGACAAACACGGCGATGGCGCAGATGGGAATGGCAGCCGCGGCATGTGTCCGCAACCACAGCAACCCCGGCACCAGCAGCAGGAAGTAGGCAATGGGCAGCAAGACCTCAAAAATCGCCTCGCGGCCGTTGCCGGAAAGGAAAACGATGCCGGAGCGATCCGCAAATTCAAAGAGTCCATCAGCAACATTGTGTTCCAGAAGAATACAGGCGCCAACATTCAGCGCGGCAAAGAGCAGCAAGAGCTTGAGTCCCCGGACCCACAAGCGGGCATACGGTTTCCACGTTCCCACGTCATACCTGGCCGAATAAATCGCGCCGACAACGAAGCCGGCGATCAGCACAAAAGAGGGCGGCAGAAACGGCAGAAACTTGAAGGCCAGCGGCCGAAAGGCGGAATAATTGATGGAATGATAAACGACCATCACCAACACCAAGGCGCCCTTGGTCCAATCCAGCGAATTGATGCGCGCAACCGCTCCGGTCGGGGCGGCGGCGGAAGCGGTTTGCGGTCTGGCTACAGTTGCAAGCATTAAAGTTAACGTTCCGATTTACAAAACCGGGGTGGGCAATGCCCGGCGGAGGGCTTCGCGAACGGGCAGTATGGCGGCGCCAGATGCAGCGGCACATTCAACCACCCGTCGAAAAAGCTCCGGCGTGCAGCCAAAACGCGTGGGCGAGGCGCAGACGTCGTGCGTGGCGAAAATAAGCCAGCCGTTTGTGCGAGTGTTGGCCTCAATCGTCTGCTTGATCTGGTTTAAGTCGCCGTTGCATTGCTCGATGAAAAACGCCTGCATATAATTCAGGTCCACGGTTCCAGCATTGAAAGTCTGTCCACCGCCCCGGGCGCACTCAAAGTATTTAACCATCCGGCCCTTGGTTTGCGGACGAGGCCAACTGAGGGGGTATGAAAGACTGGAGAAACGGGCGCCGGGAAGCAGCTCGGCAAGTTTCTTGCGATTGCGGAGCACGGACGCTTCGAATTCAGCGGGGGCCGTTTCCCACGAATCGAGGTGATCAAACGTGTGGCATCCCAGTTCATGGCCCTGCCGGACAAATTCCACCAGATCTTTCGCCGAGAAGATCTCTCCGGTACGCCCAGTCCGCCCCAACAAACCAAGTGAGGCGTAATAAGTGCCGGTGAAGCCATGTTCCCCAAGAATGGAGCCGCCTTGGAACAGGGCCGAACGTGGAAAATCATCAAAAGTAAAGGAAATCAGCGGCGAAGAGGCTTGTATTCTGCCGGTTCTACGCCCCAGCCACCGCGCGGCCCGGCGCTGGCTCCAAGGTGGCAGTTTTGTCCAGAGGGAAGTCATGAGTTGGGGGTATGAATATTGTCCGCCCTCACCTTGGCCCTCCCGATGAACTGGAGGAGAAGCGAGTATGAACGCCCGCCCTCTCCCCCGAGGAGAGGGAGAAACGGGTGCCGCGTCCTGGGAATACCGAGGTTCTGGATTGGCTCTGGTTCATGGGTTCAATGCGCGAATTTGTTCGGGGAATTCTCACCCCGACCCCCTCCCTCGCGGAGAAGGAGAAATGGGTGCCGCGCCCTGGCCAAATCATGGCGCGGTCCACTCGGGAGGTAAAAACGCGAATTCTTTCGGGAAATCTCATTGCAGCTTTTCGCCGGTTGGTGCGGGGAGGGTGGCGGGTGGAACCGAAGTGGGCTCGCCGCCTTGGTATGCGGCCGGAAACGACCGGATTTTGCCGAGTCGGCGGCTCTCGGCCAATCCCCGCCGCAAGGCCCGGGCCTCCCAGAGGTTTCCCAAGCGCCGGCGCAAATAGCTGCCCCTATATCGCCAGGACCCTTCCATGACGTGCACCCCAAAATCCCCAAAATGATGCCAATTTCGATGGTCGCAAACATCGTCCGGGAAAAGGATGTTGACGTCTTTTGCCATTTCCGGATGTTCGGCGAACGTGCGCGAAACCAGGCCCGGGCCGGTCGTGTTTAAAACCTCAAACTCGGATTGGAAAAGACGGGGAATGCCTTGCATCATCGGAGCCACCCAATCCGGGTCTTGTTGGGCTTTGACACAGTTGCCGATCACGGCGTTAATGAATGGGTGTCCTGGGGCCGCGCCGAAGGCGTAATTGCCCACTTCCCAATCCATGCCGTATTGGCGGCGCAGACAACGGTTAATGGTTAATTCCTCGAACGGAAACACACAGCCACGAGCGCGGAGTCCGTCCAATCCGCGGGCCAGAAAAACGTCAAGATCGAAATAAAAACCGCCCAAGCGAAACACGGCCAGATACCGGAAAAAATCATACTTCTGGATGCGGTGGGGAAAGGATTGAAACAAATCGAGGAATTGAGGGAATTCCTTCCGCACAAACGCATTAACCTCTTCATCGTCGAAGAGGCAGTATTCAAAACCGGGATTAAGACATTTCAAATTCGCGACTGCTGCCTGGGCCAAGATCGGCAGGGTGTGGGATTTCGCGGTTTGAATGATCCGGGGCGGGATTTCAGGCTGCATGTTTTCAATCACGGAAGGTGGCATCGGGACTGCAGGTTTTCATATCGTCTTCGAACTCCGGCGGGGCCGCCACCGGATCGTCCACCGGCTGGAGCAGTGAAACCGAATCCGAATATGCCGAATTTGCATGTCCGATGGCGACGGTGAGAAAAAGAAAGCCGATGGGAGTCATGCCGGCAAAGTTGGATTCGGTGTAGTTGGCGAGGAGCACCACCAGGAATACCGCAAAACGAACCACGCCGTAATCCCCGTCCCAAGCCAGCGCCTGATTGATGCGGATGCCGCTGGCCAGGAGCATGACGGCCAGGAAAAACACCCCAGCCGCGCCGCCGCAGAGATAGATCTCGATATAGCCGTTATGCGCGGAAAAAGCGACCCAATAAGGGAGCTTGTACTTATACGCCGGGTCGTCCCAAAAGCTCAAGAAGCCGGTGCCAAACAGGGGATCGGTCCCAGCGCTCAGCAACTCCCGCCAAACATCAGTCCTCCCGGTGAGGCTTTCATTGCGGCCAAGATCGTGCAAGACGGCGCCTGTGACATTGAAAAACTGATTCAGGAACAAATAACCGATAAATACCGCGGCGGCCAGCACGCCGAGGAGGCGGAGCCGCTGACGAAGCAGAGGCAAACGGGTGGCAGCGAGAACGCCCGCCCCCAACAGGAGGCAGGTCATGGAGGTTTTGCTATCGCATATTTTAAGCAGGTAAGCGCCGCACAGCAGCAGCACGACCCGAAGGTTCAGATCGAACCGCAAGCCGGCTTCGGGATTCTGCCGGCGCAATCTCCGCAACTCCACCCAGTCCCAGATAATCATGAGGCTGCACACCAGGATCATGGCACCCAGGGTGTTTTTCTGGCCAGTGACTCCGATGGCTTCCATCTCTCCGCTATGCTCGTTATATCGCCGTCCCAGATCAGGAAACCAACGAATAAAAATATAGGACAAGGGGATGAACACGCAGCCGCAGCGGAAGAAAATGGCGCGGAGCGCCTGCTGCGGGTCAAGCTCGGTAAGAATGACCAGCAGCACGAAAATGTTTCCCATTTCCTTGAACCAGCGTTTGAAAGAGGTGAGCGGGGAGTGGGCCCAGGCAACGCTCAGCAACAGGAACCCATAAAAGAGGAAAATTGCCCAATTCTCGGAAATAAGGCGCGACCAAAGAACTTTCCGCCGCGAAAGGACAATCAGCGCGGCAAAAATCATGACCGCGAAAAACAGCGCGTCCATCGGGCTGCCTTCCATCGTATCGGTGCCGCCGCCGAAGCCCAGCCACTGAGAGAGCGGCTTGGAAGCAATGATTCCCACCCACAGAGTCGGAATCCATAAAGCGGCCGAAGTGCCCTCACGCAGCCGGTTGTCCTTCCGGAGAAGCCACCAGAAGAGGGCGCAAGCGACCACGATTATGAGTTTGGGAATCATTTAACGGCCGCGCGCGCGGATAATCCTGGATCTAGAGTGAGCCATGGCGGGAGGAGACTGGGGCAGGCAATCAGCTACATGCGGCGTTCGCTCACCGGGTTCAAGTTGAAGATGGCCAAAAGGCGGCCCACGTGGTCGGCCAGCTTGACCAGATACTTCATGAAATAATGCTGGCCCGCGACCAGCAGGAAAGGCAGGGCGAGTGTGTAGAGCGGCACCGCAATCGCGGATTTTAGAATAATTCTGGCACGGTCCCTGGGATGCTGCAGGGATATCCGCCCCCGCAGCAATGCGCGGCTGAACAGGAACCGCCGGCTCCAGCGCGACGACGGAACGGTTTCGTAGGCCACGGCTTCATCGCACCAGATAAACCGGTGCCCCCGCTCGATCATGCGGCGGAAGAAATCCCGGTCTTCACCGCCGGTCCGGAATTCACGATGGAATGGAGGATCAGCCGGGTCGAGGATGCGGCGGCGGAACAGGACATTACCGGTGCGGCATTCATCCCAATCCATCAGAAAGCCGGTCGGATGGGTCGGCCGATCATAGAACCCCCCCTTCACCAGCCATGCCGGCGGCGGCTGTTCGAAATGCGGCTTGACGGGACCGAGCACGCCGGCGACTTCATGCGCCTCGCAAGTTTGAAACAGGTTCCGCAGCCAGCCAGGCACCGGAAATTCGTCGTCATCGATGAAAGCGATGAAATCGCCGGTGGCATGCGCCAGGGCGGTATTGCGGACCACGGCGATGTTTTTCTCGGGTTCAACCGAGTAGATGACGCCGGTGGCGCTGCCGGCGGCAAATTTTTCGACGACGGGCTGGGCGGAATGCCCCGAATCATTATCGGTCACCACAATGGAGAAGGCAAAGCAACCGACGGGGTCCTGTTTGGCGATTGCGGCGAGCAAACGCTCCAGCATGGCGGGCCGACCGCAGGTGGCAATGCAAATTGTGATGTGAGGCAGGCTCATGCAGATTCGAGCAGGACTCGCTGGAGCAGCTCCAAAGATAGCAGCTTATGAATTGCCAGAGTGTGATTTGCAGCGCCCCGCAGATGGGCCTGCACCATCGGCTCCAACCCCGGGCGGTTGACCCAAAAACGCGAGCGGGAACGCGGATCCAGCAGGACCTGCCTTACGAAGGGCGCCAATTGGTGGCGATACCAAGTGCGAAAATGATAAAATTTCTGGCGGCCGAGAAAGAGCTTCTCCAAACGGAAAGGCGCGAGGCAGTGATCCATCCGCGCCAGCCAGTCCGGCATACCATAATCGTAGGCGTATTCGGCCTTGGCCAGAAATTCCTGGAGGGATCGATGCACGCGATTCGACATTCGATCGGCGGGAAAAGTAATGCCGCGGTCGGTTGGAATGCGTCCCAGCAGCGGATTGCCCTGAGCAATCAATTGCAGCGAAGGCTTGAGGCTCGCGGCCAGCAGAGGCGGCGCCTGATAAGCCAGCGCGACCAGATCATTGTCCAGAAACGGGGAGCGCATGGTAATCTGGGACTGTTCGATGGCGAACCGGGCGTAATGGTGCCAAGGCACTTGTTTGGCTGCGATGAAGGACAGGCGATTGCCAGCGGACGCCTCCGAATACGCGCGGACGGCTGCCGCAACTCGCGGGGAAAAATCCGGCGCGAGCATTTCCGGAGGCAGCGCGCGCGGCTTGAAAGCCACGTGCCGGCGCAAGATTTCGGAGCCGTAATTCCCAGTAAGCCGCACCGGGGCTATGTGACGCGCCAGGCGATTTACATATAATTCAACCGCTCCGGTCACATCCATGGCGCCGTCGGTGATATAAACGCTCTGCTCCGCCAACTGCGGGAATTGTTCCAGAAACTGAGGGCCAACGGTGATGGTTTCATGCGGCTGACCACAGGCGGCGGCGATTCTTCGGGCGAGGCGCAGATCCGCGCATTCGCGGTAAGACCCATTAAACGTATAACAAGGCAGTTGGCCACGATCAGGCCGGGCCCAGGCCATGATCATCCGGCCGTCCAGACCGCCGGTGAGGGACATGCCAAGCGGCTGACTCCCCTTGGTATAACGCATCAGAACGCGGGGGAAAGTGTGCTCGAGCTGGTCGGAGAATTCGGCCGGCGAAAGCGCCGGCTGGGATTCCCAGGCGGACGAATCGAAATAGGTTTGCTTTTTCACCTTTCCGTCCCGGGAGAAAATCCAGACGGAAGCAGGCGGCAGGAGCGAGATGCCGCGAAATAAACTTCGGTTTTGCAGCGCGCAACCACAACTCAACCATTCCCCCAGGCTCTGCTCGTCGAATTGACGGGTTTGGGGAAGGACCTTCAATAAAGACTTGGCCTCCGAGGAAAAAAACAATCTTCCGGCGCCTTCGTGATAATAAACCCGGTTCAGCCCATGTCGGTCGTTGAAGAGAAAAATCTTCTCTTCCCGAAGATCCAGCAGCACGCCGCTGAAAGTCCCGTTGAGCATTTCAAAGAAACGCATTCCGTGCGCCTCGTATAAACGCACCAGACCACTTGCGTCGTCCGCAGCACCGCCCGGCGCCGCGGACTTGATCTGTTCCCATGCGCCATTGTCCGCATAGTGCTCTCCGGCGAACAGCAGGCAGACGTCCCGGCGTTCGTTCCAGATTGGTTGGCAGTCGGAAAACGATCCCGGATGGCAAACCCAGCCGGCAGCCAACCCGGATTTTTCCGGCAGGAAATGTCCCCAGCGGTAAGCCGGTTCGTGCAGCATGCACTTTAGCATCAGATCCAATGCGGGCTGCTTTTCCCCTGATGGACCACGGCCAATGATTCCAGCAATTCCCGGCATAAAATTGGCGACTGTCAGAATCCGAGGCTTCCGCCCGGCACGACCTGCCGGAGCCTGACAACACATAAACTGGAGCCGGCGGGAGGAATTGAACACTCCATCGGCCAAATACAATTTGGCTGCTCTGACGTTAAGCTACACCGGCGAGCAAGCACGCAGATTAGTGGCGGATTATTTTTTTGCAAGCGAACTTTTGGCTGAATCCACGCCCGCTGGTCCCTGCGGCAAAGCCGCGCGGGCAGCTGCATGAGTTAGCGGACTCCGGCTTCCAGCCTCTTCCTTTTGGTCGAGCTCCGCCAAGTCAGGTTTGGATTTTTCACCGGGCAATCTGCGCGCATAATATTTGGAACGCAAGTCCAGCAAAAGACTTTCCATTCTTGGCGGCAGCCAGCTCCGCCAGCCGCGATGCAGCCCGCACTTTATCGCCAGGCGGCCAAGCGGGGACAGCGGGACGTAATACCTGGGATATTCGATTTGTTTAAACCCATTGCGCCGCTTGAATTCAATCAGCTCGCTGTCGGATTTGTTTCCGTAAATGTATTTCCCATAGACGAAAAACGACATGCCCTTGCGGCAACACACTTCCACTGCTTGTGCCAGCAAGGCATTGGCCGGCCTTTTATCGAAGTGCTGGTTTTTCGAAAGGATCTGCATGATCTGGGCAGTTTTACCGACATAGACAAGCTTGATAAAACCAATCAGTTCTTCCTGGTGGAAGGCGGCGATAAAGTCACTGCGCTCGGAATAGGTGGAGTTTTCCCTAAGCACCCTTTCCACGTCCTTTCCGTAATGCCAAAACCGCCTTCCCTGTCGGATGGGGGTTTCGTCGTAGATGGATTTTATGCCTTGCGCCAACTGCTGATCCAAGGAGGAAACCCGCACCGCGACGCCGCGGCGCTCCGATCGCCGCACATTTTTTCTGGTGGCCTGCGGAAGCTCCTTCCACCAATCATCAAAAGTGGTCAACGGGACGGCGGCCACATTGTCCAAATGGAAAGGATACGGATGCCTGATCGCGGTGTCGGGAATCCGCTGGGCGAAGGAAAAGATATCCGCCTTGAAGTGTTGCCGCTTTATGCCCGCAATCAGCTCTTCTGGATTGGCGGCGGGATCCAGTTCGACATAATCCTCGTCTTTGATCGCCGCCTGCCTGAGGCATCTGCCGCTGGATACAATATCAAAACCCGCCACCTGAATGACTGGCACTTTAGTTAGCCGGCCCTTCACGCTGATCTGGGTTTGGTTGCGGGTCATAATTGATTTCAAGGTGCTGCTCATGCCTGCGTGTGCCCGGCGCCACCTGCCGAGGCGCCTCCCGCCCGCCTCGGGGCGAGCCGGAACAGGGCGCGCAGGCGCGCCATCTGCTCCGCACGATGAAAAGCCATGAGCTCTCGGGATACAGGCCTTTCCAGCCTCGTCAAGCCAGCCCAACAATAGCCGGCCAGAAAATAAAGTCCGCCAATGAAAAATGGACGCTCGCGCATTTGAAACCAGCCCCGCAACCATTCCCAAAGGGGATGTCCGCCGACGTAATACGCCTTTTTGCCATATTGATAACGGGACAATAACACGCCGCATCCCGCAGTCCCCATCTTTCGATGATGGAAGTAGGTTTTCCCGACAAAGGTCCTAGTCTGCCATCCTTTCATTCGCGCAGTGGTTACCGCCACCCAATCAATGGCGCCACCTTTGATAGGAACATACCCCCCCACGGCCTCAAAGCAGTCGCGCCGGAATAACTGGCATGGCCCGGAGACATGGCTGAGATTGGCGTGTTTCAGCGTGCAACTGTGCTGGCTTTCCTCGTGGTCACCCTCGATATAGGGTGTGCCCGCCACCCCAAGCTGCGGTTCCTGCGCAAATTTTTCCAGCAGGAACTGGAAATAATCCCGGTCAAAAGTGACATCCGCGTCGAGGTTGCCAAAGACGTCAAATGGGATGGTTTTTATCCGGTCGTAAGCAGTATTGACGCAGTGGGCTTTGGCGGCAAACTGCCGATCGCGGTGCTCCGGCATCCGCAGCAATTCAATCCAAGAGTGTTCACTGGCGAAGCTTTTGACGATTTCGTCCGTGCGGTCGGTCGATCCGTCGCTGACGATCACCCACTTTTCCGGGCGGACGGTTTGGGCCACCACGGAGCGAATCGTGCCTTCAATAAAGGCTGCTTCATTCCGCGCGGGGGTCACCAGCACATATTTTAAAGTCATGGGGAGAATGGGCTCAATGGGAGTTCAGCGGGCGGCGCCCGCCAGCGGCGCCGGCTCCGCAAGCTGCGCCGGCCGTTCCATTTTGCCCAGCAGATGCGCCAGGGCCTTGAACATGGTTCCCTGCCCCCAATGGAACATCGGGGTTTGGATCATCACCCAGCCCAAGTCGCGGTAATAAAAATGCCCATCGGGGGCCTGCATCCGGTCCATAGTCCAGGCCGCCACTCTGGCCGCCAGTTCCAAGGCCTGAGCGTCGCCGTCGGCAAAGAAACTGAGGGTGTCAATGGCCTGGGCGGCGCATTGGATGTCAATCGGGTAGGCCCGGTCATGATAATAGCTGGGACGTCCGTCGGCCGCAAAAAAGCTCCGTTTGAAGTAATCGAAGGCCTGCCGCATGGGCGCTTCAAAGCTAAGGTCGCCGCTGGCCTCGCCATAGCGTTTCACACTGTCGAGATTATATCCGGTATGAAAATTATCAATCCAGTGATACATCGGGGCAGCGCCGTAAAACCAAGATCCATCCGGATTCAATCGGGAGCAGCTATAGGTCATGGCGGATTGAGCCACTTCAAGCGCTTCGCGCCGGTGGGTGAAACCGGCCACCTTTGCCAGCAAGGCGGCCCCGAGCAGATTGGAATTATGGATCGAACTTTGCTTGAAGGCGACATAACTCAGGCAGTCGCCGGAGCTGGTTTGTTCCCGGGGCAGGGTGAGAATCCAGTCGGCCACGCTCGCAGCCACCTCCAAATACCTGGGCTCGCCCAGCACTTGGTGGGCTTCCAGGAATGACTGGCCAATGAGGCTGCTCCAGACAATGGTCGGCTCCTGGGCGGGAATGGTGCCGCCGCGGGTGGAAAAGTCAAAATGATTGCCCCAACAATAATGGACGGATTTGGGGGAGCGATGCTGGATGAGCCAGTCCAAACAGAAGCGAGCCCGTTCCGCGTAATGGGGGTCGCCGGTTTGCGCGAACCGTTTCGTGTATCCCCACGCCATATAGCCCATGCCCTTGGTGGACGTGTGGGGTTTAATTCCGATCCAGGGGCGAATATTGAAGGGCACCCGCAACACGGCGGCCGTGAGCAGACGCTTGGGAAAAAACCTTCCGAAAGCCAGCCGCCGCAAAGGCGACAACTGGCCGTCGCCCGGATCATAGGCCTGGTAGTTGTGGTTCTCCACCCAGCCACAAAGCGCGCGCAGGCTGTCTCGCACTTTGGCCTGATTCATTTGACCACCAGAGAGCCTGCCGAGGCGGCGGCCTCGAGGTTGGAAACCGCCCCGTTTAGGCCAAGGTCCGGCGACGCCGCCGAAGGCGCGGTTCCGGCCGGCCGCACGGGACGGTGTTCAATCAGGGAATCCACCAGCTCAAGATAATCGTTCTTGCGAACCTGCCAACTGTTTTGCGCGGCGTACTCGAGCCCGCAGTCAATCATGTGCTGGCGGGACTGGTCATGCTGGAGCATGTCGAGCAGGGCCCCGGCCAGGGCGTCGGAATTGCCGGATTCAAAAAAGCGCACAATCGAGTCGTTGAAATAAAAGCGGTCAATTTTTGTGCTGGAAACCACGACCGGCACCCCCAGCGACATGAATTCCATGATTTTGGTGCTGTAGGCCTCATTGCCAAAAGAATCCGCGCGCTTTGGAACCACGCCCAGATCCGCATTGGACATGACCTCCGCAATCTGTTCCACCGGCACCGGCTCAAAAAAGCGGACCGTTTCCGTCAGGCGCAGTTCACGCGTCAAGGCCACCAATTCGTCCTTCATGTTTCCCTGGCCGTAGAGATGCAACTGGGCGGAGGGAATGGCCGCCACGACCTTGACCATGGCCCGGATGGCGATATCCAGACCTTGGTGCCATTGCAATCCGCCGGGAAAGAGGATGACCGGCGCGCCGACGCGCCGGACTGGTTTGCGCCGGTAAAAAATCCGCTGGTTAACATTGTTGATAAACACGGAACATTTCGCCTGCGAAACCGAACGGGCCACGAACATTTTATGCCACAGGTGATTGGAGATAATGACGTGATCGGCGAAGTGCGCCGAGAACCGCTCCACTTTTTTGAGCGCTTTCACGCCGAAAGAATCCGGTTTCAACTTGAATTTGCTGGCGTAGAATTCGGGGACCACGTCATGCACATCGAGAATGATTCTCGCCCCGGTCAGCCTGGGCAGCCAGGCGGCGAAGACCAGAAAGTCGGGAATATTGTGAATGTGGATCAAATCATAGCGCTTTTGGACATGCTTGCGCGTCAAAAAGGCGGACGCCAGCAGCCAGAATTTTATGAGCGGCAAAAGGTATCCGCTCTTGCCTTTTTCCTTTTTCCCAAAGCGCTCCTGAATCCGGTGCACCCGCACGTGGCCGATGGTTTCCTCGTCCGAAAGCCCTGATTCCCGCTTAATGCCCATGAAATCCACGGTGTCTCCCCGCTCAGTCAGCGCTTCCGCATAACGAATCACGCGGTTGTCCGTCTGGTAGTCGGAATAGGAAACCATGCAGATTTTTCGCCTCGAAACCCGCGGCCTCGAGGGGCGGACCACGGCGACGAATTCCGCCATTTCCCGCGGGAGCGGCTGCCAATAGACACCGGCGTATTTGGTGCGGGCGTATTCCAGGAATTCGCGGTAATACTGGCAGGGAAATTCCCGGCCCGAATTCTCAACCGATCCGAACGCGAGCCAGTCCGGATGCACGTTGACCAGCGCCATGCCGCCCTTCTCGGCGATCCAATCCAGTTTTCTTTTCCAAATATCCGGGGAGGATTCCTTGAGCACAAGGAATAGCGTGGAATCCTGGGGCAGGGTGTATGGCAATTCCACATACCCCTTGCCGCCCGGCTGTGACATCCAGAAAGGAAACACGGTGTCCACCCCGTCCGGCTGGGGTTCAAACGGATCCGTGTCGAAAGTGGAGGAGTCGTAGCGAATATTCAACTGGTGGAGCCAGTCCAGCTCATGCAGCATGAAACCGGAACGGAAACCGTGCGCCCCCCATTCTTCCAGGTAAGTGTTGATGCTGCGCGCGTTTTCCGGAAACACTTTGCGCCGCCAATAGAGCTTGCCGTCATGACGCAAATCGTGAACGCCCACTTCGAAGCCATTACTCACGAGTTCCTCGCGCTGCGCTGGAGAGACGCGGTATTCATCGCCCTCCGGAATGAAATTGAACGAGGAGTGGAAACCGAGCGACTGCTCGAGCTGCATCAACTGGCGGCACTTGGCCAGGCCGGCTGAGCCTTCCACATCATGGGTAAGCACCAACGCGAATTTTTTCCCCCCGGGCCAGCCCGGCCAGCCGGCGGGGACTTTTCCGGCAGCCTCGTTAATTGGCCAGGTATCCGTCGCGCGGCGCCTCTGCGCCTGCGCGACCACCCGCCGCGCCCCCATCCGCACCCGCTTGGGCAGAAACGGTTTGAAGTTGTAATAAAGGCGGTTCAACATGGCGGGACATTCTGAAAGCCAGAGGCCGAAATCCGCAAGCCGAAACAAATCCGAAGGCCGAAGGCCGAAGCAACCGCTGGGGTTGGAATTCTGCCTTCGCTTTTGCAAAATGGCGTCCAATTCATTTCAAAATTCGGATTTAGGGAATTCGGGTTTCGGATTTTCCACGTCACATGTCGTCGTTGATTTCATGCTGCAAGCTGGCGGGAATGTATTTTCGCGTCTTGTTCAGCACGGCGGTCACGTGGGCTTTCGACTGCAGGAGCAGCTGGTTGGCCTGCTGGACGACGTCGCGGTCGGTCTTTTCGGACTCGATGACGAGCATGACGGTGTCCATGAAACCGGCCAGCCGGACGGTCACGCTGGTTTGTGTGACCGGCGGCATGTCGAAAATGATGTAATCGTAATCGCTGGCCTTGAGCTTGGGTATGAGCGAAGCAAAGCGCTTGGGCAGGATGCGCGGCAGCTTGTCCGCATTCGAACCTTCGGACACCACGTAGAGGTTGTCCTGCACCAGCGCTTGGTCGCGCTTGTCACTCGACAGCGCGTCGTCCAACTGGCAATCGGGCTGGCCGCGGACAAACTGGCACGCGGCTCCGTTTTCCAGATTCATGTCCACCAGCAAGACCCGGCCATCGCCGGTTTCCGAAAGCGAGGCCGCCAGGCCGGCGGAGATGGTGCTGACGCCAGACCCCTTGTTGGTGCTGGTGATCGCCACCAATTTGGGCTTGCGCGTGAGGTTGATGGATTCGAAATAATTCACCAGGCGGTCCCGCAAGGCATCGCAGTGCGAGTGCAGGGCATGATTAACCGTGGGCGCCGCGACTTCCAGCGCGCCGTTGGCGACGGCGGAACCGGTTTCGCCGTTGCCGTTGCCGCTGAAGGTCAACTGCCGTCGCTCCGGCCCCCGCAGCCGGGGATGCGCGTACTGATTCAAATCCGGGATGGACAGGAAAAATGGCATATGCAACTTCGTCGTCACGTCCGTTGGCCGCTTGACAGAGCGGTCCAGATAGAATTCGATCAGGCACGCCCAGGCCAGTCCGAGGAGCAAGCCGCTGAGCGCCAGCAGACACGTCGTCTTGGAATTTGTGAAATCCTTGCGCGGCGGCGAAGGCTCCTGAATCACCGCAATGTTATTCGCGCGCCCCGGCCCCAGCGCCTCGTCAATATGGGCCTGCTCGAGCATGGTCTTAAAAATGTTATAGTTGCCCTCCTGGACCGCCTTCGTGCGCTCCAGGTCCGCAATCCTTGACTCGGCATCGCCCAATTTGGCCGCTTCCACCTGAATTTCGTCGAACTGCGCCTGCAACTCCTTGATTCGCCGCGGCAAGGAGACCACCAGCGCGGAATCGGAGGCCCCCGCCGAAGAGGCGGTAAGTGCATTGGTTCCAGAGCTGCCGGTGGCGTCCAAATCAACCAGCGGCGGATACTTATTCTCCAATTCTATTTTCGCCTTGGCCAGGTCCGCCGACTGCTGGCGGACTTCCTGAACCAGTTTATTTTGCGGCGTGTAACCCGACTGGATATATTCGTTCGCGCGCCGCTCGAAATAGTCCAATTCCTGGCAAATTGACTTGTAGCGCTGCAGTGTCTCGGCGGGCACACTGACCGCGGCATTCGTCATTCCGCCCTTGGATTTCTCCTCAATGGCCGTTTCGCTAAGGCTGGTCTGGTGCTCGGCGAGGCTCTCCCTGGCCTGGAACAACTCCCGGCGAATGCGGGACAGTTCCTCCTCATATGATTTTTCCGCGTCCGCGATGGAAATGACGCCGGCGTTGGTTTTGGCGTTGCGCAAGGCTTCTTCTGTCTGCGAAATTTGCCGGCTCAATTCATCGGTCTGGTCGCCCAGGGTTTCATCTGACAGGCCGATGGGCCGGTGAATTTTCTCGTGCATTTCTCGATAATCCTTGAGGAGCTCCCCCAGAATCGGCCGCACCAAGTCCGGATCGGCATGATGAAGGGTGACAATGATGTCGGCGCTGTCGCGGACGGCCACGACTTTGAGATTGCCCCTCACTAGCGCGGCGGCATCGCCAAGATCTTTGCCGCCGCCGTACTTGGCAAGGATTTTTTCGGCGCCAAAATTGGTGGCCACCTCGGCGGCGAGATCCAGACTGGACAAGATCTGCATTTCCGAATTCATGATGTTGGCGCCGCTCTGGGCCGGGTCAATCAGCGAAGCCGCCCGCGAATTGTTGTCCAGCGGATTCCCGAGGCGGTTGTCCGTGACATACCGGATGAACAGTTCAGCCTCCGACTGATACAGCGTCTGTCGGCTGAAGTAAAACCCTGCCGCCGCCGCCAAGCCGAGCAGGGTCAAGACAATGATTTTCCATTTGTGGCGGAAAACCACAAAGTAAATGTCGGCTGGAGTGATTACAGCCGGAGTATCAAGATTTCGACTTGTGCTCATTTATGAATCCTATTAAACCACGTAGGGCCGCAAAAATCACGCCCAATGTTTGTACAGCAACTCCCCCGCCCGCCGGGCCATAAAAACCGGCAACCTGCGGAACACCCGGTTGTGCCAGCCGAGCACCCCGTCGGCTTCCACTTGAAAGTGATTCCGCCGCAAATCGTATTTGACATACTCAAGCCGCTGTTCCGTGGCGCCCAGATTCAGCTTGAACCTCCGCAGTCCTTCGTTCGACAAGGATGTCCGGCCCAGATGCAGGCTGGCGGCCCCAAGCCGGGCCAGCCACTTCATGGCCTCCCACATGACCAGATTATTGGGCCGCAGATTTTGCCGGCGGAAATCCGACGCGCCATACTTGTAAATGGCCCGTTCGCCGATAAAAAAGCATACGGCCCCCGCGATTTTTTCGCCCCGCCAACTGGCGAGCACCACCATGCCCTGGTGCAGCGACAAAATATGCCGCCAGACGTTCAGGAAAAATTCCAGCGGCTGCGGCGGCAGCCCATGCCGCTGGCGCGTCCGGCACTGTAATGAATAATAATCCCGAATTGCCCGTTCGCTTTGCGAAACCTCCACGGTAACGCCGTCTTTTTCCGCCTTGCGCACCGCCTGGCGCGCGGAACCATTCATGCGTTCAAACATCCGGTCCTCCGCCACCCTCAAGTCCAGCTGATGACCATAAAATGCCAGCGAGGCGGGGGCTTCGCCTAAAAACATCCGGCCGCCGCGCAATTCAATGGAATTCCAGCCCCGCGTTCGGCCCCACTCCACCGCGCCCTGAAACAGCGGCTTGAATTCCGATTCCGATCCGCACAGCGGCGCGCATTCGTCGGTGAACGGCAGCGCAATTCCCCGCCGCCCGGTCAACCAGCTGTCCACCTCCATCAGCGGCAACAGCGAGGCGCCCTGCGCCTGCCAGACCGGGGTGAAACCGTAGGTCTCCACCAAAACCCGGGTCCAGGCCGCGCCATGGAAAAATGAAAAATCCGGACGACGCGTCAAAGGCGCATCCCAGTCCGGATGCTCAAGTGGATTGAGTGGCTGCAAAAATGGCTCAATTGCGCGGCTTGAGAATACGGGCCGGATTGCCAGCCACAGTCGCGCCGGGGGGGACATCCCTGATCACAACGCTGCCGGCGCCGATCATCGCATTTTCGCCGATGGTAATGCCGCATAGCAGCACGGCTCCCGAACCGATGGACGCCCCGCGCTTGACCAGCGTGGGAATGCAGGCCCAGTCAGTTTCCGTCTGCAGTTTGCCGTCGGTCGTTGCGCGCGGATGGCGGTCGTTGGTAAACACCACGTGGTGTCCGACAAACACTTCATCTTCCAAAACCACGCCTTCACAGATGAAGGAATGGCTGGAAATCTTGCAGCGGCTGCCAATCCTGGCCCCCTTCTGGATTTCCACGAACGTGCCGATTTTCACATCATCGCCAATCTCACACCCATACAGGTTGGTGAATCCGAAGATGCGGACATTCCGTCCCAATTTAACGTCCGGCGCGATCCGCTGGAGCGTCTCGTTTGGCAGGCTCATGAATGGCAGCTCAACAATCGTTGCCGCTCAGGACGATCTTGAGCTGCGTCTTTTGCGCGGGCCGGGGAGAGCGCTTCTTGGGGTTCACCTGACTGGCCGGCAAAAGTTTGGGGGCTTCCATTTTGGCTCCGCGGGCCACGGCGCCGGCCGGATGAGCGCAACCGTTGGAATGGCGGCGAAGGCCGTCTTCCTGGCGGACGAAATCAACCGGGGCACCGCCTTGCCGCAAGGATTCAGAGGAGGCTTCCAGGATTTTCACGAGTTCCGTGCCGCGCAAGCCGCAACTGACTGGCGCCGCGCCGGTGCGGATGCAATCGAGGAAATGCTGGCACTCGGTCTTGAGCGGTTCCTCCTGTTTGATGTACGGCGCATACATGTCGCCGTAGTGGTAGGCGTATTGAAATTCGCCAAAGGTGTCGTAATGCGGTGGGCGCTCGACGCGCATGTCGAAGACGCGGATCTTTTCGAGCGGCGCGAGATCGTCATAAACGATCATGCGCTTGCTGCCAACGATGGTCATTTCCCGGACTTTGCGCGGGTCCAGCCAGCTGCTTTGGATGGTGGCTGAACGCTGGTTGGAAAAGCCCAGGCACATGGTGGTGACGTCTTCGATGCCGGGGGTCACGTGCGCGCTGCCGCGGCAATTCACCGTTTGGGGCATTTCCCGCATCAAGGCCAGAATGATCGAAAGGTCATGCGGCGCCAGATCCCAAGCGACGTTGATGTCCTTCTGGAACAGCCCGAGATTGAGGCGGCGCGCGGAAATATAGCGGATTTCGCCAATATCCCCCTTGTCAATGATCTCCTTGATTTTCTGGACGACCGGCGAATACAAAAAGGTATGGCCGGTCATCAGCACCAGGCCGTTTTTGTGGGCCAAGTCCACCAATTCCTCGCATTGTTCCACCGAACTGGCCATGGGTTTCTCAATGAAAGTGTGTTTGCCCGCCAGCAAACTGGCCTTGGCCATCGGGAAATGCGCTTTGACGCCGGTGGCGATGACCACCGCGTCCAAGTTGATGCCATTAAGCATGTGGTCATAATCCGTCTCGCTGGCCACCTCGGGGTACAGCGATTTGAGGTGCTTCAAGCGCGAGGTGTTGAGATCGCACATCATTTTGAGCTGGCAATCCCCGAGCGACCGAAAATTCCGGATCAGGTTCGGACCCCAGTAACCGCAGCCAGCAACGCCTACTTTGATTTTTTTTGTCATATGTTTTCCTGCTGTTTCTTTAGGTGGATAGTGCCACCCGCCACCCTATCATAGCAACCTCGGTGCCTGGATTGAAATTCTTAACGATTGGCCACCCGCAATGGGAGCGGGGTTGGGCCGGCCGCCGGCCGGGACAAGGTCTTTCGCTGCAAACGATTATCGCGCATCTGCACGAACAATGCCGGAACGGTTTTGAGCATGATTTTCAAATCGAGGCCCAACGATTTTGTCCGGGCGTATTCGATGTCCAGCTGTATCATTTTGGTGAAAGTTGTCCTGTTTTTGCCGCTGACCTGCCACAAACCGGTCAATCCCGGGAGCGCGTTGAACCGCTCCAACTGCCAGGGCAGGTATTTGGCGGCTTCATAAGCCAGACAGGGCCGCGGGCCAACCAGACTCATCTCACCTTTGAGAACGTTGATTAATTGGGGTAGTTCATCGAGCCCGGAGGCACGCAGCAAACGGCCCAGGGGAATAATTCGCGAGTCGCCTGCGGCATCCATCTTGGTCATGGGAACGTTGGAATCCATGAGTTGTTGCAAATGGCCTTGATGAGTCTTGGTTTCCGAGCCGCAGTGCATCGTGCGAAACTTGAGACACATAAAGCGCCGGCCCCGAAAACCCACGCGCTCCTGCTTGAACAGGATCGGTCCGGTTGAAGCCAGGCGGATGACGACGCCGATGACGACCGCCAGCGGCAATACCACCGGGGACGCCAGCAGAACGGCGATTATATCGAGCCTCCGTTTCCAACGGGGCAAGCCAATGTTTTCAGGTTTATTCATTTTTCCAACCGCCCCGCAACCGATTGCAAGGCTCCGCACTTGTTCGTTTGAGGACTTTCACAAACGAACTTATCAGACTCCGCAAGGCGACGGAGGGCCACACTTGATGGTCAAACTGCAAATTCACACGCGCACCCTCTCCTGGCCGGGCGGCGCAGCCAAAAACGGCGCCAAGTCTGCGACGGTGTTTTTCGTTAACATCACCGCTTCGCTTCCGACCTCCACCGTGGTGGGACGCCCCAGGATGTCCAGCAGGATTCGCACCCTTTTCTTCGCGGGCAGGTTTTTTAACACCTGCGCGCTCATGCCGACGAAAGCGCCCGCTGCCACTGTGACCTCGTCTCCCGGTGCCAGCCGGCTCTCCACGGTGATCAAATCATCCAGCCCAAAACACGCCTGCAATTCTTCGATGATCCCATCAGGCACCTGGGGATATTTGCCGCCAAATTCCACCAGCTTGCCTATTCCTGAAAGATACTGGATCTCGCCCACCTCTTCCTCCACGACGCAGCGGACAAAAATGTAGCATGGAAACAGGGGTTCCACGACTCTCATTAATCCGCGCCGCGTGAGCTTTTCCAGGCGAATCCTGGGAAAGAACACCGGCAAAGCCAGGTGCCGACGGACATTGGCCACCGCAATATGCTCGTGCTTGGGCTTGGTGCGCGCACTATACCACGCTGGCTGATTTGCTTGCATGATCAGGCTTGGTCGATACTAATTTTGGTTTTTGTTGGTCACGTTAAAATAAAAACGATTCAACCCCCTGGCCCCCCCTTTACGCAAAACCACGCTCCTCCCAAAAAAAACCGACCCAAACGACCCGCCACGGACGTACAAGCTTGCTTTGCAAACACCTTGAACCAGACTCCATGTCTCTAAATTATACAATCCCGGGACATTTGTCCAACACATTTTTTACGGATGATTCGGGCGCCTAAAGCAGAGAATTAAGAGTCATCAAACGGAAATCAGCAAAAGACCGGAAGTGAATTGTAAATATTATTATAATTAATCGCCCTTCGAAAGGCCCGAGTGGAAAGACACTGAACCGAAGTGAGAAGAAACTGCACTGCCAGTCTTACCTATGCGCTGCCATGAACGCCCAACTATCACACACAACCGAAAAGACACTGCCCATATATTGGGCACTGCATGAAAACTGAGTGACCGACGGTTACCACGTTGCCGGCCACTTGATCTCATTCTCGTCGGCCTTCACCCCGGCATGAAAACCGGTCTCGTCCTGATAACCCACTGGTATTTCGAACGTTACGGCATTTTTCAGCCGTGCCAGGAGGACCGAAGGCGAGAAGTTGGAGAATCCGTGGGGCAACCAAGTCTTGTCTATGGTCATTGTTTGTTTGTATGTCATATCAATTTAGAAGCATCGGCTGTGCCAATCCCGACTTTAGTTTTTTATGGCAGATAAACTGCGCGAAAGAACTGCTGGCTCGGGCCGCCGCTGGTGCTGGCTCGGAAAACAAACGGCGAGGTGTTTGTTTGCAAGGAAGTCCAGTGGGTTAAATCGGACGTCGCTTGGACCGCGTATTGGCTCCCCGCTTGGCCGGTTACCTGAAAGCTGAACTGGGCGTTGGCGTTGGCCACGCTGGTCAGCGTGGCCTCCAGGTTGGTTCCACTCGCGGCTCCATCGACTGCGATGGAACGAGAAACGGGCGCGGCCAGGCGGCCTGCGGAGGGCAGCACAGTTATCGTAAACCGTTGCAGGACAAAGTCATTGCGCATGTTCTCGTCTGTCACCTTGACGGTGATGGTGGCCGTTCCCGCGAGTTTTTTAGATGGCTGAAAGGTCAGTTGTGCGACGTTTGCGGGGCTGGCGTACTGAATTGTGGGGTTGAGAACGAGCCGAGGATTGTTCGAAAAAGCCGTGACCTTGAGAGCCTGGTTGGGAGCAGGCAAACCAGAGGTGATGCCGGTCAATGTAATCGTTTGAAGGCCAGCAGTTTGATCGACTGAGACGTTTTGGACAGGATTCAAGGTTGGCGGCGGGGTGGGAACCACGGAGATGGCAAAAGTTTGGCTGACAATGCTGTTGGTACTGCTCTCGTTAGCGACCGTTACCGTGATCAAGGCTGTACCGATGCCCACTGGCGACGGCCTGAGCAGCAACAGAGCCGTTTGACCGGGGCTGGCATATCGAATCAAAGGTGTCGGGATCAGGCGCGGATTGCTTGAACTGGCACTGATCCTGAGGCCTGGTGTTTGGACCGAAACATTGGCACTGGTCACGTTCGGACTATTCTGAGTCGAGGCCCCCGGGCTTATACCGGTCAGGAGGACTGTTTGGGGCGAGGCGCCTTCAAAAATGCTGAGACTAGGAATGGGGTTCAAGTTTGGCGACAAACATGGCGGCTGAACGACTACCGGAACCGGCAGCACAGAGACAGTGAAGGCCTGGCTGGTGAGGTTATTGCTTGCACCGCCGTTATCCACGGTCACGGTCAAGGTTGCGGTTCCCGAGGCGGCGGCCGCAGGCGCAAAAGTGAGCGTACCGGTACTGTTTGGGCTGGTGTAGTTCACCGTTGGCGAGGGAATGATGGTGGAATCGCTGGAAACAACCGAAACAAGCAGGGTGGGGTTGCCGTTGGTCGAGCCGGCGCCAAGGCCGGTGAGGCTGACGGTCTGCAAACCGGAATTTTGATAAATGACAAGGCTGGCAATGGGGTCCAAGGTCGGCGGCACCGCCGGGGGAGGAATGTTCGCTGGGGGAATGACATAGCTCACTTCCTCTGAAAAGGCGCTTTCCGCACCCGAAGCCGCCACAGTTGTGGCGGAGAAATAATACGTTGCTCCGGCGGTTAAACCGGAAATGCTGACGGTAGTGGCCTCGCTCACGAAAACGGTGTTCGTATAAACTCCACTGGCGCCGCCATAATAAACGTTGTAGCCGACGGCATTGGTATCGGGACTAGGACTCCAAGCCAGAGTGACCGCCTGGGCCAATGCCGCCAATCGGCCGAGGAATAAAAAGAGGGCGCACAAGACCGACTTCCTGAGCCATGAACGATTCCAACAGTTGTCTAATACGAAAGACATCCCCCCGGCTAACGCAAAAGCGCTGCCAACCTTGGTGAAACGCAGGAACGATTTTCTAAAAAACTCCTAAAGTGCTCGGCGCACCACCGGCACAGACGCTAAATACCTTGAAAATATTGGGTTTATTGAAATCAAGCAGGGACCAGAAAATAGAGCCATTTTGTGCTGGGCAAACTTTTTTGCGGCGTAACCGGCCTTGCTTTACAAGACAACGCTGTACCGGCCAGTGTCTTGAAAAAGTGCAGTGGAGTCCAACTTCGGCGAGAATTGTCCTGACCGTTTTTCACCCGGGCAAAAATTGCCGCGCAGGCGACCGCCGTGGGGTTATTCGGCGGTCAACCCCGCAAATGGATTATGGTTGAAACCATCCACGGGCGCGGGGGAGTCAGATTTTTCGATAATTACCGGCTGAGATTCCGCAGGCACAGACGCTGGCGATTTGGACTTGGGCACTGACTGGCCGGCGGGCAAGTCGTGCTCCTCATCAGCGCTGTCCTCTTGGTGGGGATTCTTCGCGCGTTTGGTTCGCGGGAGCGGGCTGATCATCAAATTGATGGCGCGGCCCACCAGCTTGGGCTGGAAGTCAGGATGGCCAAACGGCGCGATTTCGCCGATGAACTTGTTGACGACCTCGAAGCCGATTTCGGTATGCGCCATTTCACGGCCGCGGAATTTCAGGGCGACCTTCACTTTCATGTCCTCACAGAGGAAATTAACCGCATGCATCACTTTGATGCCAAGGTCATGCGGGTCAATGCGCGGGCTTAGCTGCACTTCTTTGACGGTGGAGGCGTGCTGATGCTTGCGCGAATCCTTTTCCTTCTTGGCAAGTTCATAGCGGAACTTGCCGATCTCGACCAAACGGCAGACCGGCGGCACGGCGTTGGGCGATATCTCGACGAGGTCCACGCCGTGCTGACGGGCCAGGATCAAGGCGTCGTTCAATTGGTAAACCCCCAACTGCTTGCTGTCCGGGCCGATGACCCGCACTTCGCGGGCACGGATTTTCCCGTTGACGCGCATCTGCGACGTGGGGGAGGAATTGCGTTGGGAAGAAAAAGGGCGGCTCACGCGACCCTCTCTGGTTGGGGCTGATTGGCTAGGTGCATCAAAGCTGTCGTCTGGCTAATTCGTACAATGGCCTCTATTTACGCCATGCGCGGAGCCTCCGCAAGCAAATAATGGCAACAAAATTCAAAGTTAATGATGGTGCCGGATGATCCGCTCGCGGTTTTGGAACAAATACCAGACAATCGCCACATTGATCGCCAGCACCACGGCGATGCCAATTTTGGGATTGATCAGGTGCGGATGGTCGGGATTGGGCACATGCCGCCGGACCAACTCAAAGACCTCGATGGGGATGAAAAAGGCGGATTCGGCGATGACCAGCCAGACCGCCCAACTGACGCGGAAGGCCAGGCCGACGGCCTGCAACAACATGAACAAGCCATAGACCACGGAGAGGATCACCACCCAGCGCAGATTGTTCGCCGTGATTTCACCGATGCGGTCGGCGATTTCG
>Ga0302320_10003407_pt1 | contig 37012 bp, 32 predicted proteins | sample Bog_T0_3_FD_202130 | JGI IMG/M metagenome (GOLD analysis project Ga0302320, IMG submission 202130) | Peat permafrost microbial communities from Stordalen Mire near Abisko, Sweden - Bog_T0_3 | ecosystem: Environmental > Terrestrial > Soil > Wetlands > Peat | place: Sweden: Abisko, Stordalen Mire...
AACTTATTTCAAAATACATACAGTTCCTGTCCAAGTGAGGGTTTCACCCTCCAATTTTGCTATTCTGAAATTAGGGAAGCTTCCGCGCATACCGCAGCGGACCCGCGGGCTGCAGCCATCGAATCCTGCGAAAATGTCATTTTGAAAGCCTCATAACTCTTCCATTTTCAAATTTTTAGCGGGAAATATAGGGGGGGAGGGAGGGCCGCGAAATTTCGTCCCGCTCATGCCTCTGCGCACGCGTTCAGACGGCGTTGCCGGCTACAGAATTTATGCGGGTTTGCGGGCGGCGATCACGCGCGCAATCCCCGCGAGGTCGGGGATCGAATGTACGTTGTGCCACTCGCCGAGCAGCGCCATCACCGCCTGTGATTGTGTGTAGCCGATCTCCATCAGCAGCCAGCCGCCGCCGCGCAACGCTTCCCGCGCCTGCGGGATCAGGCGGCGAATGATCGCCAGACCATCCTCTCCGGCGAACACCGCCATCTGCGGCTCGTAATCCTTCACCACCGCTTGCACCTTGTCGGCCTCGTTCAGCCCAACATAAGGAGGATTCGAGACGACGAAGTCGAAGCTGGCGTCGCGCGCGATCCCTTCGAGCACGTCGCTCACGCAAAATTGCACGCGCGCGCCGAGCCGCCGGGCGTTCGTGCGCGCAACCTCCAGCGCCTCGCAGGAGAGATCGACGGCATGGACTTCCGCCTGCGGCAACTCGCGCGCCAAGCTCACGGCAATCGCTCCCGAACCCGTGCCAACGTCGATCAGCTTGAGCTGCGGCCCGAGAGCAAAGTGGTGGACGAGATCGAGCACGGACTCGATCAGGTGCTCGGTCTCCGGACGCGGAATCAGCACTGCGGGCGAGACCAGGAAATCCGCCCTCCAGAACTCCTGATGTCCCGTAAGATACTGTAGCGGTTCGCCCGAGGCGCGGCGCGCAATCAGCGCGGCGCAGTCCGATTCCTCGCTCGCGCTCAGTTCCCGCTCGGGATACGCAAACAGATACGCGCGGTCAAAGCCGAGCAGGTGCCGGACGAGAAGCTCGGCGTGGAGACGCGGCTCGTCCACGCCCGCGGCTTGCAGTTGGGCGATGGCCGAGCGCAGCATCTGGCGGAGTTGCACCCGTACATTGTACGGCGCGGGCCCGGCTTACGCGTGAACCGTATCCGCCTTGAGCTTCTCCGACTGGAAGTGCGTGATGAGGGCATCGACAAAGGGTTGCAGCTTGCCTTCCATCACCTGGTCGAGCTGGTGAACCGTGAGTCCGATGCGGTGATCGCTCACCCGGTTCTGCGGGAAGTTGTAGGTGCGGATCTTCTCGCTGCGGTCGCCGGTGCCGACCTGCGAGCGGCGCTCCTTGGCCAGAGCCTCCTGCTGCTTGGCCTGCTCCAGCTCATAGAGGCGCGAGCGCAGAACGCGCATGCCCTTCTCGCGGTTCTTGATCTGTGACTTCTCGTCCTGGCAGCTCACCACCGTCATCGTGGGAAGGTGGGTGATGCGCACCGCCGAATACGTCGTGTTCACCGACTGCCCGCCGGGCCCGGAGGAACAGAACGTGTCGATGCGCATGTCCTTGGCTTCGATCTTGACGTCGACGTCTTCAGCTTCGGGGAGCACGGCGACCGTGATGGCCGAGGTGTGGACACGGCCCTGGGTTTCGGTGTCAGGCACGCGCTGCACGCGATGCACACCGCTCTCATACTTGAGTTGCGAATAGACACGCTTGCCTTCAATGATGGCGATGACCTCCTTGAGGCCGCCAACCGAAGATTCGGAGCTGGAGAGAAGTTCGACCTTCCAGTGCCGTGATTCCGCGTAGCGCATGTACATGCGGAAGATTTCGGCGGCGAAGAGTGTGGCTTCATCGCCGCCCGTGCCGGCGCGGATTTCGAGGATGATGTTTTTTTCGTCGTTGGGATCCTTGGGCAGGAGAAGGACCTTGAGCTCTTCTTCGACGGCGGCGAGCTGCTGCTGGAGCGAGCGCAGTTCCTCCTGGGCGTAAGCGTGCATCTCGGGGTCGGTTTCGCCTTCGACCATGGCGTGCGAGTCCGCAATGCCGTCCTGGAGTTTCTTGTACTCATGGTATTTTTCGACGATGGGCGCAAGCTCGCCCTGCGCCTTGGCGGTTTTCTGATAGTTGGCCGAATCGTTGGCGGTCTCGGGAGCGGCGAGCGTCTCGTTGAGCGATTTCCAGCGCGCCTCGATCTGAGCTAAGCGATCATACATGATGTTCCTGAACTTTCAGGCCGCGCGAGCAAACACGCCGCAGCCGGAGAAAAATGATTTCAATCGAGCAGACTGGGAGCGACCGGGCGAGGAGCGGCAGGCGCCGCTAGAGGTGCAATTGGGAGGCGAGGAACGAAATGGATACGATCTGGGTCATGCGATTACCAGTTCCCCGCCTTGCTGCTGCTCCAGTTCCATGGCGTGATTGAGGGCGACGATGGCGCACTCGACCTGGGTGTCGTCCGGCGGCTGGGTGGTGATGCGCTGCAACCAGAGCCCGGGGGCGGTCATCATGGCGAAGAGCGAGGAGCGGCGCTTGGCCGCATAGCGAATGATCTCGTACGAGCCTCCGGCGATAACCGGAAGCAGGATGATGCGGGAAGCAAAACCAGCCCAGAATCCATGCACCGGAACCAATGCGTAGACGGCGATGGAGATGATCATGACGGTCATCAGAAAGCTGGTTCCACAGCGTGGATGATAAGTGGAATAGCGCTGCACGGCCGGCGTGGTGAGCGGGTCATGATTCTCGTAAGCGAAAACCGTCTTGTGCTCAGCGCCATGGTATTGGTAGACGCGGCGAATATCGCTCCAGCGCGAGGTGAGCCAGATGAAGCCGAGGAAGATTGCGAGGCGGATAACTCCCTCGACGAGGGCAAACAGTACGGTGTTGGCGGTTTGCGGAGCCCAGTGGCGGAGCGAACGTGCCGCCGCATAGGGCAGGAATTTGTACATGAAGATAAAAAATCCGAGAGAGAGCGCGATATTGAAAGCGGCTACCCAGGGATTCATCTCGAGCTTTTCACCGCTGGCGGTCTTCTCGTCTTCCAGCGCAACATCGGCCGAGTAGCGCAAGGCTTTGAAGCCGAGCACCATGGCGGAGCCGAGGGTGACGATACCGCGGATGAAGGGCCACGCCTTCCATGGACTCTTGTCGCTGGGTTTGGCGAGTGGCTCGGAGTGAATTGCGAGCTCTCCGTCGGGCTTGCGGATAGCGATGCCCCAGGCGTGCGGGGCGCGCATCATGACACCCTCCAGCACGGCTTGACCGCCGACGAGAGTTTGCTCGGCGCTCTCCAGCGCAAGCAAGAGTTGCAGGGCGGTGTGGAAGCGCAGATGGGAGCGGAAGGACATAATGTTTATTAGACGCGGAAAGCCATCCGGAAGATACAGATCGTAGCTTCGCTATAACTCAAGGTTAAGTGGGCGGCAGGAGGATGTCAATCGCCGGGCGAGAGGGATTCGTCCGCAGCCGGTACGCCAGTGGCGGCGAGGCAGACGTGGTTGCGGCCAGCCGCCTTGGCATCGTAGAGGGCATCGTCGGCAGCGCGCACGATGTTGTCGCGCGTGATGCCGTTGGCTGGAAACTCGGCAACGCCGATACTGACGGTCACCGGGTAGGAAACTCCCGCAAATTGGGCGTTGGCTATGGCGCGGCGGAGCTTTTCCGCCACTGCGGCGGCGCTGGCTCCCTGGGTGGCGGGTAGTACGACGGCGAACTCCTCACCGCCGTACCGGCAGACCACGTCGACCTTGCGCAACTGGCGGACGAAGATTGCGGAAACGGCGCGCAGCACCTCATCGCCCAGCAAATGTCCGAAATCGTCGTTGATCCTCTTGAAGTGATCCAGATCGATCATGAGGACACTGACGCCTCCGCCATAGCGGGCGGCGCGGGTGACCTCGTCAATCAGGCGCGACTCGAAATAGCGGCGATTGAATATACCGGTGAGGCCGTCGCGATACGCCAGTTGACGCACCCGGTCGACATAGCGGGCGTTTTGCGACGAGGTGGCCACAATGTCGGCAACAGACTCCAGGGCCTGCATGTCATTGGGGAGAATCGCGTGGCTCTGGGCACTTACACAGATTAGTAGGCCGACGTTTTCGCCAAACGAAACCAGCGGCAGGCAAACTTCTTCGCGGCCCGCGGGAAAACAGCCGCCGGTGCAGGTTGACGGATCGCCGCAGTAGGGGCTGTGGTCGGCCCGGTGCGAACTGCAGGCGTAGCCCTTGGGCAACGCGTCGCCGATCTGGAGTTGTGAGGACAGAATGCCCTGCTGGGAGCAGAGGACGAGGTCGCCATCCGCATCGCGCAGGAAGATGGCGACATGCTCGACCGGAAACGACTTCGGAAGTTGGGTGCACAGGCGGTCCAGTAGCTCTTTGAGATCCAGCTCCACCGTGGTGCGTTTGGCGATGGCGTTGATGGCCTCCAGTTGTGCGGCCCGGCGCTGCAGCATGGAGTAGAGCTTGGCGTTCTGCAAACCGATGGATGCCTGGGTGGCGAACAGGGTGAGCAGATCGACGGTCTCATTGTCGAAGAAATCCGGCAGGTTGCTCTGGCAGTCAAGCACCCCGACGACCTCATCGCGCACCATGAGTGGTATAGCAAGCTCCGAGCGGGTGCTGGGAATGTGCGGAATGTAGCGCGGGTCGGTGGCCACATCGCGGGAATAGATGGGGCGCCGCGCCTTGGCGGCGATTCCGGTGATGCCCTTGCCAAATGGAACGAAGAAATCAGCAGGGATCGTGCAGTCGCCGAACTGAGCCCGGACGAACAGCTTTTGAGAGGCTTCCTCGAGCAGCATGATGCAGCCGTTCTGCAAATGGAAATAGTCACGGACGATGGCGAGGACCTGGTTGAGGACCTCGTCGAGATCGAACGTGGACAAGACCGCTTGGCTGGCGTCGTAGAGGATGGCAACTCTTTGCATACATGAACCCATGGACGACGAGGTCGTAGAAACAAAACTCAATACTACATCACGGCGTGCCTCTAATATTCGTTTTGTATGCGCACCAAAGTTCCAGAAAATCCGTTACGAACAGTTGCACGCAAGAGTCGCCCGACGATTCCAAACTCGGCGCCGCGCTGTTACGGCGCGACTCGAGGCGAGCATGGGGAGCGCGCCGCCAGCGGGAAGACGGGGGCGTTGCGACCCGGAATGCGATACCATGCGAGGCATGCCGGAGTTGCAATCAGAAGTCCAGTTCTTAAAGGGCATAGGCCCGCGCGTGGCGGAGACGCTGGCCGGCAAAGGAATTCGCACCCTCGAAGACCTCCTTTATTATCTGCCGTTCCGCTACGAAGACCGCATCAATCCGCGAAGCATCGAAGAATTGCAACCGGGAGAAATGGCTTCGGTGATTGCCGAGGTGCGCACCAGCGGTCTATTCACGACGCGGCGCATGCCGATCTTTGAAATGACCGCGGGGCAGGGACGCAGCAAACTGAAGTGCCTGTGGTTTCGGGGCGGCTACCTGGAAGGAAAGTTCAAGCCGGGCGCACTGGTGGCGCTCTATGGAAAGGTTGAAGCTTCAACCTTTGGGCGCGGCGGTCTGCAGATGTTGCAGCCGCAGTTCGAGATTCTGCACGAGCCGCCGGAGGGTGCAGAGGCAGCTCCGGAGAGCGAGGAGCAGAAACACTTTGAGTCGCTGGAAACCGGACGCATCGTGCCTATTTATGAAGCGACAGGGAGGCTCAACGCACGCTGGTTCCGGCGCATGATCCGCGCAGCGCTGGAGCAGATGGCACCCGAGATCAGCGACGCGATCCCGCCGGCAGTATGCGGCCGGCTTGGATTGATTCCGCGCGCAGAGGCGTTCTGGCACGTGCACTGGCCGGAGGCCGACGAGAGCTTTGCCGACCTGCAGGCGGCGCGAACCCCGGCGCATCAACGGTTGATCTTCGAGGAACTGTTTTTCCTCGAACTGGGGTTGGAGTTGAAGCGCCGCAAAGCGCGCCTGCAACCGGGAATCGGCTTCGCGATCGGAAGCCAGGTGCGCGCGGCGCTTAAGCGGGTGTTGCCGTTCCATCCCACGCAAGCGCAGAAACAGGTGCTAAAGGAAATTGCTAGCGACATGGTCCAAGCCTCGCCGATGCGGCGACTGCTGCAAGGCGACGTGGGTTCGGGCAAGACGATTGTGGCCTTCGAGGCGGCGACCGTGGCGATGGAGAACGGCTACCAGGTGGCGCTGATGGCGCCGACGGAAATTCTCGCGACCCAGCATTATCTTTCGGCGCGGCGCATCCTGGAGCCTGCCGGGTACCGGGTCGTATTGCTGACCGGGTCTCTCGAAGCGGGACTCAAACGCGCTGTCCGCAGCCACCTGGCGCGCGGAGAGGCGCAGATGGTGATCGGCACCCACGCGTTGCTCGAGGACAAGGTGGAGTTCGAAAGGTTGGGACTGGTGATCGTCGATGAGCAACACCGCTTCGGGGTGATGCAGCGGATGAAACTCATGCGCAAGAACAGCGAAGTGCAGCCTGACGTGCTGGTGATGACCGCGACTCCGATCCCGCGCACGCTGGCCTTGACGGTGTACGGCGACCTGGACGTGAGCGTTATCGACGAGCTCCCGCCGGGACGCACTCCCGTAAGCACGCGGGTGGTTGCCGGCGAGCGCGCCGGAGAGGTCTGGGAGTTTGTGCGCAAGGTAGTCTCCGGCGGACAGCAGGCCTACGTCGTCTATCCGGTCATTGACGAAAACGAAAAAGATACGGGCCTGAAGGCCGCGATCAAAATGTACGACGAGTTGCGCAAGAAGGTTTTTCCGGAGTTGAAGCTGGGATTGCTGCACGGGCGCATGAGCGCCGACGAGAAAGACGAAATCATGCGCCGTTTCAAAGGTGGCGAACTCGATCTGCTGGTCGCGACTACGGTCATCGAGGTCGGGGTGGACGTGGCCAACGCATCGGTGATGGTGATCGAACACGCGGAACGCTTCGGGCTCTCGCAGATGCACCAGTTGCGCGGCCGCATCGGGCGGGGCAGCGCCAAGTCGTATTGCGTGTTGATGACCAGCGGCAAGATCAGCGAAGAAGCGCAGCAGCGGCTGGACACCATGGCGAGCACCTGCGACGGCTTTGAGATCGCAGAGAAGGACCTGGAGCTGCGTGGCCCCGGCGAGTTCTTTGGCACCAAACAGGCGGGGATGCCAAGCCTGCGGGTGGCGAACCTGATCCGCGACCGCAAGCTGCTGGAACTGGCCAAACGGGAGGCGCGCGCACTCGTGGATGAGAACAGCACGGAGGCAACTCCGGAGGAGAAACGCGCGGCGGTGCAATACTTGAGGACACATTGGAACCGGCGGTATGGGCTGGTGGAGGTTGGGTAGGAGAGCAGCCTGGCCAAGCGGCACGGCGCATTGGGCCTTGTGCTGACTGGAATCGGTCCTCTGGAAGCGAAGTTTTCCATGCTCAGAGAATCCAAAGGCCGACACGGAGTACCAGTGTTTCGTGTAGGCTGTATGGCATGATCGTAGGCATTGGCGTGGATCTGTGCGAAGTGGAGCGGATCGAAGCAGCCATTGGGCGGCACGGCGAGCGCCTGCTGGCACGCATCTACACCGCGGCCGAGCGCGCCTATTGTGAATCCAAGATCAACCGCATGGAGAGGTTTGCGGGGCGGTTTGCGGCCAAAGAAGCGGCGATGAAGGCAATCGGCACCGGGTGGCGTCGCGGCGTCGGATGGCGGGATTTCGAGGTGATGCGGGCAGCCAGCGGGCAGCCGGTCATTGCCTTCCATGGAGTAGCGAGCAGGATTGCCAGCGAGCTTGGAGTACAGCGGGCGCTGGTATCGATTACCCACACCAAGAGCATGGCCATGGCACAAGTGGTCCTGGAGTCCGAGTGAAGTCCGCGGGCGTCAGTGCGGCAAGTGCGCTGGGAAGCAGGTTTGTTATGATTCGAGTCAGTTGCAATGGGAGAAACCGTGCCTAGTCAAAAGCAACTTCGCTGGGCTCAGCTTCGGGTGGGGCTCACCGTGGTCGTGTCTGCGGCGGTTCTGGCCGTCCTCGTCTTTTTGATCAGCGGGACGACGGGTTTATTTACACCCACGCTGCGCCTTATCTCCTACGTGGACAATGCGGGCGGACTGCGCACCGGGGCGCCCGTCCGGCTGCAGAGCGTCGATATCGGAAACGTGGAGAATATCCGCATCGTGAACCACCATGATGCGAGTGGCGCGAGCACGCCGGTGGAAATTATTATGAAGGTGAACGCGAACTTCCGGCCGTTCCTCCACACCGACTCTCAGGTGCTGCTCACCACGGCTGGGGTGCTTGGCGAGACTTTCATCGATATCGATTCAACGCAAGCCCGTGGCGCTGTCGCCGCGAACTATTCCGAACTGCCGTCCAAGGCCGTGCCGGACATCGAGGATGTGGTGCGTTCCTCGCAGTCGACTCTGCAGAACGTAAACATCCTGGTCACCCGTTTGGACCACATCGTGAGCGCGGTGGAAAGTCAGCAGGGCTCAGTAGGAAAGCTGATTTATGACAAACAGCTCTACAACAACCTGAACAGCTCGGTCGCGCAAGTCAACGCGATGCTCAGCGACCTCGACAACGGCCGCGGCAGCCTGGGCAAGTTGATAGCCGACGACACGCTGTACACGCGAGCAACCGCGACGATCGATAAGCTGAACACCGTTGCCGACAACATTAACCAAGGCAACGGATCAATCGGCAAGCTGATTCGGGATCCGTCGCTCTACGACAACGCCAACCAGACACTGGCGAAGGCGAATCAGTTGATGGATGGAATCAATCGGGGCGAAGGCTCATTGGGCAAGTTTGCGAAGGACCCGGAGTTTGCCCGGAAGATGGATCTGCTGGTGACGAATCTTTCCACCATCTCCTCCGAACTGCAAGCGGGACAGGGCACGGCAGGCAAGCTGCTGAAGGATCCCTCGCTCTACAACAACGCCGACCACATGCTGGTGGAGAGCCGAAGCCTAGTGACCGCGTTCCGCGAGAACCCGAAAAAATATCTGAGCATCAAGGTGCACGTTTTCTAGCGTGGCGCCGGAGAGTGCGCGGGGGCGTGGAGTCTTCTGGAGTCCGTCGAGTCCGGAAGTTGCAGAATCGCAGTGATAGTGAAAAAGGCCCGCGATAATTGGCGGGCCTTTTGCTTTGGAAGAGTTGCTATCAGAGGCGCGCGATCTTGCTGTTTTCCGCCTGCTCGTGGGCGTGGTAGCTGGAGCGCACCAGCGGACCCGACTCCACGTGCTGGAATCCCATCTTGTCCGCCTCCCGCTTAAGGAAAGCGAACTCCTCGGGCGGATACATGCGCTTGACTGGGAGGTGATTGCGCGAGGGTGCAAGATACTGGCCGATGGTGAGGATGTCCACCTTCTGTGCCGCCAGATCGCGGCAGACCTGCAGCAATTCCTCCATGTCCTCGCCCAGCCCGACCATGATCCCAGTCTTGGTCACGGTGTTGGGAGAAAGTTGCTTGGCGCTGGAAAGCAGGTTGAGGGTGCGCTCGTAACGGGCACCGCTGCGGGCAACGCGATAGAGGCGCGGCACAGTCTCCGTGTTGTGGTTGAGGATGTTCGGTCGGGCGTCGAGCACGATCTGCAAGCAATCCCGGTGCCCCTGGAAGTCAGGAATGAGAACTTCGACCGAGCAGTCCGGCTGAAGCCGGCGAATTTCGCGGATGGTCTCAGCGAAGACCCTGGCGCCGCCGATGTTGTCATCATCGCGATTGACGCTGGTGACGACGGCGAACTTGAGTCCGAGTTGAGCGACCGCTTCGGCCACGCGGCGCGGCTCGTCGAAATCAATGGCCTCGGGGCGTCCCTTGGGGACGGCGCAGAAGCCGCAGCGCCGGGTGCAGAGATTTCCCAGGAGCATGAAGGTTGCGGTGCGATGGTTCCAGCACTCACCTATATTGGGGCAGTGGGCTGATTCGCAGACCGTGTGCAGGTCGAGCGAGCGCGCCAATTTCTTGAGTTCGTGATACTGCTCACCCATGGGAGCCTTGGCACGAAGCCAGTGCGGCTTGGGAGCGGGAGCGGCGGAAAGGGTCTGAATCTGTATGAGCTCGGAGGTGGCCATTTCTGTCTCCAGTTTACGATGCCGGGGCAGGGGGCGCGGACTCCAATCTTCGGGTTTTCATCGGATCGACAAGTCAGCGCCGTTTGTTAGCCGAGGTCAAAGAGTCTTGAGGTAGGCGAGCAATGCGTAAATCTGGGCGTCGGAAAGAGCACTGCCAAAGGCAGGCATTTTGACGCGGCCGCCGACGATCACCGCCGTGATACGCTCGTCGTTGGCCGGCATCCCGCTGGGTAAATACTGCTTTTTGTAAAGGTTGCGAAGGCTGGGACCGTGCAGGCCGCGGCTGGAGTAGGGTTCGTGGCAGCGGGCGCAATCGGCGTCGAAGACGTTTCGGCCGATGGCCTGAGTGGCGTTGAGTCCGAGCTCGGCGTCAGACTTTCGACGTTCGACCTGGCATCCAAGCGCGGCAACCAGCGCGAGCAGACAGAGCAGCGCGGAAACAGAGCTGGGAACGAAAAGTAAAGTAGGGCGCATGGCGAGCTGTCCTGGCCGGAATCAGGTACCATCTTATCGCAATGGCCATCCTGCTTAAACGCACCCGTGAACCTGCCTCGCCTGAGGATGGCGCGCGCGTACTCGTGGAAAGCCGGCGGCCACGCGGGATCGGGGAAGAAGACTTGAAACTGAGTGCCTGGCTCCCAGCGCTGGCTCCCAGCGACCCACTGCGACGCTGGTTCGCCGCAAGGCCGCTGCAATGGCCTCTCTTTCGCCGCCGCTACCTGGCCGAGCTGGGCCGCGAGGAAGCATCCGTTGGGTTGGGCGAACTGCACACCATAGCGGAAAGCGAAGACACTTTGACCTTGCTGAGTTCGACCCCTGAGCAGGAGCGCAGCCATGCCGCGATCCTGCGCGATCTGCTGGATGGAGTCAGGAAGCCACCCTCGACTTCGGGGCCAGTGCGCGCGGCATCGAGCGGACGGGTTCGCGCACGGAGGAAGCATTGATTTTTCGATCGCAATTAGCTGCCCTTGGGGGCGGCTATGCAGTGCGTCCGGCAATCGAGGCAATTGTCGAGACACAGCGCAAAGCGACGGTGGGCGACTGGCATGTCACCCAGCCGGACCATGGCCGCATTTCCGGCGAGCTGGCGGCGGCGCTTGATTCGCGCAAAGTCCCGCACGGTAGCGCGGCGATCGTACGCGCCATCTCCATGCATGACATTGGCTGGATGCCGTATGACGGCGATGTGGACGCACCGCGTCAGCCGGTACAGCTTGATTCCGGCGTCCCGGTTTCGTTTGCCAACAGCGCGCCGGAACAGTTTCTGCGCGCATGGCTGGGATCAATTCAGGCGTCACAGAGCACCGGGGCGCTGGGAGGCTTGCTGGTAAGCGCGCATTTTGCGCGCCTCACTCATCCATACCTGGCGAGCGGCGCGGGTACGCCAGAGCAGCGCGCGCAGGTGGAGCAGTTCCTGCATGGCGAGGCGGCGCGGGTGGAACGACTGCTGCCGCAGGCCGGGCTACCGGTGGAGGAGATCGAGGCGCTAATTACGGTTCTGCAGTTCTGCGACTTGGCCTCACTGTATCTCTGCGCCAATCCGGCGGCGCCTGTGGAACTGCCGCAGGTTCTCGCTGGCAATCGGGTGCAGTTCTCCTTCGAGCAAGGTTCCTACCGCATGAAGCCGAATCTTCTGGATCATGTGCTGGTGCTGGATATCCCATGCGTGCGCTGGGTGGATGGAAAAGCTCAGCGGGAATTCGTGCCGGTGAAGGTGCAGTAACCGGCGTCCGATGGGCGGCGCGACGCGAGATGGAGTTGCCGGCCCGCTGGAAAAGCCTACAACTGGGCCTTGGCATAACGGAATTACGTGGAAGTATGTGCCCTGAATCGCGCGGGCAGCCATTGCAGAATCCCCGATAGCAGCCCGGCTCAGCATTTCACCGCCTCTGCTTTCAACTTCGCCGCCAACCATGCGAAAATAGAGAGGTCCACCTATGAGCACCCCTGAAAAACAGCCGCTGATCACGCCGGAGGTCCTTCGCAATCACGGAGTGACTCCGGAGGAATATGAACGCATCCTGAAATGGCTGGGCCGGGTGCCCACCATGACCGAGCTTGGCATATTCAGCGTGATGTGGAGCGAGCACTGCTCCTACAAATCATCGCGCGTACATCTGAAGCGGTTGCCCACCAAGAGCAAGCTGGTGATGCAGGGGCCGGGCGAGAACGCCGGCGTCATCGACATTGGCGGCGAGTGGGCCTGCGCCTTCAAGATCGAATCGCACAACCATCCCTCGTACATCGAGCCCTTCCAGGGAGCGACCACCGGAGTGGGCGGGATTCTGCGCGACATTTTTACTATGGGCGCGCGCCCGGTGGCGGTGATGGACTCACTGCGCTTTGGGCCGATCACGCGCGAGCACGATCCGCAGATGAACCGGGCCACGCTGCACAAGAATCACTCGGTGATGGATGGCGTGGTGGGCGGCGTGGCCAGTTACGGCAACTGCTTTGGCGTGCCCAACGTGGGCGGCGAAACGCGCTTTGAGAAATGTTACGCGGGCAATCCTCTGGTGAACGCATTCGCGCTCGGGTTGGTCAAGAAGAACGAAATTTTCTATGCATCGGCGTCGGGCGCGGGGAATCCGGTGATCTACGTCGGTTCCAAGACCGGCAAGGACGGAATTCACGGCGCGACCATGGCAAGCGAAGAGTTCAGCGAAGGCAGCGAGGCCAAGCGCCCGAATGTGCAGGTGGGTGATCCGTTCATGGAAAAGCTGCTCCTGGAAGCATGCCTGGAGGCGATGCAAACCGGCGCGATCGTCGGCATTCAGGACATGGGCGCGGCAGGGTTGACCTGCTCGACCTGCGAACTGGGCGGACGTGGCGGCGTGGGGCTGGAGATTGAACTCGATCTGGTGCCGCAGCGAGAGACCGGCATGAGCAGCTACGAGATCATGCTCAGCGAATCGCAGGAACGCATGCTGCTCGTGGCAGAGCGCGGCCGCGAAGAGGAAGTGTTTGCCGTCTTCCGCAAGTGGGGACTGGATGCGGTGACGGTGGGCCGCGTGATCGGCGAAAACACGATGCGCGTGCTGCACCATGGAGTCGCAGTAGCGGAGATTCCCAACGAGGCCCTGACCGACGATGCTCCGCTGTATCACCGCGAGGTTGGCGAGTGGACGACCGACGTGCCGAAACAAAAGCCTGGGGCACTGCAACTGGGAGCGAAGAGTCTGTTCAATAGCGATTTTCATAAGCTACTGGCGAGCCCGAACATCTGCTCGAAACACTGGGTCTATGAGCAGTACGACTCGATGGTGCAGACGAATACGATGCAGGGCCCGGGAGAGTTGGCGGGGATAATCCGCATTAAAGGCACCGAGCGCGGATTGGCTATGGCGCTGTATGGCAATGGCCGCTGGTGCTATCTCGATCCCAAGCTGGGTGCGAAACACAACGTGGCGCGCGCGTCGCGGATGGTGGCCTGCACGGGCGCGCAACCGGTGGCGGCGACGAATTGCCTGAACTTCGGCAACCCGGAGAAACCGCCCATCATGGCGCAGTTCTCGCAGGTGATCGACGGACTCGCCGAGGCTTGCATTGCGTTGGAGACTCCGATCACGGGCGGCAACGTGAGCTTCTACAACGAGACCCTGGGTGAGGCGATTTACCCGACGCCGACGTTGGGCATTGTGGGAATTCTGCAGGACGTGACCAAGGCAGTGGGCGCGAGCGCCAAGGGAGCCGGACGGGCGATTGTGCTGCTGACGCCAGGCCTGAAGACGCACAGCGGCCAGGAGCAGAACGAGTTCGGCTCCTCGGAGTTTGCCATGCATGTGCTGGGCGAGTTGTGGGGCGCACCTCCGATTCTGGATCTGAAAGCGGAAAAGTCTCTGCAGGATCTGCTGCAGGTGCTGGCGGCGAAGGAACTGGTGGAGTCGGCGCGTGACGTGGCCGAGGGCGGAATCACCGTAGCGGTGGCGAAGATCGGATTTCCGCTAGGTTTGGGAGCGGAAATCAATCTGATTTCGGCAGGACTTCCGGCCGAATGCGTGCTGTTTGCGGAAGACGCTTCGCGCGCCCTGGTGACTTGCGATCCTACAAAAGTAGGAGTGATTGAGGCGACTGCGGTAGAATATGGATTGAACGCGCAACAAATTGGCGCCACCACAAGCGAAAAATTCACAGTTCGGATTGACGGCAACCCTGTCATCGAGGGAGAGGTTTCTGCATTTGCGCAGAGCTGGCGGCAGGCGCTGGAACAGGCGCTGCAGGCCGAGCCGGAGGTTGCGCGAGTTTGAATCGGCTGCTGAAAAATGTCATGAGCCGTGGCACCGGCGTGGCATGATGGACCGCAGGTGCTGAACGGTTTCTAAGAACGGCACGGCGAAAGCCGTGCCCTTGTCTTCCATCGCGCCCCAGCGCACAGACGTACAAGGTGGGTAGCCATGATCGAGATCGAACTGGACAAACTTCACGAGGAGTGCGGGGTGATTGCGGTTTACGGCAACCCCGAGTCGGCCAAGCTGTGTTACCTGGGCCTGCATGCGTTGCAGCATCGCGGGCAGGAGTCGGCCGGCATTGCAGCCAGCGATGGCCGCCGCTTGACCGCGTATCGATCGATGGGGCTGGTCGCGGACATTTTCAGCGAAGCGGTGCTGCAGAAGTTGCCGGGATGCCATGCCATTGGACACACGCGCTACTCGACTGCCGGAGACTCGGCGCTGCTGAATGCGCAGCCGATCCAGGTGGATTGCAACAAGGGGCAGATTGCGATTGCGCATAACGGGAACCTGGTGAACGCCGCCGAGATACGCAAACGCTTCGAGCTGGCAGGGTCTATTTTCCAGACCTCGAGCGATACCGAGATCGTGCTGCACCTGATTGCCCAGTCGCACGAGAAGACGATGCCGGACGCGATTGCCGACGCGTTGCGCCGCATCGAAGGCGCTTTCTCATTCGTGCTTGCGACCAGCGACCACATTTATGCGGCGCGCGATCCGCGCGGCTTCCGTCCCTTGGCGATGGGACGCATTCCGGGCAAGGACGGGCTTCCGAGTTCAGTTGTTTTCGCCTCCGAGACTTGCGCCTTCGATCTGCTGGGCGCCGAGTATGAGCGCGATGTGAAGCCCGGCGAACTGGTGGTGGTCGGGCCCGGGGGCGCGCACTCGCATTTCTACGCGCCGGCACTGGCGCAGTCACAGTGCATCTTCGAGCAGGTGTATTTTGCCCGGCCGGACTCACTGGTCTTTGGCAAGAGTGTGCAGGAGTGCCGCGAACAGATGGGGCGGCAACTGGCGCGTGAGGCTCCGGTGGATGCCGACCTCGTGGTTGGAGTGCCGGACAGTGGACTGACCGCGGCACTTGGCTACGCGCGGGAGAGCGGAATTCCACTGCAGTTCGGACTGGTGCGCAATCACTATGTTGGCCGCACGTTCATCGAACCGGAGCAGCGGGTGCGCGACTTTGGGGTGAAGCTGAAACTGAATCCAGTTCGGCAACTGCTGGTGGGCAAGCGGGTGATTCTGATCGACGATTCGATTGTGCGCGGCACCACGAGCCAGAAGATCGTGCGCCTGGTGCGCGATGCCGGGGCAAGAGAGGTTCATATGCGGATTTCGTGCCCGCCGACGACTTCGCCTTGCTACTACGGTGTGGACACGCCGGAGCGCCGGCACTTGATCGCAGCGCACAAATCGGTGGACGAGGTGAGGGAGTTCATCGGCGCCGATTCCCTGGCGTATCTTTCGCTGGAAGGGTTGCGGGCTTCCTGTGGCGAACCGGTGGGCGACCCCCACTATTGCACCTCCTGCTACACGGGGAAGTATCCGACGAATTATGTGGACCTCCAGGAGATTCGACCGGCAGTTGCGCTGGCAAGGTAAGAACAGGTTCCACCCGAGGGAGGGCTGCGGGGTGCCGTGGCCCTTTCCAATTTGGAATGCATCTGGATTCATGAGTTGCTCCGGGCTTGAGGCCCTGAGCAGGGCTCAGATTTGCGATTCGCAATGTGGAATTCGAGATTTGTCCGCTTTCCCTCCTTCCGCCGCCATCTCCCCATGGGCCTTGTCCTAAAATAGAAAGTGCTCCGGTAAGCCTTGGCGCATCAAAGGAATGTTGGCTTGGTGAATATGAAAATTCCGATCCGCTTGCTTATTTTCGTCTATCTCGTGGCTGCGCTTGCCGCATTCGCCCAACCGCCTGCGAGCGCTCCCCAGCAGACCCACCCTGAGACGACTCCGGCCGGCCAACCTCCGCAGCCTGTAGCGGACTCCCCGGCGGCGGTGGCTCCCCCCGCCAACGTAAAGCAGCCGGACCGCGCCAGTGCCTACTATCACTTCCAGCTTGGTCACATGTACGAGGAGATGGTGGCCACCAGCGGCCGCGCGGAATTCGCCTCGGAAGCCGTGGCGGAATACAAGGCCGCGTTGCAGGCCGACCCGACTTCGCCGTACCTCGCCTCAGCGCTGGCCGAACTTTACGCCCGCACCGGCGATATTCGGCAGGCCGTGGTCGAGTCCCAGAACGCTCTCAGCCGAGACCCGGAGAATCTGGACGCCCACCGTCTGCTGGGTCGTATCTATCTGCGCTCCGTCGGCGATCTGCAGGGCGGCATACAGGGCTCTACCCCGGCTGACAGCGAGGCCGTTCTCCACCTCGCCATCCAGGAGTATGAGCAGATTGTGCGTCTGGACCCCAGCAGCGTCGAGGATTGCCTGCTGCTCGGCCGCCTCTACCGTCTGAATAACGAGACTGGCAAAGCCGAGACCCAGTTCCGCGCCGCCGTCAAGCTGCAGCCGTCTTCGGAAGACGCGGTCACAACCCTGGCGTTGCTCTACAACGAAGAGGGCGACGCGAGCCGCGCCTTGGACATTCTGCAATCGGTTCCGGAGCCGGATCGCACGCCGCGCATCGATTCGGTGCTCGGCTACAGCTACGAACAGAAGAAGGACTACACCCACGCCATCGAGGCCTATCGCAAGGCGGTTGAACTCGACAAAGACAATCTGGACGCGGTGCGTGGACTGGCGCAGAACCTGCTCAACGATAATCAGGTCGATGCTGCCCTGGATCAATACAAAGCGATTGCGGTAGGCGACCCGCAGGATGCTCAGACCCTGCTGCACATAGCCGAAATTTATCGCCGCGACGGACAGTTTGATAAGGCCGTGGACACGCTGAACAGGACGCAGGCGATTGCGCCGGATTCGATGGAAGTCGAATACAACCGTGTGGTCATCGAGGAGGCGGTCGGCAAGTACGACGAGGCCACGAAGCAACTCGAAGAGATGCTGCAGCGCACCGAGAAGGCCAATGGCGCGTACTCAGCCTTTGAACGCAACAACCGTGCGATTTTCCTGGAACGGCTCGGCACCGTATACCGCGACCAGAACAAGACGGAGCAGGCGGTGGCAGCTTTCCGCAGAATGATCGCCCTCGGCGACGACTCGGCCGTACGTGGCTACCAGCAGATCATCGAAGCCTATCGCGACGGCAAGAACTGGCCAGAGGCCACCTCGGTTGCGCGCGAGGCCGTTGCGAAGATCCCAAACGACCGGGGACTGCAGATGGTCCTGGCCGGGCAGGAAGCCGACAGCGGCGAGGCTGATGCCGCCATTGGGCGCGTCCAGGCGATGCTGAAAGGTAATCCCGCAGACGACCGCGAAGTCTGGATCGCTCTAGCCCAGATGTACAGCCGTCTGCGACGTTATCCGGCCGCGGAAAATGCCCTGGCGAAGGCGATGGAGGCTTCCACCAAGCAGGAGGAGAAGGACTACGTCAACTTCATCGCCGGCTCGATCTATGAGCGCCAGAAGAAGTACGATGAGGCCGAAAGTTACTTCCGCAAAGTGCTCGCCACCGATCCAAAAAACGCCACCGCACTCAACTATCTTGGCTACATGCTCGCCGATCGCGGTACTCGTCTCGAGGAGGCGCTTTCCCTGATCCGGCGCGCAGTCGCCCTCGAACCGCAGAATGGCGCATATCTGGACTCGCTTGGCTGGGTCGAGTTCAAGATGGGCAAATACGATCTGGCCGAGGCCTCGCTGCATAAGGCCGTGGATCGTATCGACAACGATCCGACGGTGCACGAGCATCTGGGTGACGTCTATCAGAAGACCAACCGCCTGAAGCTGGCGGTGACGCAGTGGGAGCGCTCGCTGGAGGAGTGGAAGAAGACCATTCCGGCCGAGGTCGACGCCTCCGACGTAGCCAAGGTGCAAAAGAAACTGGATGGGGCAAAGGTAAAGCTCGCCAAAGAGGAAAACAGCATCGCGAAATGAGCGTTACAGCGCGAAGAGCAAGAGCCGCCGGTCATGGCGGCTCTTTTTCGCGCCCGGGATTTTGAGGAACAGACTCGTCCAGGCATCCAGCGCGACGGGTCCAGGCCACGAATTCGGCCGGCGCAGCGCGACGCAGTCCCAAGTGCTACACTTCCCCCATGCTGGCCTCCTACGCAGTGCGCGTCGAGTGCTCACGCGGTCGCCGTTATCCAGAGCTCCCGCATCCGTATCGTGACGACTTCCAGCGTGACCGCGACCGCATCATTCATGCCCGCGCCTTCCGCCGCCTGGAGAACAAGACGCAGGTCTTCACGCAGCGCCTCTCCGACCACTTCCGCACCCGGCTCACTCATACCATCGAGGTGGCGCAGATTTCGCGCACCATCGCCGGCTCGCTCCATCTGAACGAAAACCTCGTTGAGAGCCTTGCCCTGGTGCATGACATCGGCCATCCCCCATTCGGGCACTCCGGCGAACTCGCCCTGGACCTCGCGATGCGCGAGCATGGCGAGAGCTTCGACCACAATCTGCACGCGCTGCGCATCGTCGAACACTTTGAGCAGCGCTACGCTTCGCATCCCGGACTGAACCTGACCTTCGAGGTTCGCGAGGGCATCATCAAGCATTCGCACGACTACGCGCCCGCCAACTATCCGGAGTTGGCCGAGTACCTGCTCGATCAGCGCCCACCGCTGGAAGCCCAACTCATCGACCACACCGACGAGATCGCTTACAACACCGCCGACTTGGACGACGGCTATGAGGCGCACCTGCTCACCCTCGACGACATCGTCCGCGAGGTTGCAATTTTCGGCCGCTACTTCCGCCAGGTTGAGCGCGAGTTCACCGGCGTCGGCGACAAACTCATGTTCAACGAGGCGCTTAAGCGGATGTTGAACCATCTGGTCACCGACTTGATCGAAAACACCCGCCGGCGTTTGCAGGATTCTGGCGTGCAGAGCGTCGAGGACATCCGTCGCCAGCCTGAACGTCTCGCCTCATTCAGTCCCGAAACCGACGCCGAGCGCGCCCAGGCGAAGCGCTTCCTCAACCGGAATCTTTACCTCAGCGAATCGCTGCTCCCCCAAAAAGCCGATGGAGAAAAGGTAGTGCGCGACCTATTCACCTACTGGATCGAGAACCCCGCCAGCCTTCCGGAAAGCTACCAGCAACAGATGGAAAGCCAGAGCCGGGCGCGGGTGATCTGCGATTACATCGCCGGCATGACCGATAACTACATCCTTGACCTGCACCGAAAGCTCCTGGCTTGAAGCGAGGAAAGGAAGTGCTGACCTTGGTCCGGCTGTAAAATTTGTGGCTTCGAACCCTGTAATTCCTACTCAGCAGCCCCGTTCCTACCACCCGCGCGTTCCATTCCGAAGTTTCTATCTAGCTGAATATAATATGGTTACTTCACTTCGCGATTTGGCATTCGAACTGCTTAGGAGAGGTTGCGGCGCCACCGCTCCAGGCGGTGCGCAGCCTGAGAGCGGGCTGCTCCCGCCGGAGGAATCTCATGAAGAATCGCTTTCTGATTGCCCTGCCCCTGATTGCCACGCTTGCCTTGTCGGCCGCAGCACAGCAAGGCAGCGCCGCAGCCGACCCGCAAACTACAGCACAGACCCAGACGCCCACCGACTCAGACTCACCGAGGGCCAATCCTGACAAGCAACTTGAGCCGCTCAAGCCCGGCAACCGCGAAGGCTTTTGGGGACATCTGAATCCGTTCGCTCGCAAGAAGTATGTGGAGCGCCAACTTGTTCCGATTCGCGATCGCGCCAATGAGCTTGACGAACTCACGGCAGACAACTCCCGGATGTTGCGGGACGTCGATTCGCGCGCCACGGCTGGCATCCAGCGCGCTGACGCCCACGCCGGTCTCGCTGACCAGCACGCGGTGGATGCCGCGAACCGAGCCCAGACGGCCCACGAAACAGCGCAGCAGGCTAGCGCTCGCCTGCATTCGGTTTCGCAGACGGTCCAGAACCTCGATCAATACCAGCGCGAGGACCAGCTTCAAATTCGCTTCCAGCCCGGCGTTGCGACTCTGAGCAAGAGCGCCAGGGCAAACCTCGACCAACTGGCGGATGCGATGAAGGATCAAAAGGGATACCTGGTCGAGGTTCAGGGCTTCACACCGGGCCGCGGTACTACCTCAATCCAGCAGTCGCAGCGCTTGGCGGATTCGGTGGTGCGATACCTGGTCATCCATCACCAGATTCCGGTTTACCGCATCTATGAGCTGGGTTTGGGCAATGCCGCGATGCAGCCCGCTTCCGGCGAACGGAAGGCAGCGCCGGGCAGCCGCGTGGAAGTCACGCTGCTCAGGAACAGCGTCGGCGATCTGCAGGACAGCCGGCAAACGCAATCGATGGCACAGCCCCAGTAATTCGCCGGGCTACAGGGACAACGCGAGGGCGCGGGCCAGTCAGGCTCGCGCCCTTTGCGTTGGCCACTTCTACGCAGGTGGAGAATTTCCCTGGCTTTCATGCTATCTTTGCCGCAACGAATGCTATTTGCCGAGCCATCCGAGTTTTTCTTCACCGCCGGCTACGACTCCCCGGTCGGCCATCTGGATCTGGCCATGAGTGAGCGCGGCCTTGCCGTGGTTGCGTTCCATGGCCGCTGGGGCGCTCCGCATGGCACGAAGAACGTGCACTGGATCGAGGAGCCGGATCGTTTCCGCGATGTGATCCGTCAGCTGGATGAGTATTTTGCCGGCAGTCGCCGCGAGTTCGATCTGCCGCTCGACCTCCGCGGCCCGGAGTTCCACCAGCGCTGCTGGCAGGCTCTGTTGCGCATTCCCTACGGCTATACCTTGTCCTACGCGCAGCTTGCGGCAGCCGTTGGATCACCCCTAGCGTCACGCGCCGTCGGCCAGGCGAACCACCACAACCCGGTCGCGATCATCGTTCCCTGCCACCGCGTCATCGCCTCCAACGGCAGCCTTGCCGGATTCGGCGGCGGCCTTGCGGCCAAGGAATTCCTGCTCAATCTTGAAGGCGCGCGCTTCCATCCACCACTTCCAGAACAGGGCGACCTATTTGGCAAACTCGCCGTTTAGCGCAGATTGAAAATTAGTACCGGCACGGCTGCACGGCAGTCTCTCAATTACGGCAGGGTCTTTCTGGAAGCGCGCTCCGATTGCGGCTTCCTCTGCGAGGTTTTTGCGGCAACGCCTTGATGCCGGACGCGTGCAGCCGTAAACTCCATCCATGCACTCCCACGCCGGACACTCCCATGGCCACGTTCATCCTCCGCTCACCGCGCGGATGCTTCGTCTTGCTTTGGGATTTACTCTGGCTTATATTGTTCTGCTGGTGGTAGCGGGATTCCGGGCACACAGCCTGGCGCTGCTCTCCGAGGCCGGACATAATGTTTCCGACTTCTTTGCCCTCCTACTCTCCTGGGTCGCCGCCTTTCTCAGCGAGCGGCCTGCCACCAGCACCAAGACTTACGGCTGGCGTCGCGCTGGAGTGCTTGCCGCTTTCGTCAACGCCGTCACCCTGATCGTCATCGCCGTCCTCATCTTCTATTCGGCCATCCAACGTCTGTCCCATCCCGAACCGGTGCAGGCTGGGCTGATGATGTGGGTTGCCGGCGCCGGAGTGCTGCTCAACGGAGCCATTGCGTTGATGCTGCTCCGGCGCGGCCGAAGCGACCTGAACTTGCGCTCGGTGCTGGTCCACGAGATTGGCGACACACTCTCCACGGCAGCGGTGATTGCAGGTGGCTGGGCTATTGCCGTGACCGGCCACAGCTGGATCGACCCGGCGCTTTCCATCGGCATCTCGGTCATGGTTCTGTGGTCGTCGGCCGGGATTGTACGCGAGAGTCTGAACATTCTGCTGGAGGGCACGCCCAGCAGCGTGGAACTGGAAACCATCGACGCAGAATTGCGCGCTGTCTCCGGCGTCCTCGACGTACACGACCTGCACATCTGGAGCATTGGCAGCGACACCCACGCTCTCTCTTCGCACATCACCATTGCCGACATTCCACCCTCGGCCAGCAACGCCATTCTCGACGAACTGCGCCGGATGCTGGCCAGCCGCCATCATATCCACCACACCACCATTCAGTTTGAAAGCGCCGACTGCGATCTGGCGCACGGCTGCATTCTGCCCGAACCCCACGAACACCACCATGACCTCTCGGCTTCGCCACCGTTCGACCCGCACCCCGGAATCAGGCATTGAGGAAGCGATCCATGCGCCTTCGAACCCTCGCCATCGGCACCGTGGCTGCGCTCACTCTGGCCATTGCCGGATGCAAATCCAGCTCCGCTCCAGCATCTGGCCCCAGCGTGATGCCGCCGAATCCCACCACCATCATCAACAACGCACGCGAGCAGCTCACGCCGTTCCGCTTCACGCTAGCGACCGAGCCAACCGCGCCTCGCTACACCGGCCCGATCATGCTCAAGGTCCACGTGATTGATGCAGCCAATCAACCTGCCGATGGTGTTACGCTCAAGGCGGATGTCTCCATGAGCGGCATGGATCAGGGCGCGCAGCACCTGACCCTCAGCGGCAAAGGGGGCGGCGACTACGAAGGGGCGATGAATCTGGAGATGGCGGGCAGTTGGGATGTGGATCTGACGGCCACCAGGGATGGCAAGACACGTCAGCAGAAGCTCAGCATCGAGGTTGGCGGTTAGGAATGCATCTTCTAATATGACTGATTGTGCCCGTGCCCGGAAAGCAGCGGCGTGATGCGCCTCATCTGTCCATGCGCTACTCTCCGCCGGTAGGCCCGCACTGAGGGTCCGTTTTATGCGCTTTCGCATTCTTACTCTCGCCGCAGTTGCCGTGCTTGTTTACCTTGCATACGACTACCGGGCCGACTTCGCTACACTGCCCGACTTCACGACTGCGATCATCAACCTGCGCAACCCATCCTTCCGCTTTGCCTTGCACACGATGCCTGATCCACCTACCTGCGACACATCGGTCAGGCTGGAGGTTCACGCCATCGATGCCGACGGCCAGTCCGCCGACGGCCTGACGGTGCGGGCCTATGTCTCCATGAATGGAATGGAGGGCACCGCACAGGAGGTAACCCTCCGTGGGAAAGGCGGCGGTAACTACGAGGGCCGGGTGAGTTTTGAGTGGGCAGGCTCCTGGGAGGTGGATGTGACGGGGACGAAGGCCTTCAAGAACGGCCGGCAGAGACTGAGCATTGAAGTCCAACCCGCGCCCCCGGGCGATTCCGGAGATCGGGATGATTCGGAATCCTGAGCCTATGCGAGGCGGAGTCTTCCGCGCCCGGTGTGGACGCCAAAGACTCCGCCACGGAGCTTCGCCTACCGCCGCGCCAAGGCTGGCGCATCCTGCTGGAAGAGTTCGGGATGCAGGTAGGTCCCGCGCTCGGTGCCCTTGTCCTCTTCCACCTGGACGCGGTGGGCGTCGGCGTAGGCGTCATGCCGAATGCCCGTAACCTGCCAGGAGACCTTGGCCCCTGGCTTGCCACCTGCGATGGTGAACTTGTTGCCCTTGATTTCCCTGGCGACATAGAGTGGCATGAAGCGGCCAATCGACGTCAGTTGATAGCGGAAGTCCTGATTGAGCGCCTCGAAATAGTCCGGCAACTCGACCACCGCTTCCCCTTTCTTGTTGAGTACCGCCATGCCGTCGTACACGTTCTTCATATCGGGCGATTCGACGAACGAATGGTAGAGGTACTTATTCGCCGGGTCGAGAGGATGGTCGATCTTGAAGTTGCCGGAAGACTTGTTGATATTCCCGTTCACCGTGAGATTGCCATTGATCGTGGCGCCGCCATTGATGTTCATACCACTCGCGTTGACCCCGCCGCTGGTGTTGACGTTGCCGCTGCCATCCACGTAGAAGGAGCCGCCGGGAGAGCCCGCGCTGATCATCGCCCCTGACGTCGGGGTAATATCGAAGTTGAGTCTAAGACCGACGGCCGAAGCGCTGGATAGGTCTCCTTCAAACGCCTCGGTACTTCCGGTGGTTGCTTTCACCTTAGTTCTTACGCCGATGGTTGGGCTGCAGTTACTTGAACTCTGGGTGCAGTTTGGGGCCGTCGTCGCGTCCGCATTGGCCTCGATGACATCGCCCCCGGCGTTCTCCAACTCCGCTTGGATCGCCTTGGGCCAGTCGCCATTGCTGTTGGAAGGCGCGTATCCGGTGAGTCCATTCCACGCCAGAAGCGCGCCGATGGTAGACGTTGAGCTATAGGCGAAGACGCCGATACCCTCACTGCCCGTGGCCACGCCAGAGACGCCGGTTGCGACCTGGCTACCCGTCGCCGTCCCGACAATGGCGGCAGGCACAGTTTCGAAGAAGCTCGGGGTGGGGTTGTTTTGTGGCGCCGCCGGGCCGGTGGCCGTGTTGGTGACGTTGAGTACGCCCGCTGCGGTCGTGGGAGGATTGGGAGCGCTGGTCCAGTTGACCGGAAGGCTGATGGCGCCGCCGCCGCTGACGGTCTGGCAACCGACCGTGCCGGTGCTGCCGATGGAGGCGATGGCGCTGCCGGAGGAGCAGGTGCTGGAGACGCGTTGCTGGATGAGGGTGGTGTTGACCTTAACCGTCGGAGCGATGGCAGTGCCGCCGACGGTGATCGAGGTATCCGGCGAAGTCAGCGTCACGCCCGCCGCGCCACCCGCTGCCGCCGTGGTCTGGGTGGTGCCATCGGGGAACTTGAAGCCGCCGGTGGCGCTCTGGATGGTGCCGTTGACCGAGAGCGGATACGCCGGGGTGGTGGTGCCGATGCCGACGTTGCCGGTGTTGTCGATGCGCATGCGCTCGGTGCGGGAAGTGGTGCCGTTGAGGGTAGTCGCGAAGGTCATGGCCGTACCGTTGGCGGAAGCGGTCCAGTTTTCGGTGGACAGGAACGTGACTTTAACTTTACTGCCGGGGAAGGCTGCGCCGTTGTATCCGGCGGAGGCAAACTGTCCGAGGTTGTCGCCACCCTGCGTAGGCAGCGGCGCGGTCGCGGTGCCGCGTCCGGTGTAGAAGTTGAAGTTGGGCGAGTCGCCGGGGGTGTTCGAGTAGTTCTCAAGGCGGATGCTGGGATTGGTGCCTACGAGAGTGAACATGGCCGCCGGGTTGGTGGTGCCGATGCCGACATTGCCCGTGGCGGCCTGGAAGATGGAGGAGTTCTGGAGGTCGCCGCTGGCATCGTAAAAGTACGGAACGTAGCCGAGGGTTGGATTGTTGACCGCGATGGCTGCGGCAACGGCGCTCCGGGCGGCGGCGTTGACGGCGGCAGTGTTGATGTAGTTCGCGGGCGCGGCAACTGCAACCGGCGCGGCGCTGGCGCGGAGGAAGGCCGAGGCGGGCAGTCCGCCGAGGGTCTCGGCATCAGAAGCTTTGAGCGCGTAAGGGACGCTGACCAGCAGGACGCGCGGTTGTTCGGGCTGACGTTCGGCCTGCACGCCGAGCCAGCGGGCTTCGCCGGTGCTGAAGACTTCGACGGGAATGCCTGCCGCGCTGCGGGCGCCGAGGAGGGAGGTGTAATGGCCGCTCGCATCCACGGCGAGGTTCTGGACTTCCTGCCAGAGCGGCGCGCCACCGGTCTGATCCTTGTAAAGAGCGAAGATCACGTCCACGGTTCCGCCGGGCGAGCCGGAGATGGTTCCGCTGAACTTGACCAGTTGCGGGACGGCGGCGGAGTCTTCGGCGAAGGCACAGCCGAGCAGAAGCGCGACACAGAACAGAATTACCGGTAAGCTGCGCGAATAACGGCGAAACAAGCGTCTAAAAGCGTGCTGTCCAGACATGGTTCCTCCAATTTACTGTTCTTCCGGTGGCAACTGAACTCAGTCAAAAGCGCGGGAATTCTTGAGCTTGTCCTCGATCGCATTCTTGTGAAGATACTAGGGCGAATGAGAATAAAGTGAGGAAACAATAGAACTGGGAAAATCGGCTGTCAAGCAAATAGGCCCCGGGACTCGCGTCTGCCGGGACCGGGCGTACCAACCATGAACGGCCGACGCGCGAAGGCACATCTTGGGAATAACACGCCTTCTTCTCAATGACGGCCCGCGTCCAGGCTTCTTTCGCTGCTGGGCGTGGTTGATGATGCAGGGAATATTGAGCAGGATTACCGGGCGCTACGCAATTCGATCTGGCCGGCCATGGTTCGCACCTCGAGCAAGGAACCGCCGCCGTGAATGGCTCCCTCGGCGGCGATGCTGCGCGGGCCATATTCAGCGGCCCCATTGGTGATCTTCAAGTCCGGAAAGTCGCTATAAATGCGGTGTGTCGGACTGGCTCCCGTCACGGCGTGAATGTTTACGGGAACGCTGGCCGCAAGGTACACCACGATATCGCCCATCGAATTCACCAACTCGGAGTTCCGCGTGGAGTTCCGGTCTCCGACGAATTCAGCGGTAATCTGCCCCATGCCGGTGCGCGCCTGGGCTCCCTGCGCCAGCTTCCAGAGCTCGATGTTGCCCAGCGCGGTACTCGCCACCACCGCTCCGTGAGCCACACCGATGCGGACATTACCGCCACCGGTCTCGGCGGTAACCGCTCCGCCCATCTCGCCCAGAATGATGTTGCCACCTGCGGTGCGCGCCAGCAGAGTACCCATGCAGCGCAGGACTTCGATGTTCCCGCCACCGGATTGGACCCGCCCCCTGGCAATCGCCTTGAGCGAGATGTTTCCGCCCAGGGAGGAGATCTCCAGATCGCCTACCGACGCTTCGACGCGAATATCGCCGCCACCCGTGCGAATGAAGGAGTCGCCTAACCGGTGATTTACCATGACCGAGCCGCCCATGGTGATGGCATGCAACAAATCCGCGTCATCAAGCTCGATGTCGCCGCCATGGGTCTGGAGTTCGAGGCGGTTTACTTTACCTTGAATGGTGATCTTGCCGCTGAGCGTATCGACGTGTACGGTCTCCGCGCCTTTGGCGAGTTGAATGACCAGCTCAGCGCGAACGGCTAGATCGACCGGACCCACGGTTTGCATCAGAATCTCGCCACTTCGGTGACCGACGCCAAGATGGAAGTTGGCAAACTGTTTGCGCGCGTCCTTTTCGAGTGGCTCCTGCGAACGCAAGCGCAGCAAGTAGCTGCCGGACCGGGCGCCGGTCACAACCCGCACCGAGCCTACAAAGCGCGTGACTTGCAGCGACTTCTCGCTGCTGAGAGGACCGCTGCTCTCCTGCATCCAGCCATGGCCGTCGCGCTCCACGCGCTGCTGGCGATCGGCGGCCAGCGCCGGAACCGCCAGCGCCAGGATCAGCAGGAAGCAACCCGCCTGCGCTCGCCATCTTTCGCTCGTCATCACCGGCCGATTGCCTCGTCTTTCACGGTTCTGGCTCTGGCATCGCGTCTTGTTCCGCGGTCGATGCCGCGCAGGACACTCATCTACTCACTTACTCACTTGTCGTCGCCTGTGCGAGGGTGCGTGAGGACTCTTGGCGGATGAACTCGTTGGGATCTTCTTTCGCCAACTGGGTCAGAGCCTGCCTGACGCTGGTGTCGTCGCGTACTGCAGCCAGAGCCTTGAGCGCGCCGGCCCGAACCCCGGGATTGTTGTCGTTGAGCAGCGACTCCAGCATCGCATTGCGTACGCGAATATCCTGTTTCACCATCGGCGCGAGTGCCTCCTCGGCCTTGAGCCGTACTCCGGGATTGCTGTCCGAGCGCAGCGAGTACACCAGGCTCTCGCGTACCGCGGGATCGTCGGGCCGCTGTCGCAGCAAGTCCACGGAATCCATACGCAGCCCCGAATTTGCGGTGCTGCGCGAGGCCATCACCAGCAGCGCCTGAATCTGCGGATCGTTCAGCGAACCCTGTACCGTCTCCGGCAGCGCTCGTTCGTAGTCGATGCGCACCCGATTGCTGCCCGGTTCCTGGACGATGTTGCGAATGCCGGCAATGGATGCTTCCTGCTGCTGCTCAACCGAAAGTGCGCCGCCGTGCAGCGATCCGCTCATACGGTACATGGTGCCGATGCCGCCGCCGAAGCCCACGATGAAGATCACCGCAGCCAGGGCGGGCGAGAAGCGCAGCTGCCGCAGCAGCGCCATCGGGTCCAGCGTCCAGCGCCAGCCGCGCCGCTGCTGTACGCTCTCCAACGCACTGGAGAGCTGCATGCGTGCCGACGCCAGGAAATTCGGTGTAACATCCAACCGCGGCAGTTCGCTCATCTCTCCGTGAAACACGCGCATCGCCTGCAGCTCGGCGGCACACTCGGCGCAACGTCCGGCGTGTCCCTCCAGCTCGTGACGCGCGTCATCGGCCAGTTCGTTGTAGAGATACAGCGCGATGTTTTCCCGCACCCAGTCGCAATTCATAAAACCGTTCCTCACTTCAGGTCAGCCAAGGCCGCTCTCAACTTCTGCGTTGCTCGGAAAAGCGTGTTCTTGGCCGTCTCTTCCGTTGTGTTCAGGGCCTCGCCGATGGTGCGCAGCTTCAAGCCCTGGTAGTGCTTCATCTCAAACACCATGCGCTCGCGCGGCGTCAGCTTGGTCAATGCCCGGGCAATCCGTTTGCCCAGTTCGCGCCGCAGCAGGTCCTGCTCCGGACTAGCCCCGGCACGCAGGTCGGGAAGCTGCTCCAGGAAATCGAACTCCTCTCCCTCGGAGCTGACCCGCAACCCGGAATCTTCCTTGCGAACCTGCCTGCGCCGCAGGTAATCCATGCACAGGTTGGAAACGATCCGGTACACCCAGGTATAAAAAGAACACTCGAAGCGGAAGCTCCCCAGGTTGCGATAGACCTTGAGAAACGCATCCTGGTAAATATCCTGCGCCTGTTGCTCGGACCCGGTCAGATGCAAGGCCAGCCGCAACACCGGCTGATCGTACTGGCGCACCAGTTCCTCAAACGCAGCGTGATCTCCCTGCTGCGCGGCGCGAATCAGTTCGGCGTCATTTACCCGGCTCGGGCCCTGCCCCGGCATACTTTCCTTTGGGGAATCTCTTGCTTCGCCCGTGGCCCGTGTGCCGCAAACCCTGCCCCTTGAAGGCAGAGCAGGTCGTACACAAGGTTGGACGGTACAAAGCTCAGTCCGTTAGCAATCTATTTTGCAATCCTACACGCAGAAAGGCCAGCGCTCTCCGGCGCCGGCCTCCAGCAACCCTTGCGACCGCCTGTTATGCGGACGGCTCTTCGCTATCCTGCTTGGTGACAGTAACCTTGATCTGCACCGTAACTTCTTTGTGCAGCTTGATCGGCACGCTGAATTCGCCCAGCGATTTCAGCGGCTGGTCCAGTTCGATCTTGCGGCGATCGATGTTGAAGCCGCGGCCTTCCAACTCATGCGCAATGTCGGACGAAGTGACCGAACCGAACAGCGCATCGTGTTCCCCAGCCTTGCGGGTAAAGTGCAGGCTGACGCCCACAAACTGTTTGGCAAGCAGCTCTGCATCGCTCTTTTCCTTGACCAGCTTGCGCACCGAGGAGGCCTTCATCTGCTCAATTACGGCCTTGTTTGCCTTGGTAGCTTCCACGGCGAGCTTTTTCGGCAACAGGTAGTTGCGGCCGTAACCCTCCGCCACATCCACCACTTCGCCACGCGCACCCAGCTTGGCCACATCTTCTTTCAGAATGACTTCCATGACTCCATCCCTCTCTAATTTCAGCGCTGCGCCCGGTGCGCCGCAACCATGCGGCGGCAACGCGTTTTAGCGGCCGGACGCAAACGGCAGCAGAGCGATGTTTCGCGCCTGCTTGATAGCCTCGGTGACGCGGCGCTGATGGGGCGTGCAAACCCCGGTCAGGCGGCGAGGAACGATCTTGCCGCTCTCGGCGACGAAGCCGGAGAGCAGACGCACATCCTTGTAATTAATGCTGTCGATCTTCTCGGTGCAGAACTTGCAGACCTTCTTGCGCCGGAAGAACTTGCGGCCACCGTCGCGGCCGCTGCCGCCGGGACGTCCGCCCTGGCGCGGTCCCGAAGAACGCGGACCGGAGGGACGCGCGGCGCCCTCGGGTGCCGCTGCTTCGGATCTCTCCGGAGCTGCCTGTTTGGTGCTCTCGTCTGCCATAACTCTCCTTGTTGGCGCCCAAGGCGCCGAATCTTTCAACTTCGTTTGGCGCGCACAGCCCACTCGCGCTGCCCGCCCGCGGGCGAGCCGTCTGCCTTATACCGTCGCCGGGGGAACTTCCGCGGGAATCTCCTCAGAAGCTGCAGCCGGCTCCACTGCCTGAGCCGCCACGGCTGCTGCGCTTTCCGCTGCCTGGGCGGCTGCTGCCGCCGCCGCAGTTTCGGCGGCTTGCGCTGCCACGGCTGTCGCGGTTTCCGCCGCCTGCGCTGCTGCCGCGGCTGCTGCCTGGCCTTGGGCTCCGTGGCCCTTGACCTTGGCGTCGCGCAGCTTCTTGACTTTCGCCAGACGCTTTTCTTCCTCGTCCGTGCGAACGGTAATGAACTTGATCACCAGTTCCTGCACGCGCAGGCGGCGCTCCAGTTCCTTGAGCACCGAGCCCGGTCCCTCCACGAAGGCCAGAATGTAGATGCCCTCCTGGAACTTCTTGACCGTGTAAGCCAGACGGCGCTTGCCCATGCGCTCAAAGCCGGTCACCTTGCCACCGGTGGCGGCAACGTTGGTCTCCATCGTCTGGAGAAGGCGATCCACATCCTCCTCGGGTGTATCGGGACGAAGGATGAACATCACTTCATATTTACGATCCATCTGTTCTCTCCTGGGCTGCGCTGACGCTTGCCCTAAATCCTTACTCCGCTTGTCCGGCATCATTCTCTTTCCGATTGAACCGGTTCATCGCGGCTGACGCTCCAAGCGTCAAAATCATTCGCACCGCTTCCGTACTCGCCTCCAGAGCCTCATCGGCCAGGGGCAGTTGCGCCTTGCGCATCGGCGACAGCAGGTAGTCCCTGCCATTCGTCAACTTGTGCTCGGGCGCTACCCCAAGACGGACCCGCAGGAATTCCTGCGAACCGCCCAGACAGGCGATGATCGACTTCATTCCGTTGTGTCCACCAGCGCTGCCGCGCTCGCGAACCCGGATGGAGCCGAATGGGAGTGCCAGGTCGTCGTACAACACGATCAGGTCTTTGGCGGGATCCACCTGGTAGCGTTCCAGCAACTCCCCGACGGACTCGCCGCTGCGGTTCATGAAGGTTTCAGGCTTGGCCAGCAGCACCGGCTGCCCTTCCACGATCGCTCTCGCGGTAGCTGCCCGGCAGTGGCGGTTTGCAACCTGCACCCCGCTGTGCCCGGCGATGCGATCAATCGCCAGAAACCCCATGTTGTGCGGTGTGAACTGGTACTCGATGCCCGGGTTTCCGAGCCCGACAATCAGCTTCACCGTGCCGCCTCTCCCATCGCCGCGGGCTCAAGCGGCTAAGCCGGCTGAGCCCAACACGGCCGTTATTTCTTCTTCGCGTCCTTGGCCTCGGGTTCGGTTTCCACCTTGCCCTTCTTGATGACCTCGGGCTCGACGGCAGGCACCGCACCTTCCACCGGCGCAGCAACCGCTTCTTCCTTCACATAGGTGATGTGCACGACCAGCGCGTCCGGGTCGTTCAAATATTTCACCGAAGCCGTCTGCGGCAGATCGGCGACGCGAATGGCCTCGCCGCGGCCCAGGTTGGTGACGTCCACATTAATGGAGCTGGGGATGTCCACCGGCAGGCATTCGATCTGGATCTCACGCAGCACCAAATCCACCAGGCCGCCTTCTTCCTTGGCGCCCTTGGCTTCGCCCTGGATGCGCACAGGAACCGAGAGACGCATCTTCTGATCCATCGCGATGCGCTTCAGATCGACGTGCAGCAGGCTGCCCTTCAGCGGTTCGTACTGCCAGTCCACCAGCATTGCCTTGGATTGCTCACCTTCGAGATTGACGTCGAAGATGGTGTTGTGCCCGGTGGCCGAGCGCAGAATCCTCAGAATCTGCTTCGGGTCCACGGCGATTGCGCGCGGGTCCTTCTTGGCGCCGTACAGCACGGCCGGAATCATTCCGGTGGTGCGCAGGCGGCGCGCGGCGTTTTTGTCGGAAGCTTCACGCAGCTTTGCTTCCACTGTGTTCGTTGCAATTGCGGTTGCCATCAGTTCGTTCCTTCTACGTCGGGGTCCCGGCGCACACCGTGCGCGCTGGGGCTTAGCTGAACAATTTGCTCACCGAGGTCTCTTCGTGGATCGACTGGATCGCACGCGCGATGAGACCGGCGATCGAAAGCACCTTGATCTTCGGTTCCTTCTGTCCCGCCTCGCTCAGCGGAATTGTGTTGGTAACAATCAGTTCTCTCAGGTTCGACTTGGAAATTCGTTCCAGCGCCTGCCCGGAAAGTACTGCGTGAGAGGCACAGGCATAGACCGCAACCGCGCCGTTATCGAGCAGCGCCTGCGCGGTCTTCACCAGCGTTCCCGCCGTGTCCACAATATCGTCTAGGATCAGGCAAGTGCGGCCGCGCACATCGCCGATCACATTCATCACTTCGGTTACGTTGATCTCGGTGCGGCGCTTGTCCACGATGGCCATCGGCGCATCCATCTTCTTGGCAAAGAAGCGGGCACGTTCCACGCCGCCGGCATCGGGAGAAATCACCGTGAGGTTCGGCAGGTTCTGCTTGCGGAAGTGATCCACCAGCACGGGCGAGGCAAACAGATGATCCACCGGAATGTTGAAAAAGCCCTGAATCTGCGGGGCGTGCAGGTCCACCACCAAAGCGCGATTGGCTCCCGCGGTGGTAAGAATGTCAGCCACCAGTTTGGAACTGATCGGAACCCGCGGCTTGTCTTTGCGGTCCTGCCGGGCGTAACCGAAATACGGAATGACCACCGTGATGCGCCGCGCCGATGCGCGCTTGAGCGCGTCGATGATTAGCAGCAACTGCACCAGGTTGTGCGAAACCGGATCGCAGGTGGGCTGGATGACGAAGACATCGGCGCCACGTACGTTCTCCAGTATCTGCACGTAAATTTCGCCGTCGGAGAATTGCGTCAGAAATGTCTGTCCCAGCGGCAGTCCAAGAAAATCGCAGACTTCTTTCGCGAGTGCCGGATTCGCGGTGCCGCAGAAGATTCTCAGTTTATCCTCGCGTCGAGTTGGTACCGGTTTCTTTTCACCCTTGGGCTGTTCGGCGCTCTTTGCAGGCGCCGCGGCTCCCACTTCAGGCACAGTCTGCGCGGCCTCGGCCACGGTTCCCGCCACGCTCGGATTGGCTACTCTGTCCATCGCTATCTCCGCTAAGGGGACTGGTTGATCCCCGCTTGATTCGCGTGAAACTCCGGCTGCCCGCGCAAATGCCGGCGGCACGGCTGTACGAAACGGCATTGCCTACATCATTGCCTGAACCGGGATTCTGGCTGGGCGGCCAGGATTCGAACCTGGACGAAGTGCTCCAAAGGCACTTGACCTACCATTAGTCTACCGCCCAGTGGGGCAAGATTCGCCGAAGCGCTAGCTCACAAACATCTGCGCGCGATACTGACTGCGCGGCAGCGTTTCGGTGACGGTGGTTGCCAATCCCTCGGCACTCATCCGCTCGGCTGCCTGCACGGCAAGCTCATGGCTACGGAACAAACCGTAGATCGTAGAGCCTGATCCAGACAACGAGGCGTAATCAGCGCCTTCGCGCTCGAGCACTCGCTTCACGTCACGCAATTCGGGATATTGAGGAAACACGACTCTTTCGAAATCGTTTTCTATCCCGGCTCGGACGAGGTCGAGAAGCGGTGTCTCGGCCCGGTCCCCGTTACCTTCCACGGGAACACCGGATACATCCAGGTAGCTCAGCCACTCAAAAGCGGAACGGCTGAACTTAGTTAGTGTAGCGGAGGGGGAAGGCTGCGTCAAACCGTGGGCATCGGCGGCGCTCGCCTGCCATGCGTCCCAGTCGCGAAAAGCCTGCGGCGTGGAGACGGCAATCGCGGGCGTCACCAGCACGCATGCGATGGCGGGAAGGTCCGCAAGTGGATAGACCTGCTCGCCGCGTCCGATGCCGAGCACGGTTCCACCCAGTAAAAACAAGGGTAAATCGGAACCCACTTCGGCAGCGATGCGGAGACGGTCCTGGGCGGCGAGTGGAGTGTGCAGTTCGCGTTCAAGCGCGAAGAGCGCGGCGACTGCGTTCGACGAGCCGGCGCCGAGTCCGCCCTGTACGGGAAGATTTTTTTCGATGGTGACGGTCAGGCGGGCGCGCTGCCGGCAGTGGCGCAACAGGCGGACGGCGATGCGATGGCAGGTGTTGGTTTGATCGCATGGAACCAGCGGATTGGCGCAGCGAATCTCGATGCCATCGCCGGGCGCGGCCTCGACGCGGATCACGTCGTGAGCGGCGACCGTCTGGTAAATCGTCTCGAGCGAGTGGAAACCATCGGGGCGCGCGGCGCCGATCGCCAATCCGAGATTGATTTTCGCAAATGCGCGAACGATGACTGCCATGCTTAGAATTCTACTCGACGCGGGGGAAAGCGTGGAATGCGCGTCGGATGGGCATAAACACGGGGCCAAATGACGTTTTTGCACAAAATCGGGTTGCGGGAGGCTGGAGCGGGGGATGCCGCCGCCGGGAGCAACGGTTGGCGAGGTGGTTAATGGTTTCGGAGGCTGATTTTACCCAATGGTACATCCTTTTGTAAGGTTGCAAAGGATTCACTGTCTGGTAACTATTTTCTGCACATAGTTGTCGTATAAGTACATGGATGGGGCCGGGGCGATGCTGACCGGAATGGAGGGGGTGGAAGTTTTTTCGGGCCGCGGCTAACGATTGCGATGGCGGCGCGTCTAACTGGCATAACGAGACCTCCTTATTGCTTCGCTGGAGACGTGGACATGATCCGCGTCTCACTTTTTTGTGCCCGAGAATTTGTGCGCGAGGCGCGATGGCGCGGTCTGCCCGGAATCGGCGCGTGCGAGGGCGGCGGCTTGGGTGAGCGATCCGGAAAAAAGCAGGAATGAATCGGGCCGCGGTGGAGTGCGCGAGGCAGGGGCATCGTCTATGATGGATGGCCAGAGGGTTTGCGCGCGCTGAGCCGCGCGACGAGTGCTGGAAAAGAGAGTGGCGATGAGTCTGCGTCTGGTGGGAGTGCTGGCTATGCTGATTGTCCCGGCGGTGCTGTGGGCAGGAGACACGAGTGCGCTGCGGCCTCCGAAAGGAGCGCGGGTGGCGGTGGTGGCGTTTGAGGATCTGCAGTGCCCGGACTGCGCCGACGTGGAAGCGCTGCTGGAAGAGGCGGCAGCGAAGTACCAGGTACCGCTGGTGCGGAAGGACTTTCCGCTGCCGTCGCATAACTGGAGTTTCGAGGCACACGTGCTGGCGCGCTACTTTGATATGCAAACCGACAAGCAAAGCGATCCGAAGGCGGATGCGAAGGCGTTGCCGCTGGGCGAGCAGTTCCGGCGCTGGGTATTCGCCAACCAGAAATCGATCAAGAAAGAGAACCTGCGCGGAATGGCGGAGCGATTTGCCGATCAGCACCACGTGGAACTGCCGGCGAACTGCGATCCGAATGGTGCGTTGAAAAAGCTGGTGCTGGCCGATTTTGCGCTGGGACAACAGGTGGGTGTGCTGCACACTCCGACGGTGTACGTGGTGAGCGCCGGCCAGCGCGGCGCGCCTTTTGTGGAGAACGTGGAGCGGGACAAGCTGTTTGCGATGATCGAGCAGATGCAGGCGGCAGAGAAGCAGTAGGACAGGGCGATGAAGAACTCGCGATCGAAGGGAATGGGGACGATGAAGACGAAGATGGTTGCGCTGATGGCGGTGGTGGCGATGATGGCTTCGGCGGCGTGGGCCGGGGATACGAGCGCGCTGCATCCTCCGGCGGGAACGAGGATTGCGCTGGTGGTGTTCGAGGATCTGGAGTGTCCGGCGTGCGCCAAGGCGGATCCGCTGCTGATGCAGGCGGAGCGTAATTACGGCTTGCCGCTGGTGCGCCACGACTTTGTCATTCCGAATCACCCGTGGAGCAAGGAAGCGCACATCATGGCGCGCTATTTCGATACGCAATCGCCACAGCTGGGCGAAGAGTTCCGGCAATACATCTTTGCCAACCAGACATCGATCTACAAGACGAACCTGCGGGACTGGGCAGACAAGTTTGCCGGGGCTCACCACACGGCGCTGCCGGCGTTCTACGATCCGACGGGGGCGCTGCGCTCCAAGGTGGAAGCCGACACGGAACTGGGGCGGGCCACGGGCGTACACCAGACGCCGACGATCTACGTGGTGAGCGTTGCACCGGGGTTGCCGTTCCTGGAAGTGACAGAACAGGGAAAGCTGTTTGAGACGATTGAGAAGGTGAAGGCCGCGCTACCACCGGCTCCGAAGGCGGCGCCCGCGGCGAAGAAGGCGACGAAGAAGACGGCAAAGAAAAACGTGACGAAGAAGGCGACGGCGGCGGCGTAGGGGATGGGAAGGATCAGAGGCCACCCGAGAGGTGGCCTTTTTCTTTTGGGGAGCGAAGGTCGGGGGCTGGTGGAGAAGCCTGGGGAAATGTGCGGGAGATTTGAGCCGTGCGGGGATTCTTCGCTTCGCTCAGAATGACAGCGCGAAAACAAAAGCAAAAACAAAGGCAAGAGCAAAAATAAGAGCAAAAGCAAGAGCGAAAGCAAGAGCAAAAGCAAGAGCGAAAGCAAGAACAAAAGCAAGAGCGAAAGCAAGAACAAAAGCAAGAGCGAAAGCAAGAACAAGGACAAGGTCAACTACCCCACCCAAGCAACAGAGGCTTGGATTGATGGGATAAGAACGAAGGCTTCAGCGGACCCGGTATGCTTTGGTTGAGGACCAAACACTCTGGGTCAGGAGAAACCTTCATGAAG
>Ga0302320_10003408_pt1 | contig 37004 bp, 44 predicted proteins | sample Bog_T0_3_FD_202130 | JGI IMG/M metagenome (GOLD analysis project Ga0302320, IMG submission 202130) | Peat permafrost microbial communities from Stordalen Mire near Abisko, Sweden - Bog_T0_3 | ecosystem: Environmental > Terrestrial > Soil > Wetlands > Peat | place: Sweden: Abisko, Stordalen Mire...
CAAGGCTCGCTTCCAGGTGCTGGTCGGGCTCTCCTGGGCGGGCTTCCACCCGCAGGGCTCCGATAATAGGTCTTCAACTCACCTCATGTGCGTTGTCCTCCTTTTCCAAGCTTCTTGGCACAATCCCTGACTCGATTCGTGATACGTTATCCGCAACTCGTAACGTGCGTGAGGCTTTTATGTGGGCACAGAGGAGCAGGATGCGGTTAGGCGTGACGGCTGTCGGAGCATGTGCTTTGGGCTACGTTGCGGCATACCTGAGTTTGCTGCGTAACGAGTCGTACTTCCTCTGCCCGTATCCAAGCCAACGGAATATAACGGTAAAGCTTGAGCCAGAGTACCGGTTTGGTGGCGTGGTTGCCAAGGTGGTTTTCGCTCCAGCCTGTGCTGTGGATCGCATAGTTCGGCCCTCCAGGTGGCAAGTGGAGTACAGGGAAGGAGTCCCGTCTGTCTCTGGTCGATAGGCTTTAGCTTGCTGATGGATCCGATGACGTGGCCTCGGTAGAATTAGGCGGTGGTGACACTGCGGCGACCATCGGCCGAAATTGGAATGACCGGATATGCGTTCCTTACGACTTCTATCGCTGTCGGTCTATTTGATCGCGGTCCTGCTCTTGATCACCGGACGCTGGTATTACTGGCAGCCATCTCGTGTCTCGGGCGGGGTTGTGATCGCGGCCCGCGTTTTCCACTTGGACGAGACCGTTTGGGCTCCACCGCACAAGGACTTCCAACTCCAGGACTTCCCGCCGAACCGCCCACAATCACTCCACGACAGGGGTGATGACGGATATGTTCGGCCTGCGTGGGGCATACTTACTGGCATGGTTCTTCTGTTCCTATACGTCTTGGGAACGTCGCATAACATTACGATTCATCTGTACTGATGTGGAGTCTTGGCCAGCACCGCGTACTCATCACGAAAGTCCCCCAGCATGACCCGCTCAACGTACACCTTATTGATAGCATTGGCTTTTCTGTCCGGTTGCGGGGATTTTGGGTTCGGCCCCGGCGTCTATGATTTCAAAGCGACCTTGGCGGGTGGCTACACGCTCTATCGCACCTCCCCTGACGAAATCGTCATCGCAGGCCCCTCCGGTGACGCCATACCTACCAAGGTGGTGGAGATCGCTCACGACCAAAAGTTCATTCTTGCCAAGCAACAACATCTGCGACAACGCACCCCAGGTAGTGCGACCGATACGTACGAGGAACCAGTTCCCGGAGAATTCAGCTATTGGATCGTAAACGTGGCACGGCCGACGATATACGGGCCGCTCGATGAAAAACAGTTTATGACCAAGAGGCTGGAGCTGAAGGTCAATCCATCATTGTCGCTCCACGACGTATACGATTATGCCCCACAACGGTGACGGTCCGTAGACGCCCTCCGTGATCGGCTGCCCCATGAACAGGTACATCGTCGGACAAGTAACGCTGCTGTTGGGCACTTCCGCCGTGATGCTCATGGCCTTTGCCCCAAGTGCCGTCGGGCAATTTGTTGGCTCGCATGTCGAGCTGAGCTGGACTGGGGAAATGCCGGAGCACGCGGCGGCTTTGCTGCGGACGTGTCGAATGCTGAGCATCGTGATGGCACTCGCGGGCTTGGTGCTTTCGCCGATAGCCTACCTCCGAGAGCGACCGCCCTTGCTCCCAGTGGTCGGAGGCGTGCTTTGTGTGCTGGCCCTGGGTTGGCACTACCTGGTGTGGACGTTCTACCTGCTTACCCTTACCGTCGTGGTTGTGTTGCTGATTGCCCCACTTGGCGGCCTAGTTCATCTCTTCATTTCGTCGGTCATCTCTGCGATATTCGGCATCACGAAGTCCAACAAGAAAGATGGCAACCAGGACAGTACCTCTCCATCCGAAACCCCGAAGCGTAAACGCTATTGGCTTAAATATGGCCTAGTCACTCTGCTCCTGTTGTTGGCAGGCGCGGCATTAGCCGTGGTCTTCGTCCGGTTCAGGGCCCCGCGTTTTGTCCGGAATTGGACTACAGTTCAGATTGGGATGTCAAAAGAGCAGGTGGTTTGTTTGCTCGGACAGCCTGGTAGGAAGTGTGAGCCGCCAAAGATGGAGACCCATGGTAAGCCCTCTGTGCCAGCAAGCGGGGCAGCGGTGGGAGTCGCATCGCTGTTCTTTGAGCTTGATGAGTATTGGGAGTGGGAGATTTCCCGGACCAATCTTGAGGGACTATCCGAGGAGGAGAAAACCAAGTACCTTTTCTCTCTGCTGTTCCAGCCCTCGGACGAGGCATTCGTTGTTTACTTTGATCAGGACGGAAAAGTCAGCAAGTGCCGCCCGCCCAAGCAAGGCCCGTATGCGTCTCTGTACAAAGGACAAGCCGACACCAAATAGCTGCCAAGTTAGCCTGTGGCCAGGTGGCTGCGGCGTCAGTTGCTCTTCTTGTTGGGGCTCCTCGGTTTCTGATGGATAAGAGAAAACCCGCACCATCGGGTCGGGCTGGATCGGCGGATCAGCCCGAGGCAGGGGAAAGCGAGAATAGCTTCCCCCGCCCCAGGTGACCCGTAGCCCCGATCGTCCAGGATTTGCTCGCGGTCGGCAGGCTCACCGCATCGTCGCAGAACGTTGGCTCCTACTCGGCGGCTTCGCCGACTACGCATCCGAAGGCCCACGTCAGCGGCGAGGCCAACGTTTCGAGCAGGGTCTCCGCAACGCCGACCATGAAACCCGTGGCAGCAGCGGTGGCGTAGAGGATGTCCTCCAACCCGCACTCGCGGCCCCGCTCGCGTCCAATGGCAAAGCCATCGGCAATCAGCGTTGTGGCGGACGTGATCGGCCGCTCGCCGTGGCGGGATGCATGCCCCGCCTCTTCACAAACAGAATCTGTCTCTCTCGACATGCGTAACGCTCCTTTAAGAAAACCTCTTTCAGCCAGACACGATTGCCGGAGTGGCAAACTGGCTACCGTCGTCCGCCTTTGTCCGGACGGATGTTGCCCGAAGCCAGGCTAGCACCGAGCAACGTTGCTCCGGCCACGGCAAAAACAAGCCAGGACCCCGTCGCGATGCCGACAATCCCTGCCAATGCAACCGATCCGACAACGTAGACCTCATTCAGCTTCGTTCGTGCTCCCAACACGATCTCCTTCGCTCTGAGAGTGTTCAAGATTCAGAACTGGACAAGGGCCTTACTATCCGGCCCAACTACAACACTGCGATCGAAAATCGCACATCGTGCAGCCAAAGCCCGGCCGGTAGTTGAACCTACCGGAGTCCAAGGCGTCGAGATATTCGCGGATCACGCTGAAGAGCCGCCGGAAGTGGGCATCCGTGCGGGCCGGATAGCGGTGGATCTCGATCTTGGGCGACTTGGTTTTGATCAGCGAGCGAATCTCCAGGCCCGATTCCGACCGGCCCTGAACTTGCCGGAACAGCCACGCATACGAGCTGAGCTGGATTTCGTGGGTGATTTCCAGCGGCTCGCTGCTGCGACTGCTGGTTTTGAAGTCGGCAACCAGCGGACCTTCCGACTCGTCGAGGATCAGGTCCACGATGCCCAGCAACGGGATGCCCAGGTCCTCGCCGGTGCTTGGATCGACCAGGGGCATCTCCAGCGTCGTTTCCACCGCCATCGGCCGGGCTTCGTCGGCTGGCACCTGGTTCAGGTAGGCCGTCACGAGGCCCACGGCCTGCTCTTGCAGCACCTTCTCGTCAGCGGCCGACGCGAACGTCATGCTTTCTTCCTCGGCCGCTCGGCCCCACGATTCGACAAGGCGTCGGGTGATGTCGGCGGCTTCGATGGCAATGCCCAGTTGGCGGTGCCTGTACCATAGTTCCATGCCACTATGCACGACCTTCCCGACGAACAGGTTCGCGTTGGGCGGCGTCCTGATGCCGTCCAAGTATCTCAGGCGGAACGCGAGCGGACATTTGATCCAGCAGTTGAGACGAGACGGGGAAATGTAATCCCACACGCCGCTCTGCCGCTCCTGGACCGACTCGAAGCCAAGCAGTCCGGTACTCATGGCGTCGATCCCTCCAGCACCTGGCTCAGGTCGATGTCGCCGTCCTTGATGCTCTTCAACGTGTCGATCAACCCCGACGCGTCCATGCTGGTCAGGGCCACCAGCGATTTACCGTACATCTTCTGCACCAGGGTTTCGAGGCGGCGGATGCCCAGGCCGGGGATCGCCTTGGCGAGTTGGCGTGCAAAGGACATCTGCTTCTCGGACGCCGAATGCCCCGCCGCTGCATTGCGGTGACCATTGCCGTTCGAGTGGCCATTGCCATTGCTGGGCGTGGTGGTCGGTGCGGCGGGTGCGTTGGCGTTGGTGCGGTTGCCGTTGGCATTGCTGCCACCGGCTTGGACCTGTTGCCGGGCCAATTCATCAGTGACGGCCTGGCGGCAGGCCGTGAAGGCGTTCTGTACCTTGCGATGGAAGGCGTCGAGATCGCTTTCCAGGAGGCCGTGGTCGGCCTCGAATTCCACACTGCAACTTGCACCGAGGCTGCCATAGTCGGCCAGCCCGGTCTTTTTGCTCAAGCCGACGTTGATCGTCGTGGGCATGGGTTAATCTCCATGGTGGTTGAAAGGCAGGATTGCCGGGGTTGCGTGCCCCCAGCAAGAACAAGAACGCAAGAAGCCTCCTAGCAGGCCGCTGAAGGAGCTGGAGCCGAAAGACGCCTGGGAGGAGGCTCACCGCCTCCAACACGCTCTAGACGCTCCTAGGAGCCGCAGAAAGGGCATTGGGCGGCCGGGTGTGAGGCTCGGAGCACCCGCATCCAACGGTTCACAAAGATGGGTAAGCTAGGAGGTCAAGAAAAGGGCCGTGCTATCGCTGGCCAAGAGCGATGGCCTACGTCCCACACGGTGTCACAAGGGTGCGAACCAGGTTCGCACCGTCACCAGAGCTGTTTGCGGTGCAGGCGGTGAACGGACATCCGCTGGTGCAGAGATTTTCCAGACGTTTGGAAAATGTGGTCGGCAGGCTGGGCACGATTGAGGTGCAGACGGTCACGATGACCGGGATCGCCAATGCTGCCCATAAGCTCTTTTATGGTCATTGATGACCGTGGCAACACAACCGCACCGCCAGGCTGTCCTCGTCGTGCAGCGGGTACAGCCACTCCTAACGCCTCTGCACTTCGACTATACTGCTGAAAGGGGTCATGCTCCCAAATGGTTCGACGGAAGGTGAATCCATGATGCCACGGGCAAACTTGCGCAGATTCGGGCGATTGGTTGTGGCGGCAATGGCATGGTTCGCTCTGGCAATCGCAGCAGGTTCCGCTGAAACAGTATTTGCCATGAGGTCGGGCAGATCGGGAAACAGTCCCATTCCCGACCCCGGCTGGCCGAAGGGAGCGGCCGCAGTGTTCAACAACCGTGCCCGCACCGCCCATTGGGTTGGACCGGACGACGGGTATTATAGCGCCGAATTCAACGGTGATGCCCGGACCCTCAGCACGGTCCTTGCCGACTTTGCCAAATTGGACGTAAGAACGAAACGGCTCGTCGTGCGTAACGGTGTCGGGCCCAATTTCCAGCAGAGAATGGATTGGGTCTTCAATGTCTGGGTACCTGCCTTATGGGAACGGCCGAGCGGCGATGCGTTGACTTTTTTCCGTGACCCCCAAACATGCCCTCCACCCGAGATCGTTGTCTACACGGGCGGCAAGGTCCGTTGGTCCGACGTGATCGTTCCTAAGGGAATTGAAGTCCGCGACGAACGATTGGAGGCGCACGGATTCACCCTCGCCGATGGAGCCGTACTCGAAGGCAAAGTGGTCGATCTCGTGACCCACCAGCCGTTGGCCGCGCGGATGCGTCTGGAGCGCATCGAGCCGCAGCCAATGGGGAAGGATCGTTGCACGACCGTGGCCGAGGTGGCGGCCGACGCACAAGGTCGCTGGGTCTTGAAGAAAGCCCCGGCGGGCTGGTATCGCGTGGTGGTGGCGGCGGACGGGTATGTGCCGAGGCTGGTCGAAAACTATTCGAATGACAATGGCCAACCGGGCTGGCATTCCTACAATTACGGGTTATCTCACTCCGGCGCCGTGTCGGGCCATGTTGTCGACGAGGCCGGTAAGCCGCTGGCCGACGTGGAGGTGTGGCTCGACGATGTTGTGTCGGGCGGGGATGGGTATTACTCGTCAGTACGCGAGTACGTATCCAAGACCGATGCCGAAGGACGCTTTCATTTGGACCAGGTTCCTATCGGAAGTGCCACGATTCGGGTGCTCAAGAGCGGTTATTGCCTTCCTGGTTTTGGACAGCCGATCACGACGCCCGCAGCGGATGTGGTCCTGAACGTGGTGAGGTCCAGCCATGTCCGTGTCACGGTCGCCTGCGACGGAACGAATCGCTCCGGAATGTACGTCGTAGAGATACAGCCAGCACCTGGAGCGGTACTTCCCACGTGGGAGCAAGCCAGAGACATCGAGACATTGGCACGGCCCGGTCGCCTGGCGGCCGCCGGACCGTGGATAGAGATCAGAACCGTCGAAGCGAGCGATGAGGTTTGTTTCGACGGCGTCCCACCGGGAAGGTATTCGTTGCAAGGGTGGCCGAGCCCATTCAGCTCTGTCGGGCGATTAACCCCATTCACTGGCATCGAGCGGAGCAAGCCGCTGCTGATCGAGTTGAAAAGTGGGCAAACGGCCAGGATCACGTTGCCTGTCAAATGACCGTAGAGGGTGAATCGGCAACGGTTTCCACCAATCGATGGGCCGTCGTGCTAGCCCCCCGACGTCTCGCAATCTCAGCCGTTTCCTCGGACAGCCACCCAGCAATCCGGCAGCAGGGCTTCCAGGGAGGCAGTGTCGGTGGGCCTTCTTCACGGTTGAATGGAGTGGGCCGAGCATTTTCCGGCGGCGGCTTTCCGTGTCTCGCACCGATCTTGAGGCAAGTTGATGGGTAGGGTTACCAAATTCGAAACTGTTGGCTGTATCGCTTCGGAATCAACTTGCGGTCTTCCGGACCCAGGCGGCGAAAGAAGGTCTCGCAGGCATAGTCCACACCCTTCCAGTTGTCGTCGGATGCACGGATGAAGACCTGAATCATTTCCTTAGTCACGGGTGCATACTCTGCAAGCACGGGCGCTACGCTGCTGCGAACTTGCCCACTCTCGTCCTTCATTGCCTCAACTAATGCACTTTGGACGGTGGCGTCGGTCGGGGCGATTTTCCCTAGTGCCGTCGCAGTCGCAGCGCGAACACGTTGGTCTTTGTCCTTCAGACACTCTATCAGAGGGCGAATCGCCTGTTTGGCAGTGGGGCCTGCCGTACCTAACGTCGTGGCAGCCATCTCGCGCACGTAGCCCTCTTTCGCGGTCAGCATACGGGTCACCCCGAGAACCGCAGGCCGCAAATCAGCGCCGCCGATCGTGGACAAGGCATACGCGGCGCGTTGGCGCGTCATGGCGTCCGAATGGTCGAGAAGTACAACGAGTTGAGGAATCGCCGGAGTGGCGTCCCTTCCCATCTGGGCCAGTAATACCGCAAGATCCGTCTTCGGTGTCGTCGGACTGTGCATGGCCGCGATGATTTGCGGAAGCACAGACTTTGCAGCGGAGCCGATCATCGTCAGACCCCTAACAGCCTCTAACGATGCCATCTCGTTTTTGGAGGCCATCGATTCCGCCAAGACCTGAAGATGAGGTGAATTTGGTCCTTCGATTTTCGCCAGGGCTGCATGGCACCATAGACGTTCGTACAAGTTGCCGCTGTCCGTGCCTTTCTTCAACGTGGGAATCGCAGCCTCGCCAATGTTGGCCAATGCCTGGGCGGCTATCCAGCGCGTCGCTGGTTGTTCCGGATAGGCCGTGAGTGCTTTGAACAGGGCAGGAATTGCAGTCGATGCGTGGGGCCCGATGTCCTTCAATGCATGCAGCGTGGACTCTCGCAAGCCATAGTCGTCCAAAGTCTTGACCAGGGCCGGAACAGCCGCCGTTGCCGCCGCGCCGCGATAACCGATGAAATACACCGCGCGAATGCGTGTATTGAAGTCCTTGCTCTGGAGTGCCTCGATCAAGACATCCAAAGGGGCGTCTTGTCGCAGCAACTTGTTCGGGTTGCCGTCAGGTTGGTCACTGTCTTTTGAGGCGGGATCGCCCGCGTCCGAAAGCGGAGCCCCACAACTTACCAACACAACGATCAAAATTTGCAGGATGATCAATCGTTTCATTTCAGCCCTCATTTCGAGAGGTCAAACGATTTTCCACATGCCGCGTCGGTTGCAGGAACGCCCAAGAGTCGCCGCTTCCCCCAATGTAGCAAGTTGGCGTTGGGTGTCCAGAATTCTCTCTTTCCACGGTTCTGCCACGGGTTGTGCAGTGAGATCCACTTGAGGGTGAAAATGTGCCCTGGCTCGGCGTGGGCCGGAATGGGTCGGGCACTTGGTTCGGCGTCCGACCCATCCCGACCATCCGAACCATTGGCTACGCGACGTCGTTGCCCTGCGTCTCGCCGACGAATTCCCGCCAGCTCCCTGCCAACTCGCGGCGTAATTGTGAAACGCGGCCCTCGCTCACTTGGAATCGCCTGGCTACGTCCTGGGTGCGATGGCCGAGGGCCAGGGTCTCAGCGATGCGGCGGTCGCGGCGGTGGAGCGTATTCAACCACGCTGGAAAGTCGCAACGAAACTGGACCTGCTCGAACACGGGCGTGTGCGGATCTTCCACGACCGCCTCCTGCCACTGATTATCCTCTTCATCGAAACGGTCCAACCTCTCGACGACGACGCCTTTCCGCTTCTGGCAATAACGCGACAGCGGGTCCTTGATGTTCAGCTTCGTACCAACGCGACGGCCATCGCGGACCTGGGCGACGCCGTACCGGGCCAGCACGGTCGGGTAGGCCAGGGCAACGCGGCCCTGCTGGTACAGCCGGACGTACGCGACGAGGGCATTGGCAACGACCTCTTGGATCATGTCTTGCCGGGCCTCGGGATTGAGATGGGCGAACGCACCGCGTGCGTAGGCGTGTATCACGGGCAACATCGTCAGGAACCCGGCGTGCCATGCCGGTGCCGACGCCTGGGAACGTGGACGCTTCAACGGAGCAATCATGGGCGACCTCCTGATGGCTAAGGCCGCCCCACAGGGCGGCCGTGTTGTAGAAACACGAACCGCCCCGCGAACGCCGCGAGGCACAGCTCACTTCACCCGAAAACACCATCTGGAGCCCCGTGAAGGCCGCCAGTGAGGTGTTTTCGAGCGAAAAACCCGGTGGGCAAAGATATGCTCCCGAGCGTCATGTTTTATTACGCGAATTTCACGCGGATTTAGCCACCTCTGGATTGTCGGTGTACTCCAGGAAGAGCATGGAGATGTGCCAGGTAGCTGCTACTGGTGGGAGTGACGGCGGGGGTGGTATGATGGCCGAGGTAATTGCTGACCCGTCGAGAACATGAAGTAGAGGTGAGCCATGAAACCAGTGCTATGGTTGGCCTGTCTGGGGCTGATCGGAACCTCTTCGCTTTCGGCCCAGGAACCCAGATTGCGGAGCACGCTCACAGAGCATATCGCTCGGGTTGAATCAGTAGCATTCAGCCCGGATGGAAAGACCTTGGCATCGGGGAACGGGGATGCGACGATCAAACTCTGGGACGTAACCACTGGCAAGAATATTGCCACGTTCAAAGGGCACGCCCGCGAAGTCTGTTCCGTGGCATTCAGCCCGGACGGAAAGACTCTGGCTTCGGGAAGCTGGGACGAGACGGTCAAACTGTGGAATGTGTCTTCGGGCAAGAATACAGCGACCATGAAGGACCCCGCCATCCGATTTTTCAGTTTGGTGGCGTTCAGTCCAGATGGCAAGACCTTGGCATCGTTGAGTTTTGACACGATCAAGCTGTGGGAGGTGGCCACCGGTAAGAACATCGTTACCTTCAAAGAGAACTACTTTGAGGCCACGTCCGTGGTATTCAGCCCGGATGGAAGGACCCTTGCTTCTGCCAATGACGACTTCACAATCAAGCTGCGGGATGTGGTTACGGGCAAGATTGCCGCTGCTTTCCATGCCGACTGTCTCGTCCGATGCGTGGCCTTTAGTCCCGATGGCAAGACTCTGGCTTCGTCGGCGTTCTGCGGTGGGATGCTGACGCTGTGGGACGTAGCGAGTGGCAAGGACGTGACTCTCAATCCAGACACGATTGGCGGCTCTTGCGTGGCGTTTAGCCCCGATGGCAAGACGTTGGCTTATGGTCGAGCCCAGACGGTCGAGTTGTGGAATGTGGCCAGTCGGAAGAGGATCGCCGAGCTTAAAGGCGGAGCAACCTGCGTAGCGTTCAGCCCGGATGGGAAGATTTTGGCATCGGCTTCGGGAAATGCTATCGATCTGCGGGACGTGACGCCGGTCACGAAAGCGGAGAGGTGAGCAAGCGGACGACGATCTAGGTGAGGATCACGATGGGCCTCACCCGCGACCATGCCTGGGCAACAACTCCATACCTGGGCAGACCGACCCGGCCTGCCGGGGCTGTGGCCGAGCCCTGAAGATCATGATGCGGGTGGCTGCTTCCAAGTGTGGCGGTACCCCGACAACCCGCCACGGCGGCCAACGGCGACGACAACTATATATGTGGGCGAAGTGGCAGGTCGGCGGAGGAGGACCGACTCTTCCATCACCAAACGTCCGGCCACTCTTCGTCCAACACGACCTCGTGGGCCTCAAGGACCCGGCACAGGTCGTCGTCCATCGAAGGGTCATCGAAGGCCATCGCCAGAACGTGGCCCACGGTGGTGCCGTAGCCACCGACCACCTTGACGCTCGTCTGCGGGCTGATGACCGACAGCATGGCCTGGTACGATGGATGGACCGCTCGCTGGGCATCGTCCTGGGTCTCGACCACGAGAATCTTGGCTGGCTGGTCGCAGTAGACCCCCACGCACTTGCCCTGCCGTTTGTGGATCAGAATCTTGGGGCTGCCGGGCGGTACGGTCATCAAGCCGTCTGCGGTTGTGAGTTCATAGCGGGCCTTCGCTCGCCGTTTGCGGGTACGCTTGGACATGATGGGTCTCCAGGAGTAAGAGGGGGCTTCCGAAACAGTCCGATAGCCAGGCACTCGCTTCGCATGGCGGGAGCACACGATCCCGGCTTTAGGTATAATGCCGCAAGCGGTGGAGGATTTTAGCGGAATTCCCACCCAGCGTTCGCATTTTTTCGGAAAGCAATATCCGGCCGAGTTGTCGCCGGATCAATGGAAAGGCGATCTCTCCCAACCATGGCCAAAGCTGCCGCTCGCAAAAAGAACCTGACCAAAACCAACCTCCTGGCCAGCATTGCCACTGCCACCGATATGCCCAAGAAGCAGGTGGCCGCCGTGCTGGTGGGCCTGGCCGCCCAGATCAAGCAGAGCCTCAGCACCAACGGTGCGATCACGATCCTCGGGCTGGTGAAGATTGAGAAGAAGACGGTCCCTGCCTGCCCGACGTGGCCCGCCTATATCGAGGTCACCGTGCTGCCCGAGTTGCTGCCCGGACCCGATCGCTACTGTGCTCGTGGACTGCACACCTACCACCAATCACCGGCAACAAACAAGTATGGGCAACCAATCTGCGGCTCGTGCGGAGCGGACGAGATCAACTGGGATCGGCTCCACGGAAGGGACATCGCGGACGTTGCGTACACCGGCGCTCAGTTGCAAACGGACCGATTCCGGAACAAATGGTGGGCCAAGGATCTCGAAGAAGCTGCCGTCAAGCACGCCCTCCGCAAGGGGCCAATCGGCATCCAGGACGATATCCGACAAAGGGTCCTCAGCTCCGTGGGCCAACTCTATCGCATGGAGGATGGTACAGTAGAGCCCTTCCGTGACGGTGCTCAGACGCCATTCCGGGGCAACATCATCTACTACGGCCAGCACGCTACATCGACGTGCTGCCGCAAGTGCATCGAAGTGTGGCACGGTATTCCCAGGGGCCGTGAGCTGACTCAGGACGAGATCGATTATCTCGCTGAGCTGCTCCTCGTATATGTTCGTTTCAAGCTCCCGGGGTTGGGAATGGATTGCCACAGCAAATAGTCGAGAGCCAAGCAGCGAACGATCCCACCAGTACCCCGCCTACGTTCTTGGCAGGGCCACTGGGGGCCTTGGAGGGCAAGGGTGGACTTTGACCAGGGTCGGCTACCGAACCCCACAGCGACGTTTTAGGGGCCGTGGCGGGCGTCTGGGGATCAGCAGCCCGGTATGACAGGGCCTGATCCAGTCGTTACGCCTTGGATTTCTAACGGACGGTAGGTGAGGAGGGCAGCGCATGCCCCTGCCAGCACTGAGTGAGGTGTGTCCGAGGGCGTGATCATGTTGATAAATATCACGCCCACGCAGAAGGCGGCCCCTACCATAGCCGCATACAGGATGAAGTACAGGATGATGTAACGGAACATGATTTCCTCCTTGAAATCAAGACTAGCTGCTGCGTTGTGCCGGACTCCAGCTTCCCCTTCATTGTAGTCGCCGCAGCGATGGCACCGAAGCCGAGTCGCAGCATGGTACGCAGAGGGAAGCGGAAGACCGTGGTGGTTGTGGTTAAAGCGCCCGAGCGATTGTGCGATGCCAGGTATCGCAGGACGAGCCGTGACCGAAGGGGCCCTCAATCGACACGCATAATTTGCCGACCGGCAACTTATAACTGTCGGTCGGGATGCAACCCATTCAGCCGACATGCGTGTCAGCATAAGGGGAAATGGGAACATGATGTCCGGACATGATGTCCGGATCTGGGCGTCGTGGACCCGACGATGAGCTTGGCCTTTGAAGAGCCAGCTCGGCCGCCGTGGCCCACAGCGACGTTTAGGAGGCCGTGGGGCCTTGCCGTATTCGGAGCCGGTGATCGAGCCTGTTATTTTGCTGCCGGGCAATATAATGTCGGAGATCACGCCCACGGATGAATCGACCGAGCGGAGGACACAGCAGCGGCACCCTGCCAGCGTTCTTTGCAGGGCCGCTGGCCGTGTCAGTGGGCTGGGTTGCCTTGGACCAGGGCCAGTCTCCGAAGGCCAGGGTTTGCTCAACCACGTAGCAGGGTGGCGGGTCTCGCTCGCTGCCGTATAATAGCGATGCGTACGTCGTTGACATCATCCAGGAAACCCACGGCTATGAAACGCCACGCCAGCACCGCATTGGAAGCCGTTCTCTACGCAAGAGTCTCCTCCGAGGAGCAGGAGAAGGAGGGATACTCAATCCCCGCCCAGACGAAGTTCTTGCACGGCTACGCGGCGGAAGAGGGCATCAAGATCCTGCACGAGTTCATCGACGTAGAGACCGCCAAGCAGCCAGGGCGGCCTGGTTTCATGGCCATGGTCGAGTTTCTTACAGCGGAAGCAAAGAAGGACCCAACCCAGCAGTGCCGCACCTTGCTCGTTGAGAAGACCGACCGGCTCTACCGGAACCTCAAGGACTACGTCACGCTCGACGACCTGAAGGTCGATGTCCACTTCGCCAAAGAAGGGGTGATCCTCTCCCCGGACTCCCACTCGTCCGAAAAGTTCATGCACGGCATCAAGGTGCTGATGGCGAAGAACTACATCGACAACCTCAGCGAAGAGGTCAAGAAGGGGATGCGGGAGAAGGCGGAGCAGGGCATCCCGCCAAACAGAGTGCCGCTGGGCTACCGCAATATCGCCGGGCCTGATGAGCGGCGGGCCGTTGCGTTGGACGAAGAGATAGCAGCCACCATCCGCAGGATGTTCGAGCAGTACGCCACCGGCCGGTTCTCGCTGGCCGACATCGCCAACATGGCCAAGGACGAAGGGCTGTACGCGGATCGCGGAACGGACCGGATCGTGGCCACGATCTACTCGATCCTCACCAACCCGTTCTACTACGGCGAGTTCCGGTATCGCGGGAAGCTCTACAAGGGCACGTACACGCCGCTGATCACCAAAGACCTGTGGGATACGGTGCAGCGGGTTCTACGCGAGCGTGGCACGAGGAAGCCGAGGAAGGTCAAGTACAACTTCGCCTTCAACAACCTCATCCGCTGCGGCCACTGTGACTGTGCCCTGGTCGGCGAGATCAAGAAGGGCCGGTACATCTACTATCGCTGCACCCACTACAAGGGCAAGTGCCCCGAGCCGTACGTCCGGCAAGAGGTGCTGGAGGAAAGGTTCACGGATATTCTCCGCAGCTTGACTTTCGACCAGGAGGTGCTGGACTGGGTCACAGAAGCGTTACGCCAGAGCCACGTAGACGAGAAACTCTTCCACGACGAGGCCATCGACCGACTCCAGAAAGAGTACAAGCGGCTCCAGGACCGGATCGACCGCATGTACATCGACAAGCTCGACGGGCGGATCGACGCGGTGTTCTTCGACACCAAGTCGGCGGAGTGGCGGGCTGAGCAGACGACGATCCTTCGTTCCATTCTGGAACACCAGACCGCAAACCAGTCCTACCTTGAAGAGGGGGTCGCCCTTCCAGAGCTGGCCAGCCGTGCCGCCGACCTCTTCGCCAAGCAGCCAGCGAGTGAGAAACGGCGTTTGCTCAACTTTGTACTCTCGAACTCGACCTGGGCCAACGGCGTGCTGACGTCCGAATTTCGCCAACCCTTTGATATGCTTGCAGTTGAGGTCGCTGCCTGCAAAGAAGAAAAGGCCGCCGGAGTGGCCTCAGGCGACCTTCTTCAAAATAGGCTCCCCGACTAGGACTCGAAGGTAAAAAAGACCTTTGTTGCCGCGTGTACCACGTTGTCGAAATCGTGCGTAAGTTATTGCAACAGTTGCACTTTTGGTGCAGCAACGGAGTCGGCTCGTGCAAACGCGACGGCAACAACACTTGCTAGAAACTTGATAGACAACACGCCGTATTCCCGGCTTCAAGGTATTCCCAACTTACGGAGATTATAGCAACCAGATCACAACCGGCCAGGGAAGAAGTACCCCACGTCGGGCCCCATGCCGCCCCAATTTGCCTTGAGGCAAGCTGCCGTGCTGCATGACATAATGGGCCGGGCACTTCCTCGACTTATGGTTCCTGCGAGGTGCCATGCGAATCGGCAGCGACCGGTGGCGGAGGGAATAATCCGCTGGACCTTTATCAATATGGCGGCCGACACGATCCGCAGTGAAACCAAGGTGGCTTGGGACAGCCGGCGTGTGACTGGATGGGGCCTCCTTGTGAAAGGCGACCGGGCAACAGAGCGCCCGCGCAGACTTGGCTCACAGCATCGAACAGGCTGCATGAATAAGCAAGGGCCCACTGGTGAAGGGGGTGTGTCGATTCCATCGCCCGCCGGGTCGACGCCGCAAGCCACTGCGCCGAACCGCCGGGGTTTGATTGACATGGTCGATAAGGCGATTGTCTGTACCATCATCCCGAGGACGGCGCCTCGCGGCTGCCTCACTTTAGGGCATTAAGCAGCTTCGTTCCATCGGGACTGCCCCATCCCGTGCAGGCGTCCCACCCACGACGGCACTGGTAATCTCCGTTGTTGCCCTGGGTGATGTCGCGGAACGCTGCAATTGCTGCCGGCCGACCGTAGATCAGCGGGTTGAGGAAACCGAGCTTGGTGCGGTGCCTCTGGTTAAAGAGCGCGATCAGTCCGGCCCACAAGGGCGCTACCGCGCTAGTGCCGCCGATCACCGTGTCGACACCATCGACCCGGACCCGATATCCGGTTTCGGGATCGGCGTCGCCAGAGACGTCGGGCACCCCGCGGCCGATACGCCGACCAGGATTTACAGAGGGTGGGACAGCGGCATTCTTCTGGTAGTCAGGCAGGCCGAAGACCTCGCTCACGCCGCCGCCGGTCGCGCTTGAGTTAGGGTCATCCTCCCAAGCCGTCTCGCCGGTGATAACGCTGCCCGACCCATTCAGCCGCGTGCCACCACAAGCGAGAGCGTGTGGGCTGGAGGCTGGAAAATCGACGTGGGCCAAGTCATCGCCGACGCCATCGCCAGAGCCGTTGTCGCCGGCAGCAACGCAAACCGTCACCCCCAATCGCGCCGCATCCTGCAAGGCCGCATCCATCGCCTGCATCGCCTGGCCAGTCCAGGCGACCTCGGGCCCGCCCCAACTGATCGAAAGCACGGAGGGGTTGTTGGTGCTGTCATGGATCGCATGCGTGATCGCGTCCAGGAAGCCTTTATCCGTGTTGGGCGCGAAATAGACCACGATCTTCGCCTTAGGGGCAACTGCGCCGGCCACCTCAATGTCCAACATGACTTCTCCATCGGGTCCATCAGGGTCACCCGTTGGGGCGTTCTGCCCACCATCCACGGAGGCAGCGGACACGTTAGGCAAAGGAATTCCAATCTGCTTGAAGTAGGTCCTCAGATCGCCGGGGCGGTAACCGCCGCCAAGTTCGATGATCCCGATGCACTCGCCAGTTCCGTCGGCTCCCGCAGGAAAATCGTAGAGCTTTGCGATCTGGTTCGGGCTGAACGCGACGTTTCCCGCTGCGCGGGCCGTCGCCAGACCCGGGTGATCTTTGAGAATCTGGAATCGCGGCTTCGCCTGCGGACGATCATCGAGTCCCAGGACTGCCTTCACGATCCCCTTCAGTTTGGCCGGAATATGGATCGGCCCCGTGCGGCCACGATAGCTGCCGTGGGGGTGATCGAATCGCCGAAGATTCACAGCGAAGGCATTGCTGAGGGTCTCCACCGTGCCAGATAGCCACACTGTCCGGCGGGCAGCGTCTCTTTTGACAACCACCAGTTGGCTGTCCTTGGCGAACTTCTCGACCGCAGCCAAGTCATTTGGGTCGGCGCCATGAATGGCGGCAAATTCCGCCCGCGCCATAGGCTTGCGTTCTCCGAGCGAACCGGTGGACGCTGCCTCGAAAGAATCTGCCGAGGCCGACAGGCGGCGTTGCGCCACCGTCTTGCGAGGATCGGCATCTCCTACAAGCGGGCGACGCCGAACCACAACCGCGACTTCCAGACGTTCATCCGGTGGCGGGCTGCCGGCATCGTGGGCCCGGGATAAACGTTTACGCTCGCTTCCTTCGAGTACAATCTTCGCTCCCTGGGCTGCCATAACGCGTTCCTCCCTATCGAAGTGGTGAAATTCAGACTTACCTTCGTGACGTCGGCAGTCCGGTTCGGTCGGACCGCGGTGCAACCGTCCACAGGTCGCCCGAGCGGCCGGCGAGGACCGTCCCATTTTCGCGGCGAAGTACGCTTGTACTGATGGTTGCGTCGTCGCCGCCGCGAAAACCGGGACAGTCCTCCGAGAACGCTTACGACCGCGTTCCGCGTGTCATGTTTATCATGCAGCCGTCGCGGGCGGCGTAGACAATGCCGCGAGGATCGACTCGACAATCGAGGCTGCAAGCGGCGCGAACACCGCGGGGACGCCGGCCTGTTCGAGCAAGATGATGATCTCGCTTACGGGAACGTCCTTGCCCAGCGCGGCCAATTTGGCGATGACCTTCTCGATCGCAGCCCAAATTGCGCCGCGTTGCCGCGGTGCGGTGGCTTCGTGTACCTGTTGCACCGCAAGGGCCAATCTCGACTGGTTCACAATAGTGCTCCCTTCAATTTAAGACTGTATAATTTGGTCCACGCATCAGGCCGATCTTAAGCTGCTACCACACATGCTTCAACGCCGATTTTAGAACCACCCAATGAAGTGGCCGGCCCTTGGTTGCTGTTCGAGCCGGTACGTCTATCTCAAAGCAATTGCCGCGGCTCTCTTTCGGTTCTTACTGTACCAGGCCACGGCCCGGCGGATGCCTTCTTCGAAGGCGACTCGGGGCTCCCAGCCCAGCAGTTTTTTTGCCTTGTCGATCTTAGCCCAGGCCACCGGGACGTCCGCCGCTTGGGGAGGCTGGCGATTGATCTCCGGCGTACGCCCAAGCAGTTCGCTAATGATCTCGATGGCCGCGTTAAGCTTCACCGGCTGATCGCTACCCAAGTTGATGATCTCGAAACCAAGCGGGCGCAGGGCGGCCACCGTGCCCCGGGCGATGTCGCTGACGTAGGTGAAATCGCGCTGTTGGTTGCCGTCGCCATGAACGACGATCGGCTGTCCTTCCGCAATCTGCTGGATAAAGCGGGAAATGCTCATGTCGGGCCGGCCGGCAGCCCCATAGACCGTAGAGTAGCGAAGCACCGAGACGTCCAGGCCATGCAAGTTGTGATAGGCGTGGGCCATCGCCTCGGCCGCCTTTTTCGAAGCGGCGCAAGGCGACAGCGGCCGACTGGTATCTTGCTCTTCCGAGAAGGGCAGCCTGTCGGCTTTGCCGTAGACGGCGGAAGTCGAGGCCAGAACAAACTTCTTGACGTCCCACTTGCGGCACATTTCCAGAAGGTTGATGGTGCCGAAACAGTTCACACGAAAGTAGGCCCTGGGCCGTCCGACGCTCGCCCGCACTCCAGCACGGGCGGCGAAATGGAGCACTGCCGAGAACGGCTCCTGTTCCAGCTCTGGGTGCTTCACCATCGACTTGTAACCGCGGAACAGTCCGTCCAGGTAGTCCGCATGGCAGATGTCCATCTGGTGGAAGCGAAATCGCCGGTGACGTTCGAAACGTTTCAGTCGCCAGCGCTTGAGCTGAGGATTGTAGCCGTCGTCGAAGTTGTCCACTCCAACCACGTACTCACCCGCCCGGAGAAGTCGTTCCACCACGCGGGAGCCGATGAATCCCGCGCAGCCCGTTACCAAGAGACGTTTTGCCATGCTTCAAGCCTTTCAAAACCTTCCGCGGCCAACCATGACGTCGCGCGCCGCATGTCAAATTGTCGATCGTTAACGAACGTGCTGGGGAATGGACGAATGGCCAGAGCTTAACGTAGTCAATCGATCCTGAATCCGTGACGATTGCGGCCGATAATGATCGGTTTAAGCTCGGCGAGATGTTTTATGCGAATGAGCGTCGTCGTTTCGGTGAAAGCGACTCGTGCCGAAGGCGATCCGACGCTTGCAAGAGCCTTAGGGCGGCATGGCGATCACCACGGGGACAGGGGATCTCCGGTGTTTGCAACGGCGACTCACGAACTGTCGCATCGTTTTCTCCTCCGATTAGGATGGGGCCGGGCGTGCCCGGCCCAGGAACCGCTCGTAAAGACGTTGCCAGATTCCATGCCAGGGATTGTTCCGCCAAAACGACAGACCCCAGCGATGGGAGTGATAGGTCCAACGGGCCGCCAGATACATCAGGTCTTGAATCACGCTTCGCAAGCGGCGACGGGCAACCGGCTTGCGGAGCGGCATCCGCTTCTCGGCAGGCAAGCGGCCGTTCTGCTGAACGCTGATTTGCCCGCACAACCGCAACACGTTGTAGGCCACCTGGCCCAGCGACAGCACCAGGGCGTTGGTGGCGAACTTGCCGCTGGGCAATCGCTCCAAATCCATATCCGACTTGATTTCCGAATGAAACTGTTCACTGGTGCCGTGCTGGTGATAAAGCTCGATCACCTGCTTGGCTGGCAGCTTCAGGCTCGTCCAGAACGTGGCAATCTCGATCTCCGGCAGCAACAGCCGTTGGCCCTCGGCGTTGACCGTCCGCTCGATGACCTCGAACACCACTCGGTACAACTTTCCTTCCCGCTCTTTCCAAGTCTCGCCCGTCCAAACCTCCTTCCCCTCCCGAGGTTCCTCGCAGTCGCCGCGGCACTGGGCTTCTTCCAGCCACCCGGCCTCCGATTCCTGCCGCAGATTCCGCTTGATGATCCAGTCGACCTGGGGTTTCTTCTTCAGGCGGCGAAGGTTCTCCAGATCGTCGTGGCCCGCATCCATCCGCACCAACAACCGGGCGGAAGTGATCTGACGGACGTAAGCCATCGTTTCATCGAGGAACTGCGGCATCCCATCTTGACAGTGTTTACTCCCTTCTCGCAACTGGCAGTGGACCAGGTAACCTTCGTTGCCCAGGTAAGCGAACCACGGGTTATAGCCGTCGAACTTCAAATAGGTCCAGGACACGCCCTCCTTCTTCGTCCCGCTGTTGTTGAACGGAGACGGGTCAATGTCCAACGCCACCCAGTCCTCATAGCAAGGCGTCAACTTCGGGGCGTGGCGGGCGACCATCGCCGCCGACTCCTCCCGCAGGATGGCGTCGCAGCGGTGTTCCAGTTCGTCCAGACGTTGGCGAAGGGTTCCCTCGGAGGGGATCTTCTTCAGCCCCAGAGCGTGCCGAAAGAACTCGTCCTCTCGAAACGCCTCGACGGCCTCGAAGTCTGGCTTGCCCAGACACAGCAGCCCGATCATCGCCGTGAGCACGTCTCCGTGCGAAACCTCGGGCCGCTTGCGGTCGCCCAAGCGGATGGCACTGGCCCGTTTTCGGATCTGGGTCCCTTGCAGCATCGCTCCCACCAGAGCGATCCCCGAATGGGACACCAGGATTTCGTCGGTCTCGGAAATATGGAATTTCATGGGCATCCCTCCCTCACCCCACGGGTGTCTTTGCGATGCCCTTCATCATTCACAAAATCCCCGCAAGAACAAGCCCTTTTTCACGTTTTGTGACCAACACAGTTCACGGATTCAGGTCGATGCTATGTCCCGGATTGCGGTCTTCAACGCGCGTGATGCGCCGCTCGTGATCTAAAAGCTGCTTCTCGTGGTCGAGGAGCATCTTCCTCATCTCTTCGTGCTGATGAAGATCTTGTTCGATCCGCTCGGCGACGGCCGTGACCTTTTCAACAATCGCCGCGACTTTGGAGTTGATGGAGAGCACCCAGGGAAATGCCGTGCCCAACATGATGGGGACAAGAATCCCAGAAACGATGGCCACTGCGAGGGTAAGGTACTCGATGTTCATGAAACGACTCCTATTAATTCTCGAACACTCGGACGCGCCGCGCTGCGCAGCCCGTCAAACTTTCGTGCGGCGGCGAACCGCTGCGCAATCAGGGGTTTCCCGCCTTTGCCGTCGCCGTCAAATCCATCATCGGGGCAAGGGAACTGCCGTATCGGAGCCCCGCATGAGGGCACGGATCTCCGCCGCCAACTTGCTCGGAGGCCGATAGCCCGTTAGCATCGCGTTTTGCCATTGGCAACGCTCCTGCCAGAAGATCCAGATTTGTGGTACGCCGCCGGGAGACCGCTCGTAAAGCTGTTTGGCGACGTCGTCCGTTTCGTAGGCCGCCGGGTACAGTATGTAGCCAGTTGGCTTCACCTTCTGCAATTCATTGAGTAGCTGTCGGCATCGGCCGCAGCCCTTGGTATGGATAATGATCACCAGCGGCTTTTTCTCTACCAGAGCGCGAACCCAGCACCGAGGATAGGACAGCGCGTGTGGCTCTTCCCCAGCAGTAATGGAAGCCGCGCTAACGGTTAGATAAACACCCGCAATCAGCCACCGTTTCACTCCTTCCCACATCGTGCCTCCTCCGAATTTGTAGAAGTCAACGGCGTAGCGGCTCAGGCCGCTTGCCGCGCCGCCATTTGCCGGGCGTACGCCTTCTCGCAAGGCGTAATTTCCAGCACCGCGCAGGCCCCGCCGTTGTTCGGATCGGCCCGGTTCTCCTCGATGTCCGCGAAGCCATCGTCACCCCAGTTACCCCAACTGTTGCGGATCTTGACGGCCCAGCGACCGTCGGATGACATCACGAGGTCTGTTGCGTAAATACAGTGACCCCACCAGTCGTACCAAACCACTACCGGGATGCACATCAGCAAGGCCGTCGCCAATTCGTCGAAGGTGCCGATGTCGAGCGTGTGCTGCACGCGGTGGTTCCCGCGATCCTGCAACCATCCGCTCTGCCACGTTCCCGGCTGGCGATCGTTGTAGCCCGGTAGAAACCATTGCGCGCAGGCGCCGTCATCGCTGGCATGCTGGAGCGCATCCATCGGATCTCCGCCGACGTTGGGCAAGATCCCACTCGCTTGACCGGCAAGAGATTCAGGGGCCAGGCGGATAAAGGGATCGCCTTGGCGGATCGTCCGGCAGACCTCCATGGCTCCAGTGGGCCCATAGCGCCAGCAGAAATTCTCCCCGTCTTGGTCGAGCGGAGCGATGGGTTGCTTGTTGTTGCGGATACGGTCCGAGAGGGTGTGCCCCGTGAGCGCTTGGCAGCGCGCGGGCCACTGGCTGCGAGGAATCACCGGAATCTGGCTGGCGAACGTCGGCAGACCGGGAATCTGCCCATATTTCCGTCCCTCGTATCGTACGAGAGAACCGGGCGGCAAGAGCAACCGATCAACCCCATTGTGGTCTCGGTGAATGTGGCGGTCGCCGATGAAGTCTTGATAGTTGCCGTCGTGGATAAGGATGTTTTGAGCCATCAGCGTCTCCTATGCACAATGAAGGACTGCATTCGGAATGATGAAGGAGCCACCTGCAATCAGCATTTTGAAGCTCCCTCGGTTAGTCTCCGCCGTATTGTTTGAGAAGCCGCAGCGCATCGTCGGTCTTGGGCGGCCAGGGTCCATCCCACGTCTTGATGCCAACGATCACGGCATAAGGTGGCTTCTTTCCGACCGTCACGGCATACATCTTTCGCCAGGGATCGCAACTGGCGCTCAGGTCCACGTCGGTTCCCCACATCCGATAGGCCGGCACGCCACCGTCGTCGACGCAGTGCTTCTTCAAGTAGTCGCGGATACTGTCATCGGTCAACGACGGGTTGTCTTCCAACGCCTTGACGTCCGTGGTGTCGTAGACGATCAGCACCTTCAACGCCGTGGGAGCTATTGGCGGCTCGGGAGGAGGAACCGGCGGCACGGGAGGGGTTGGCGGCACTTGATCGCCGACAACGATGATCTGTTCCGCCTTGGCGACCGATCCGCCCGGTCCTGGATATTGGATACCCACCTGGTACTCTCCAGCAGTGGTGGCACGAAAGATCAATTGGGCCTGCGGCTTCTCTTCGATCGTGAGGCTGAAATTCGCAAACACTCCTTTCTGTGGCCAGCAGGTGGTGGTGCTCTTTTGGGCAACTTCCTGCGACAACCCGGTGATCATCAGCCGGAGCACTTCTCCCACGGGGAGTCGCTCGGGCGGAGCCTCGAACTGTACGGCATCCGGAGGCGTCAGCGTTGATACGGGTGTGAGTCGGGGCACCGGGGATGGATCGGGAGGCGGGGTCGGCGTCGATAGAACGCAGAATGCCCGTTGCAGGTTGGTGAATTCTGTGTCCTGCAGGCAGATCGCCGGCAAACACGCGATCAGGATAGCGGCAAAGATTTTCATGGGTCCGTTTCCGATGGTTATCATTTCAGTTTGGAAGAAAACCGAGTGGGGAACCCCACGAACCGCTCGCAGGGCCCCACTCGGCGAACTGGGGATCAAGCTAGGTCTTGCGATCAAACGATTCTCCATCGGGCGGCGGCTCAATATCCTCGCTACTCTTGATTGGCCCGTCCGGACTGGTGCTCGTCGGCCAGGCATTGCGCCCGCGCAGGCGTTCGTATCGCCGTCGGTGCTTGCCATGCAATGCGAGTTGCAATGATTTCGGGCTCTGCCGATCAGGAATCCCCAAGGACAATGAGCCGGATGCCTGGGCACTCCGCGTGCGACAGATCATGCACGGCAGGTACACCCGATTTCCGCAGGTGGCGCATTTCTGTGCGGGCTGGGTACGATCAAAGGCCTTTTGCCGTTGCCTTCGGAGATTACGCATAGCCTGGTAATCCGGATATTCCCCTTTGGCGATCAGGATGATCCTCCCCCGGGAAACGCCGGTGGTCCTTTGCACCGACCGCTGCGTCGCCCCGGCCGCCAGGAGTTTGCGGACGGTTTCTACCAACTTCGGATCGAGCATTGGATACAGCTCCTTCGGCTACAATTGGCTGTCCAAAGTGTTTGGGTTTCATCTCATTGACGGAGCCCTGCTTGAAACTGCTGCGTTGGCCTTCTTGTGTTCGAGTGGATGCCTTTACGAGACCGAAATGGCGCCTTATCAAAGCGTGCGGGAATGACCGATTGGTTCGCGGACCGATGATTGACTGAAGGCGAGAGTAGCATGAGCGCGGTACTTTTTTCGAATCCGGCCGTCCAATTTTCATGAAAGTGGCGGAAAAGGCTCCCTTGGGGCCGATTCGAGGATCACGCCAAGGAAGGGGCTTTTCGCCCGATATTCTTTGACTACACCAACAATGCTGCCCCAAATTCCTTATTTACCTACTCCCGCAACTCCTGAGACCGAGCCGATGGGACAATATTTAACGGCCATGCAGTTCCCGTAAAACTTCTGCGAGCCGCTGTTCGAGCTCGCCGCCGATTTCAGCCAAGTCTGCCAACGATGGGTCGGTGCTGCCCGTGCGCACGGTTCGCGGTTGACGAGAACAATCGCTCCGTTTTGGCCCAGGAGCACGGCAATCTCCTTGAGGGCCGCACGGGTCTTGGTTTGTTCGGCCAATAGCTCGGCATGGCGGCTGGTTGCCTCGCCGAGCAAAGCCGGCCAGTTGATCGCGGCGCTGTTTTGCCGCGGCCAGCGCCAGCTTCTTGGCCGCCTTGACCTGCTCCTGGAGCTCCGCGACTTCGTGCTCGGCTACGCTGGCCGCAGCCTTGTGGAACAGGGATAATGGCCTCGTTGCCGCGGCGGAGCACGGGCACGCCGAAGAAAAAGTGGGCAATGGCGCCCGTTGTCGCCATCAAGAGCCCAACGCGGACCAGGGGGCGGATAAAAAACCGTGCAATAAACATCGGACCCTCCATTAAAGAAAACGAGTGAGAGCCGAAGGTCGGGGCGGCGCGAACGAGCATCGTCCCGTTCACTAATGTGAGTTGTTTCGACCCGGCTTTTCGGTTCCAAGAAAGCACGGAGAATCGGTGATTCAGGCCGACCCCTTTCGCGCCGGTCAAGCGGAAGCGACAGTTTTCAAGAAAGGAGGGAAAAGGTGGAACCAATGTGCCTCGTCGCGACATGTAGATACCGAGAACGCGCCCTCGCCCGCTCGGAGACAACGCCGTGGTCCGGGCCAAGCTCACCCCGACCCACGCGATTGATGTGGGCTGCCAGCCGTACCGAGCGTTTCAAGGGGGACGATTCCGCGTGTTGCTCAGTTGCTGGGACGAGTTGGGCGGCAAGCGCGGCTGCGCCGGGAAGTGGAAGACCAAGTTTGCGAACCAACTGGGAGGTCAACGTCGTTCCGCCTGTACGCCCAGAACCGGCCTGGCTCTTCCGGGGGGCTGCGCAGATCCTGCCATCCGGGTGCGGTCGCTTACCGGTCAGGAAGAGTTGGAATTTTCGAAAAGAGTTGGAACCAACCTGCGGCTTGGAGACATTAGCGCATGAAGGTGGCCGCAGACGATGGCCGTAAACTGGTGCAAAGGTTCAAACCCGGCCTGAAATGGGAGATTCAGCGAATTCTAGTTCTGTGTCACGTGACGCCAACGCCGTGCAACCGTAATTTGGGCAACGGGTTACGCCAACGGCATGTGGTTCCGAAACCTGGAAACAAAACGGAATAACGATACCGACCCCGCTTGTCGCGGTTTTCACCTACCCAGGAGGGCGGGCAATGGGCGGCGCTGATGGATTCAACTGCACGAACCATTTGGTGGAGCGCTGGTTTGAAACGCTCTACGTCTTGGCGAAAGTTCGTCTCGTACCTTGGCGCCGGGGCACGGCCGAGGCTTTGGTTGAGAAAGCAATCGCAGACCGTTGCACGAAAAACTGTGTCATCACAAACGGGCGTCCGTCGCTGCCGTGCGAAACGGATCCCGAATTCGCTCTGCCATCGCTCATTCGGTGGGTTACGTACCGGGTCAAGAACGAAAATAGAAAACGCCGCCCTGACGCATGGGGGGACGAGGAGGCCACGTTTGCTACCGTAATCGAGGATCCCTCCCCGGGGCCACTGGATTGGGCAATATCCCGTGAAGCCAAGCGCGTGATTTGGGAGGCACTGGCCAAACTGAGCGACGTAGAACGCGGAGCCATAGCGCGTGTGGTCCTTGATGGCTTGACGCATAAAGACGCCGGAACGAATTTGCGCATGCCGTTGGGAACCGTGAAGCGGGTGCTTTATAGGGCTCTCAAAAAACTTCGTGCGATGCCTGAAATTCGCCGCTTGCTAGACGGGATCAACTGATAAACGCCTCGGGACGTCGTTTGCCGGCGTTTTTTGAAAAGGAGCATTCCTACAATGTCCGATTTCGACGAAAATGACAAACTTGCCAAACTGCTTCGCGCCTTCGGTGCCTCGGTGATGGCTGAAACCAGCACCTCCGAAGCCAAAGCGCGCGTGCTGGCGCGCGTAACGGCGAGAATGGCGCAGCCCACACCGCTCGCAGGCGCAGTCCCGGGGAAAACCGTTTGGGAGGCCAGTAAGCCGATTCTTTTGATGGCCGCCGTGGTCCTGATACTAGTCGGTCCGCTGTACTATCGCGAGTTTGTTGGCCGGCCGTCTCGATCGCCCTCTGTTGCCCGTGATATGCCGGCCGTCACGGGGCGCACGGTGTCTGTTCTGGAAGGTCGCCTTTTGGAGGTGGAGGAGAATCAGCGATTCCAGGAGAAGCTGGTCGGGGCGCTGTCCGAGGATTGTGCCGACCGGAAACAGTATGTTCGCGCGGCGGTTGCTGTTTTCGGGCATCGCCCAGATCGGTCGGCGGGGATGCCCGAGCTTCTCTTACGGACGCCAGGCGAGCGGCTGGAATTCAACGATGCCGTCCTCGCGTTCGGCGGCCACATTCTGGAACAAGGAAGAACGGGCGCGCCGATCGTGCCGATTAACGGCCATCGGGCTTCGAGTCCCTCGTCCGGGGACAACGGCGCCGGTAGGACCGCGTATTATCTGGCTCAAGATGCGGCTGTTCAGCTTTCGGAAATCCTTCATAGCCCGGATGCGGCGATTGTGGATGATGGGATGCGCCGGGCGATCCTCGATCACTTGGATAACCCATCTCATCCGCTCCCAGCGGGTGGGCTGCGGTATCTCGCTTCGGTTTTCGGAAAGCCGCCGGTCTTTCTGGTGGTGAACGTTGACCTCAACGGCTGGGATTTCCGTCAGGGGCAAATGCGCTTTGTGTGGTTGGACGCAGAGGGGCACGCGAAAGCCGAGCGAAAAGCCGTTCCCTTCCACGCATCTCGGGTTCCGCTGGCCTTGTTGGAGTGTTTTGGGCAGACATCCCAGCAACGGGACGCCCTTGTTTCTCCGCGAGGCGGCGAGGAGGTCGCCGTGACGTTTCGCGGAACTACCGAGACGGCGCGGGTGTCGTTCTCGTCGAGCGTGGGTCTTCCGATTGCTGCGAATTGTCCCGACCGGCTAGTGGAGTTGTGTTTCGAGGCGAAGGCCGAGACCGCTTCAGGTGCTCAGCCTCTCAAAGTGCAATTCGGCTCGGGCGGGGACGAGATGTTTGTCACCACGGCGCCGCCGAGCCAGCTTGGCCCCACGTGGTCCCGGCTATCGATCCCCATCGAGCTTGGGAATGCGGATCGTTGGACCAACGGCCTGTTCGTCGAAGCACTGTCTTTGAGTGTCGGCGACAAGGTGACGATCACGATCCGCAACGCCTACATTCGGCCGGTTCGCATTCCTTTCGCGGGTCAACAGGTTCTCTGATTCCGGGTCTGTTTAACATAAGGAGGTTACGTTATGAGATCGTTCTCACGTTCTGTCTTCCTGGGACTCGGCGCTACGGCCGCCTTCTTGCTCTTGTTGGTCAATCGTGCGCCGGCTCAAGTGCACCAGCCCAGTGGCAAGCCGGTAAACGCCGACGTGGCCGACGACGAAGTCCCCGAGTCTCGTGTCATGCTCTATAGCGACAAGCTTGACACGGAATGGATCCCGGGTGGCTGGATGCCGGATGGCAAGGGCCTCATGCAGAACATCACCTGCAAGGAAAGCCCGCATGGCGGAAAGTACTGCATCCGTTGTGGATACCGGCTCGAAGAGAATAGCTGGGTGGGTATCGGGTGGCTGTGGCTGAATAAGTTTCAGGACCACGTCAGGAGGCCTCCCAATCTGTTTTCGCGCATGAATGCAAAGCAGGGAGACCACATCGTGGCACGTTTTTGGGCACGCTCCAAAGACCGTGCCTGGGTGAAATTCCAGGTCGGGGGAGGAAACGGCGACTCGATTGCACCGGGGGTCACGACCGATCCTGATTTTATCGAGCTTTCACCCGAGTGGAAGCGCTACCAGATCGAGCTCACCAATCAGGATATCAGCGGAGTGATCCAGATCTTTGGATCGTTCCTCGATCGTGCACACTGCGAAGATCTTAAACTCGCCGTCGTCCAATGGGATCTGGACGATATTTACTTCGTAAAGCTGAAGAACTAGGCTGGCGGCCTGTGGCTGTCCTGGCTCTGCACTCCTCCGCGCCGTCGCAAGTCAGCGTCCGATTGCTGTCGGCGGCGCGGGCGGGAGTGCGGGACCATTTCGTGCTGTGCCCGCAGTTTGATACGAGAAACTACAAGTCATCCCCAGAAACGAGCTTGTCGCCATGAGTTGCATTCACGTTCTCCGTGTTCTCGATGTGGCCGGTGGTGTGTTGCTAATGGCGGTCGCGGCCAGCGCGGAACCGCCGCATGAATCCAAGACGGGCGGCGAACGTGCCGCGGCGAGCGCTGCTGACGAGGCCGGGCCGCGCTATTACCTTTTCGACGACAATTCCGCCGATTATCATCCATCCGGTTGGATGCCTGACGGTCGCGGGCTGGCGCAGAACGAACACTGCGACGAATCGCCGCACTCAGGCCGATATTGCGTCCGCCATCTCTACAAGCCCGATGATGCCACCTGGGCTGGAATTGGATGGGAATTGGATGGACGGTGGACGCCTGGGCGACAGCTCAACGTGTTCGACAAGCTCAAAGCAAGGCCCGGGGACCACGTGGCCCTTCGCTGGTGGGCCAGATCGGCGGGCGGCGCCTGGGTCAAGTTCGTCGCCGGCGGCGGTCAAAAAGATTCAGTCGCCAGGCCGATTGGAACGAAACCGGAGTGGACCCGACTTGATCCGCGATGGAAGCAATACCAGTTGGACTTGACGGGATGCGACCTCAGTGGCGTTGTTCAAGCCTTCGCCTGGTTCATGGAGCGCGCCCGGTGCCCGGCGGGCGTTTCCGGCGTTCAATGGGATTTGGACGACTTGTATTATGTGAAGCTTCACGAGGCGCGTGCGCACGCCGTAAGCAACCAAGCGAACGTGGCCGGCGACTTCCATGTCCGGCGGCGATCCTTTCACGAGAAGTTGGCCAAGCTCCGCTGGGTCGACTACAGCCCTAGCACGGGCAATCCAGAAGCCGGCCAGGGCGCCACGCCGGAGGAAATTGCGACTGACCTGAAAACGTTGGCCGAGAACGGTTTTCCGCCATCCTTTACCGGGATCTGCACCTACGGCTGCGTGCCTCGACTGGGCGGGGATAAGATTCCGGAAATCGCCCGAAAACTCGGGTTCGGTGGAATGATCCTGGGTGTCTGGAGCATCACGGACGACTCGGATGAGACCCCCGTGGCGCGCCGTTTGGCCGCGGAAGGCTTAGTCGACGCCATTTGTATGGGCAACGAGGGTCTGCAATTCAATCGTTATTCTTCGTCGCAACTTCGGGACGCTGTCCGACGGATGCGGGCGGATACACATTTGCCCGTTAGCACGAGCGACGTGATTGAACAGTATGGCAAGCCGTTGCTAACGGATGATCGGGAAATGGATTGGGTCTACCCAAACGTGCATCCAGTGTTCCACGATTATTCGGACCCGCACAAAGCGGCCGAGTGGGTAGATCAGACGCTCATCAAGTTGCAGCTCCGGACGAAGTTACCCATTTTGGTTCATGAAACGGGCTGGCCCTCCCACGGGCTACGTCGTCATACTCCGGAAAGCCAGCGACTATTCTGGGAAAGCGTACTAGCGACCGAACATCGTCTGGCAGTTTTTGAAGCCTTCGAGCAATCGTGGAAGCACGAACAGTATCACGGAGCTGACATTGGATCTTCATGGGGTTGGTTTACGCCCGACCGTCAACCGAAGGCAGTTGTAAGCGTGCTCGCGATCCGTCTTCATTCGTTGCAGCCACGGAAGAACGCAAATTGACGCGTTTCATCGGTCTCTGAATTCCCATTCCCGAACTTTCTGGTACGCGTCCATTCTGGCCACGACCGCGCAGGACGGAACGGCTTGATACGCTGTGGTGCGCGATGGGTTGATGGGTTCGCCGGAGGTCGGAGCGGGCCAACGGCGGGAAAGAAGGCAACAAGACCGTGACGTTGCTCGGGCTGCTTAACTTGTGTTTTGCAGGGCGGGCACCGGAGGGGTGATCGCTTGCAGTTGCTGCTTGAACAAACTAATTCCTTCCCGCATCCAATGGGTGGCCTCCTCGACCACGCTGTGCAGCGTGGCGAGAGGTTCACCCGCAACGATTCCAACACGCTGGTAATCACGCTCCGGCGACGCGCTCCGGATGCCGTCTTGCTCGTTCGCCCTGCGTCGCGGTCTTTTGCCGGTCCACGTTGCAATCATTCGGCCAAGTTGTTCGTCGGGTCCACCTCGGGATTGAGCACGAAGGTGAACAGTTCCTCATCGAACAGACGCTGCGTCAGCTCCTCGGCCAAGTTGGCAAACTCCCGTTCGCGGGGCGGCATATCGGGCGTCGTCTGCTGCCAGTGGGGCCGACACAGATCACTCAGCCGACCCTCGAATTCGGCAACCTTCTGCTCCCGTCCCTCCCTGCCCAGCCGACCGTCCGCCGCTGCCCGCCTGGAGCCCTTGCCATCCGTGGCTGCCGACGCTGTTGATCAGATGGCCAAGCTGAGTTAGCCGGCTCGACCACCGCCACTGGTCGATCACTGCCTTCACTTCGTTTTCACTCATCGCGGTCATCCTTAGGGGGCTCCGCGTCTGGTGGCTGCTCGACGTTCGCGCCGCTATCGCTTGCCGCATTGGGAAAGGGTCCCTTTGGGCTGCTGTTTCTCGGCCATGCATTACGCCCGCGCAAGCGTTCGTATCGTCTTCGGTGCTTGCCGTGCAATTCGAGTTGCAGTGATTTCGGGCTGTGCCGGTCGGGGATGCCCAAGGAAGGAGAACCAGACGCCTGGGCATTCCGTGTGCGACAGATCATGCAAGGCATGTACACCCGGTTCCCGCAAGTGGCGCATTTCTGCGCGGGCTGGGTGCGATCAAAAGCCTTTTGCCTTCGAAGATGACGCATAGCCTGGTAATCCGGGTATTCCCCTTTGGCGATCACGATGATCCTTCCCCGGGAAACGCCGGTGATCCGTTGCACCGACCGCTGTGTCGCCCCGCTCGCCAGCAGCTTGCGGATCGATTCAACCAACTTCGGATCGAGCATTGGAGATGACTCCTTTGGCTACACTTGGCTATCCAAAGTGTGGGGTTTCGTCTCGTTGACGGAGCCCTGCTTGAAACTGCGTTGGCTTTCTTCTGTTCCAGTGGTTGCCTTTGCGAAACCGAAATGGTGCCTTGTCAAAGCGTGCGGGACTGATCGATTGGTTCGCAGACCGATAATTGACTGAAGGCGAGAGTAGCACGAAGTTGGTACTTTTCTTGAAGTCGGCACTCCAAATTTCCAGAAATTGGCGAAAAATGCTCCCTTGGGACGATTCGAGGATTACGCCAAGGAATGGGCTTTACTCCCGATATTTTTTGACTAGACTAGCACTATTGCCTAAACATCCCTGTTTACCTACTCGTGCAATTCCTGAGACCGCACCGATGGGACGTTATTTGACGGCCATGCAGTTCCGGCAGAACTTCTGCGAACCGCTGTTTGAGCTCGCCGCCGACTTCAGCCAACTCTGCCAACGTTGGGACGGTGCCGTCCGAGCAGGCGACATCGCTCGCCCCGATCTCCTCCTGAACAGTTCAACCGCGGCCGATGGACTGGCGTCCTTGCGAAAACTTCACGAGGAGGCATCTGCGAAATTGGGCGACGCGATCGCGGGCGTTTATCGCTACCGGGATTCCGAGCGGCGGCGAAAAAAGAATGGTGGATCGAAAAAGTCCTAAGACCGGTTGCCCAAACCACTCGGCCAATAACGGCGGAGAGAAACCCAGATAGCCAGGCGTTTTCTGCGACGCACCTTAGGGCGAGACGCTGGAGCAGACGTCCACCACGATTCCAAGTAAGCTACGGGTGCGACCGGACGAGTTTCACCATTCGGCCGACACAAGCAATGCCGGCGGCGAGCGCTGCCCAAAGATTTCCGCCCACGTCGAGAGAGGCGGCATTGAATTGCCTGATGAAGGTCGGCGGATCGCTCACCAGTTCTCGAATGACCTCGATGACCCGGCCGCGCCGTGGGGCATCCAATTCGGACGCCGGAATCCATCCGGCTGGCCGGTCAACGATGACGATCGTTGGGCCTCGGGACTTCAGCCGGAATCGCGATGATTGCCGGCGAGGTTTGCCGGTACTGCTCGGCCCGTCCTTTCCGTCGCGGCCTGACAGCGCCGTTGCTCGGCGACGCGCCAGCATACATCATCCATTCCCGACAAACCCGCTCGACAGAGTGGTCTGTGATTTGTGCTTGCTATGGGGCTAAATCGAGAAACTGTCCAAAGACAACTTTGGCAAGATTGCCATCGCCTGAAGAGACATCGGCGCGGTTATACTCGGGGGCAGCCTTCGGCGTCAAGGTCGGTCGCGACGTAATTTCGGGAAGGAAGTCGGGAAATTGGGAAACCTGGGAGGAGAGGAACGCAATAAGTGAGGCACCAATATCGCCTTCCGTCGCTAAATTCGATGGCATTTGGCAATGGGCCGCTCATGAGGACGGCGTTAACGATGCGTTCCATCGTCAGGCTGCATCCGCGTTCCCTGCCGTGGCGTTACATCGCGTCGTCGACGATCGCCGGCAATTAGCCGCCTTCGTCATGACGGACAATATCGTCTGGGTCGATCGATCCTCCATTTGCCGCCCGGTAGATCTCGTACGCCACCGTCTGGTCTTCGAGAATAACGAAACGATGCTCCAGTCAGGCGGGGATGAACTGCGGCGAATCGCCGGGCACGAGATCTCTCGAAACCGCCCGGCCGCTTTCGTAGCGGACCAACCGCAGCCGCACTTCGGCCATGAGAAAACAACCGAGCTTTGCTCGCTGTCGATGCCAAGAGCAGCAGCCACCTCGCCGACCTTCGATCCGCCAGAACTCTCTTTCTTTGGCCATCACCGAAAAGGCGACAGGTTGTGCCCCAACGTTTCTGGCATATTGGCCCCGCTCCGACGGATTGCACGATGCGACCGTGCGGCTCTTGGCGGCGCCAGAGCCGACAACGCTTCCGATTGGGTGCATGGATGACTTCCTGAGCCACGAGTGTGCGCTCCGTGACTCCCGATGCAAGGGCCGTAGCTTTTGATCAAGCCACCAGCCTGCGGCCCTCGCTGTTATACTCCGCGCGGTTGCAAATGATCCAAACCGCGGCAATAGGGAGAGGTTCGTATCATTTCTGACCGTTCGCAGTGTGGAATTGAAATCGCAGCAACACCGCTGCCAATTCTCATGGCAGCAACGACCAGTGGGCTCGGATGTCTTGGCTGACGCCAACGGGCCGGAAGCACGGCGGGGCAAGCGATCACGGCGTTCGGCGGGGAAAACGGTCTCGTACGATCTCGATTCCCTTGCAGTCATGGAGCTCCAGGCCGGCCTCCAAGCGTATTGGGCTGTAACACACTGGCGAAACGCCAGTGCCACCCGCCGCCCGGCGTCAGATGGTGCTGCTGTACGGACTCAACATAAGGCTCAATGTCGAAAGAGCTTACAACGCACCCCTTCTCGATCCAGATTTGGCATTGGGTGCCACCCGTCGCCCTTCCCAGCACGTTAACGTGTCACCGTTCCCCCGTAACGTAGTAATATGAACGCGAGGGATGATCCGACAAGCACTCCGCCCATCGCCATAACCCAAACGAACGCAACCTGGCACCAATGCTCGAAGGCTGTTTTCGGCGTCGGAAGCGCGCCTCGAATTATCCCGAACGCGTAGAATGGCCACGATAATGCTAATAAGGCGGCCAACGCGGCCATCCACCTCGCGCCCCAGGGCAGGGAGCCGAGCGACATCGCCGCCGCAGCGAGAATGGAAAGACCCAAAGTCGTCGATGACAATGCGACAAAAAGCGCTAGCTTCGCGCCGTGCGCGAGGCCAGACGTCCTCAGATACCGCGCGACCAGTCCCAGAAACGCGGCGATGGCAGCGGGAATGAGCCATAAAACTGCCAATGCCTCGGTCGTCATCTGTACCACCTTCCGAACTCGCTTGCGACGCCGGACCGGCACCGCGCTCGGCACCACCTGTGCGGTTAATTCGCGGGCGGAGTGCAGTACGCCGTCGCGGCGGACTGTGACGCGGGGCCGATTTCATTCGCGATTCTCGACGCGGTGACAAGGTCGGCCCACCCACCGAGCACTTCGTTCGCAATAGAGGCTACCAATGAGAGCGGAACCAATGCCAGAGAGATTAAACTCTGCGTGATGAAGCTCAGGGCATCCGATGCACCGGCCGCCACGCTAAAGCCCGCCTGCATAGCCTGGACGCAGGTCAGGCACTGCTGCTGCTGGACTGGGCGCCATTGCTTTTGGCAGTCCCATTTCGGCGCGCACTTCGCGTAGTCCGTCGCCTTCGAGCCGGGCAAGGTCTGAAGGTACGCCTGAATAACATTGGCAATTGGAATGTTGCTTATGATCCACGACAGAAAATACCCCCCCCCACCACTCGCCGGACGGATCGGGACCGTGGGGCACGAAATAGGCGCAGTACAGGCTCACGCCGCCCAGGTAGCCAACCGGATCCCTTCGGTCCCATCTGCCAACTTGAGACCAAAGCACACGGTGGCGAACAAAGTAAGCGCGCGCGCCCGAATCCCAACGATAGCCGCAGTACAGAGTTTCCGCGTCGTACGACGACGAGGAGCCTGCAAATGCGCCCGTGAGAAACGTTGGCACGCCATAGGCCGAGTAACCGTAGCGCTCGACAAGCGTGCCGGTCGGGTCAGAAAGCCCAGTCACATTCCAGTTCGGGTCTTGCAGGGCAAAGAGCCGCTCGTCCAGGGTACCGTCGCCGGTCGTGTCGCGATCGCGAACCAAAAGGTCGTCAACGTAACGCGAGCCCCAAACGAACTGGCGCTCCGCCGTGGCATGGCCGACGCGATCCTCGACGATTTGCCATTGGTCCGAATAGTAGAAGTCGCGGGTCTCGCTCAGGACGCCCGACGCATAGCTCTGCGCGACGGTGCGATAGCCGCGGCCATCGTATTGATATCGCGCGACCGGCTGGCCGCTGGTCGCGGCGGCGACCGAAACTAGCCGGTTCCAGGCGTCATACGTGCACGTAAAGCCCTCGCCCGGCGAGGCGGGCTGGGGCAGCGCGGTCATATTGCCGGTGCGGTCGTAGGTCGGCGCGGCCCACTGCGAGCCGGCGTTGGCGCCGAAGGCGGTGATCTCGTTGACCGCATTGTGCGTCCGCGGCTGGTCCAGGTCCCACGTGCCGGACCCGGTTGAGTCCTCCTGGAACTCCGACCAGTTGCCGGTCGGATCAAGCGACCATGCTTGGGCAAACGTTTCCGTACCCGCCGTGATGACGCTCTGGTCGGAGGTCAACCGCCCACGAGCGAAAGTCTTGAGCTGATTGACACCGTCATACGTGTACAGCTCGTCCATGTTGACGCCGAGCGCGGCGCCCACAGGGGTCTGCCGCCAGAGCCGATTGCCCGCCAGATCGTAGCCGTGTTGGATTCGCTCCACATCCTGGCCGCTGGAAGTGTTCCACCAGCGGAGATCGACGATCCGGTCGAACTGGTCGATGCCGGTGTACGGATCAGTCCCTGTGCCGAAGGCCAGATCGTAACGGAGCGAAGGCTCGGGAGAATCGACATGGACGATCGCGCTCAGACCCACGCAGGCGTACTGAGCCAGCGTCGGCGCGTTGGCGCTATCGCCATCGAGGATCGCCGTGACACGATTGAAGGCGTCATCGCCGCCGGCCGGCGTTGTGCGTCCGTGGCTGGTCGACGTCACAGGTGCGGCCGTTCTTTGCCCTCACCAGACGTTTCCGGCCCAAAGTTCTCGGAGCCATAAACCAGTCCCGACACCAATCGCAACTCCGCTGCTAAGCGATATCGCAAGGGGCATTGTTTCCGACACGCCCAGGAACCCCCCGATCGCCGAACCAGTTGCCAGCCCCCCTAGCGCCCAGAGTGTCCTGCTCAGCAACGCCAGCTTCGACAGCGCTAGGCAGCATGCGTACGAAACAAGTCCCAACGGAATTGTCCAGAACCAAATAAACGCCAGTAGTACAAAACCGCCAAGAATTGAGCCGGCAAGCCGCGGAAGAAGTCCGGAATCATGCCAGTCCACTTCGAAGAAATTGTAAATGGCCCCACCCAACGCCGGGGAAAGCACCGACACGACGAACATGTGTGCAAGAAAGCGCGTCATATCCACAGGTTCCATTGCAAGACGTTCTTAATTGCGGCCTAGAAGGCGGACGGTCCCGAGTTGCTGCCCCCGCCAGGTAGAAACCCACCGCCCCAGAACCAATCTGAGAACAGCATATTCCAACCAACGTTACGGCCGCCCTCGGGAAGCCCTTTGTACGGTATGAACAAACACATGGCGTAGCACTGAACGTGTGCATTGAGCCGATACTTGTTCCGATCAGCACAGTCGGGCATTTGTTGGTACATGCTGTCTTCAAGGCCCGCAAGACAATTTGCAACGCATATCGCGCCAGACGATTCGTTATAGAGCCTCATAAATCCGAGACAAACTCCTTTGGCTATCGCCGGGTACGGATCAGGTACAATTTTCCCGCATCGCTTACAGTACGAAGCTAGATGCGAGTTGTATCCATTGCAAGCGGCCTCTCCTGGCGTAGCCTGCACCGGTGGCACGATGGGAGGCACCATGACAGGCATTCCAGGCGTTTCGCCGATGACCGGACCAGAACCGTTCTTGTCTTCGTGGTTTAGCGGGTCGCTTCCGACGTAACAATAGAGGTTAATCCCGCCATCGTACCCGATTGGGTCTCTGCGGTCCCATCGTCCGAGGTGGGGCCAGAGCATGCGGCGGCGGACCACGAACGACCCCAAAGTCCCGTCCAAACGGTAGCCGGAATACAGCGTCTCCACCTCGTAAGAAGACGCAGTACCGGCGGCAAATGCCTCCGTCAGGAAGGTGGGTTCGCCGTAGGCGGAATACTGGTAGCGTTCGACGGCCGCGCCGTTCAAGTCGGATAGGCCCGTGA
>Ga0302320_10003412_pt1 | contig 36983 bp, 36 predicted proteins | sample Bog_T0_3_FD_202130 | JGI IMG/M metagenome (GOLD analysis project Ga0302320, IMG submission 202130) | Peat permafrost microbial communities from Stordalen Mire near Abisko, Sweden - Bog_T0_3 | ecosystem: Environmental > Terrestrial > Soil > Wetlands > Peat | place: Sweden: Abisko, Stordalen Mire...
GCGAAGCGAGTCGAAGGACCTGCATTTTCGTGGTTTTCAGGCTCACCTTTTCGGTGATTTCCCAAGTGCGATAAAACGCGCGTCCAACTTGGAGTTTTCAACCATCTCATCAATGTTACTGCCGGATCAAGGTTCATTCCTGTCAGTTGCTCGTATCTAAGCCGAACTGGTTTGAAGCGATCAGCAATGCTCGCTTGTGCCGTTGGAATATCCCATCGCCTACGAAACTCTTTAGTTGCTTTAAAGGCCTCAAGATACAATTCCCACGCAGATGCAAACTCGTCCTCGTCCAGCACCGGAACATAAGCTTTGCATCTCCAGCACCAAAGTTCGCGCATTTGCGACCTCGATCCAGCGGGGAGGCAGACATTCCAGCATTGAATCTCAGTCTATGCCCGGAGTTTCGCGAATCTCTCCCAACCGGAAAAACTAGCCGGTGAATCAGTTGTTATCCGCTGTGATTTGGGCGGAACTCCGCAAAATCGTTGGCTCACAACTCTAAATGGCGTTGCCGGGGGTCCGACGCAAGCTGCTGGCGGATCTCTTTCGCCCGTTCCCTTAAGCGCTGGTCGCAATCCGATTCTGCTCTGATCAATTGTTCCTTCGCGCTGGCGATCCCTGCATCACCCAAAGGACCTTTGAGAATCATTTCCAAAGCCATGAGACCATTCCACCGGATACCCTCGCTGCTGTCCTCTAGGAATTCACGCACCCATGGCAGTACACGCACATCGGCCATCTCCGAAAGCAAGAAAACGGCCGCATCGGCGCGATGGGAGGCTGGTTCGCTCTTGTAGATCTCGTAGCAGCGTTCCATGGCGACAGACGACATGATGATACGGAGAACCATCTCCGCTGTGAACTCCCCGGGCTTTCCGTCTGCCCAATGGTCAACAGCCTCCCGAATGTTTTCTTCTCCAAGAAGTATTTCCAGAGCCCTCCTGCCCCCGTCGGTACCCGCAATCCGTTCATTTCCATCCGGCTCAAGACCGCCGACTTGGCTTGCAATCTCGCGCCAATCAATCGCCATTCTTTCTCCATGCCTTGGTCCAAAATCTCATGATCTCATTTCCGTGTCACTCCTGGTCGGTCGGCTACTCTTCCCAAACCCAATTTTATGCACGCCGAGTCATTGGCAACACTGACAACAGGGTCCAAGACACCTGGCCGATTAATGCGAAAACCCCGAACCACACCCCCCGACCCGCTAGGCGCCCTATCCTTTCGCCTCAATCACCTTCGGCTGCCACAATTCGATGGGATTCCCTTCGGGGTCATGCAACCGCGCAAACCGGCCATTAGGATAAACCTCCGGATCAATCTTCACCGCGATTCCCGCAGCCTCCAACTGCGCCGCCATCTTGTCCAGATCCCGCACGCGAAAGTTCACCATCCACATCTTGCTGGCATCCCCGAAATAGGTCGTCGTCTCCTTGAAGGGAGCGAAGACCGTGGGTCCCGCCTCTTGCTGCCACACCGAGTCCGCAAGGCCCGTAGGCATGAGCGAGATCCCCAGGTGCTGCTGGTACCAAAGCCCCAATGCCTTCGCATCGTGCGCGCGGAAGAACAGTCCTCCAATCCCCGTCACTTTTTCCATCGCCGTTCCTGCAGCGGTCCCCTCCCCGGCCGCAGCCCCCGTCGTCGGCGGAGAGACCTTTGGCGGCGCGGCTGTCTGCGCGGCAATGCTCATTTGGTTCCGGCTCCCGAGAAAGCTCGACCCAAAAACAAACGACAAGGTCCGAAGCAGTTGGCGTCTCTCAAAACCCATCCCATCCTCCGATCGAAAACTGCGCGACTCGATTCAAGATACCCGCGCAAACCGCCTTCTGGGAAGCCCAAAGATAAGGTTCCAGGCGAGGTCGGGCCAACCCGCAGATCACGCATTCTCCAGGGGTCCGGTCATCTACCCAGAAACCAGAGTTCCTTCACCCTTGTGACTTCAGAGTTACCAATACTTCTATCTTTTGGCCTTATGATGTTTGCAGCAGAGGTCAAGGGAATATGATCCTCCGATTGATCCGCAGCATCATCTTCGGTGCCGGTCTCGCCTTTTGTTCGGCGATGTTTTACATAGCTGTCCTTTGGCTGCACTACCATTCCCCCTCGGTTCCAGCCCATCACGGAATCGGAGCTGTAGCCGGAGGCATATCTCCCGCAATCTTGCTGGCGCCCCTCGCTTTTGTTGCCGGCTTCATCTGGGAGTGGCGACATTCAAGCTCGAGTTGAAGTCGCGAGTGAGTCGTCGCCGGGAGGGCGGCCCATCCTTTCCAGGTCGGAAACGCGGGTGCCCATCCTTTCCAGGTCATTGACGTGGGTGCCCCATCCTTGACGCAGCCGTATCGCGGCAAGGGTGGGTGACCACAAACCCTCAACCTTTTCCTCCCAACGTCAGTCACGCCGCCCAATCTTCTCCACCCCCCATTTACAGAAAATATCCCCCTCCCCGCGCACAATGGCCTGAGGAGACTCAGATGAACAAATCCAGCGAAAACGCCCTCGTCAGGATCATTTCCCAGCCGGCGGATTCAACCACTCTCCAACCCGGTCCCCCAGCCCGTTCCACAACTGCCAGGGCGGCTTTGCGCCGTTGCTGTTCCGCCTGGCAGCGCGCCTTCGACGAATACATGAAAGAGGTAGAGGAGGACGATTCTTGCTCCCTCAGCAAGCTCATCGCTGCCCGCGAAGCTGCTCCCGCCTATTGCAATGCCATGCCGGTTCTCGAAGGACACGATGGCGTTCGCGATTTCATCGCCTGCACCGCCCACGGCGTCCTGATCGGCGCCATCTCCCCGCAGCGCAGCGGACAGCTCCTCTACGCCGCCCAGATCGCCCTCAGTGCCCTGCAAGCCCAGCCCAAAGCCACCCCCACCCCGGGTCCACGAAAAGCCCCTCTTCAACCCGCCGAAGAACAGCGTTAAGCAAGACAAACAAAACAACTTGACGAATTGCGGTTCAGTACCAGTCAGTAAACAGAACCCACCCATTTTCCGCCCTTTTCCGCCCAAAAACCTGCCTTTTCGCACATCTCCCCTGATCCCTCTCAGGCCGGCAATCCGCTTCTCGCTTCCCCGCGATTCCCCTTGACAGACCTCCATCCTTGCCCGCAAAGTCAAGGGCGCAGCTTCGCATCCCTGAATTCTGCAGCCAATCGAACTGCACCGATTTCAAGGGTTTCGGGGCAAGCGCACTCAATTTGGAGGTCTCTTCATGCACCATTTGCATTTCAATCACCTGGCGTTGCTGGCTTCGGCAATCCTGCAATGGCTGATCGGCGGCCTTTGGTATTCCCTGCTCTTCAAGAAGCCTTGGATGGCGTTGACAGGCCACATCCAGAGCCAGTCCGGCGAACGGCCCAAGGGCGCGATCTTCGGCATGGCTCTCTCCTTTGTGGTCAGCCTGATTCTGTCGCTCATTCTGGCGCATGTGGTCATCTGGTCAGGCAGCGACAGCGTCGCCAGCGGGATCCTGGTCGGATTCATCTGCTGGCTGGGCTTTATCGCCGGCCCGCTGCTCGCGCAGGGCGTCTACGAGCAGTGGCCGGTGAAGCTATGGGCGATCAACGCCGGCTACTGGCTGGTTGCCCTGCTGGTTTCCGGAGCTCTGCTGGCCGTCTGGCGCTGACTTACGCGATCCTGTTTTCCGAAGAGATAAAATGAAGCCCATGAGCAAACAAGTGATCGCGACATCCGGAGCCCCTGCGGCCATTGGGCCCTATGTGCAGGGCATACGCACAGGCAATCTCCTCTTCACCGCCGGCCAGATTGCGCTCGACCCAGCCACGCTGCAGATCGTCGAAGGCGGCATCGGCGCCCAAACCACCCGCGTACTGGATAACCTGAAGGCCGTCGTCGAGGCCGGTGGAAGCAGCCTTGCCCAAGTGGTGAAGACCACCGTCTACCTCAAGGACATGGGCGACTTTGCGGCAATGAACGCCATCTACGGAACCTATTTCGCTCCAAACGGAACGACCCCTCCGGCGCGGACCACGGTCGAGGTCTCCCGTCTCCCCAAAGATGCTCTCGTGGAGATCGAAGCGGTGGCGGAAATCTAGTCGATTCGGCTCGATACGGCAACGCCGGTCTCGCTGCTCCGAACCGTATTCGCTCAGTCGCGCATCCAAAACCGAGAGCAGTACCAAACCGCCTCAGGAGGATCCTTTGAGCCAGAGCCCGAAGAAGATTGTTCGCACCGATGCAGAATGGCGCGGCTTGCTGACTCAAGAGCAGTATCAGGTGCTCCGTCAGAAGGGAACCGAACGGCCTTTTACCGGCGTATTGACCGAGAACCACGAGACCGGCAACTATCACTGCGCGGCGTGCGGGGCGCTGCTCTTTGGCAGTGACGCCAAGTTCGATTCCCACTGCGGCTGGCCCAGCTTTACGCTCCCCGCGGACTCCGAGGCGGTCACCGAGCATGAGGATTCGAGCTTCGGGATGAGGCGTGTCGAGGTAACCTGCGCCTGTTGCGGCGGCCACCTGGGTCACGTCTTCCCCGATGGCCCGGGTCCGGCGGGATTGCGCTACTGCATCAACTCCGCTTCGCTGGCGTTTACCCGGGCAGAGAAGTAGAAGGCCGATTCAAGGGAGTCTTTCCCGGATTGTGCAGAAAACACACGAAGACGCCGCCCGAGGGCGGCGTCTTCGTGGATGCAGCAGAAATGTTCAGCGGGCGGGCATTCTGGGCTATTGCGGCCCTATGCCTTCGCGAAACCCCGGACGACCTTGCCGTCCTTGATGCAGCCGGTGCAAACCCGGATGCGCTTGGTGGCGCCATTGACCAGAGCCTTGACTGCCTGGAGATTCACGCTCCATTTGCGGCGGGTGATGTTGTGCGCGTGAGAGATGTTGTTGCCGAATTGCGGGCCTTTCCCGCAGATGTCGCATACCTGTGCCATGACGTTGCTCCAGACTTTGGTGTTTCGTGCCGCCGGGATAAACCGCTGTCAAGCGCCTCAATTCCGCGCTCGAACCTGGCTTGTCTACCGGAGTGCCTACGGAGGCACATGAGACACACGCCACCGACAGCTTGCCGAATTCCCAGTATATCTGGAATTGGCTCTGAAGCCAAGAAAAAGCCCACAAAACTCTCTGCCAGCGCACAATGCACCGGAATCGGTGCGGAAGCAACCCGCTCCCTATGCGCGCCAAAGGAAAGACCATCCCTCCCCTATACACTGGTGCGAGGCGAAGAGTTAACCAGTTTTCCGGTCCGGCTCCCGAAGAGAATTTCCGCTCCCCCGAAAGTGATCAACGTGACAGAGACACGCATCAAGCCCCACCAGGAACAGATCGCCGAGCAGGAACGGCGCGCCGAACAATTGCGCCAGTTTCGGCGCAATCAGGCGATTGGGCTGGTGATGCTTGCGGTGCCGATCCTGCTGTGGTGGCTCCTGCACACGCATCCAGGGTGGATCTTCCCGCCCGGCTGGTGGCGGCCATGAACTCAGAAACTGCGCGGCCTGCGCCTCTTGCGATTTTGCTGCTCGGACCGACCGGCAGCGGCAAGACCGCGCTCTCATTGGCTCTAGGGGAGCGATTTGACGGGGAGATCGTCAGTTGTGATTCGGTCGCGGTATATCGCGGCCTGGACCTCGGGTCGGCCAAACCGTCCGCCGAAGAGCGAGCCAGGCTGCCCCATCACCTGATCGACGTGGCCGAGCCGGACCAGACATTTACCGCCGGGGAGTATAGCCGTCAGGCGCGGGCGGTGATGACCTCCATTGCGGCGCGAAGCAGGCTGCCGATTGTGACTGGTGGGACGGGTCTCTATCTGCGCGCTCTCACCGAGGGACTTTTTGCCGGTCCGAAACGGCAAGACGCTCTGCGGCTGCGGCTGCAGAAGGGTCTGGCGCGGAGTCAGCAGAGAAACTCTCCCGATTGGCTGCACCGGATTCTTGCACGCCTTGACCCGGCGACCGCCGAGCGCATCCACGCCAACGACGTTCCGAAGCTGATTCGCGCGATCGAAATTTGCCTTGCCGGACGCAAGCCCATGTCGGAACTGCTCAGCGACGCGACGCAGGCCCGGGATCCGCTAACAGGGTTTCAAATGGTGAAAATTGGACTCAACCCACCGCGGGCTGCTCTGTATGACCGCTTGAACCATCGCTGCGCGGCCATGTTTGCGGCGGGGCTAGTGGAGGAGACAAAGGGCCTTCTCGACCGCTTCGGCCCGACGCCAGCCCTTGATTCTCTGGGATACCGGCAAGCTGCTGCCCTGCTCGCTGGCTCAATGAGCGAAGTGGACGCCATTTCGGCCGCCCAACAGGGACACCGGAACTACGCGAAGCGGCAACTCACCTGGTTTCGCCGCGAAAAAGATGTGCACTGGCTGGAGAGCTTCGGAGACCGGACAGAAGCCGTACGCGCGGCCGTTGAGATTGTCGAGGCTAGGATTGAGATGGGCCTCGATCACGTTGGCTGAAGAGCAGGGTTGATTTCTGTGGAATCTTTTGAACGTCACGCCGAGTCAGCACCGCTGCGCCGAGTTCGCCGGGGCGCGAGTTCGCGGAGGCTCGGAGAAAATTGGTCTTGAATCCCGAGAACGCAGCTTGAGCGAGCTGCGTGGGTTGCATTTAAACTAAGCGAGGCAATGCGGCATTCCTGAAGCGCAGGAATGTGCCCAGAACGGAGTTCCCCTTGGCTGATGCAAGCGTAGAGACGATCTTTGATGTGGCAGTGATTGGCGGCGGCCCGGCCGGATACACGGCGGCCATTCGCAGCGCGGAGTATGGTCTGAAGGTCGCGCTGATCGAGATGACCCCCAAGTTGGGCGGCACTTGTCTGCATGTAGGCTGCATCCCCACCAAGGCGCTGCTCTATAACGCCGAGGTATGGGACCACTTCCAGCATGCTGCGGATTTCGGCGTGAGCTTTGGTGAGAATGCACCCGCGCTGGATTGGTCGGCAGTGTTGAGGCGCAAAGACTCGATCATCACCAAGCACACCAAGGGACTTGAGTTCCTGATGAAGAAGCACAAGATCACGGTGGTATCCGGCTATGGCCGTTTGACTGGTTCTGCGCAGTCTGGCGTGCATACCGTGGAGGTGGCGAAAGATGAGACGACGTCAAAGGTGCTGGCGAAGAACGTGATTCTGGCCACCGGGTCGGATGCCAAGACGATCTTTGGCCTTGTACCCGATGACCGCATTCTCACCAACATCGAAATGCTTTCCGTAGCGGAGCCGCCTAAGTCGCTGATCGTGATCGGAGCAGGTGCCGTGGGTATGGAGTTCAGCTCCATCTTCCGCACCTTCGGATCGGAAGTGACGATTGTGGAGTATTTGCCCCGCGTTGTTCCGGTGGAGGATGAGGAGATCTCCAAGGAAATCACGAGACTCTTCAAGAAGCGTGGTATCGACATCAACACCGGCTGCAAGGTGGAGAAGATCGAGAAGACTGAGAGCGGCGTGCGTGTCAGTTGGACGGACGCCAACGGGAAGACGCAGCAAAAGGAAGCGGAAAAAGTGTTGGTCGCTGTGGGAAGAGCTCCGCGCACAGCAGGCATCGGCATCGAGAAAGCAGGAATTCCGCTCGACCGCGGTTTTATCTCCGCGAACGAAGCGCAGGAAACCGTCGTGCCCGGCATCTTTGCCATTGGGGACATTGTTGCCGGGTTGCCGCAACTGGCCCATGTGGGAGCGATGGCCGGAATGATCGCCGCGGCCAAGATCGCGGGCAAGCCCTTCCGGCCTATCCGACACGACCGCATCCCCGGGTGCACCTATACGGAGCCGCAGATCGGATCGGTCGGTCTGACCGAGACGCAGGCCAAGGAGAAGGGCTATGCCGTCAAGGTGGGCAAGTTCCCGTTTGCGGGCAACTCCAAGGCGACAATCCTCGGCAATCACGACGGGTTTGTAAAGATCGTCTCCGATGCGCAATATGGCGAGATTCTGGGCGTTCACATTCTGGGTCCTCAAGCCACGGAATTGATCGCAGAGGCGGTAGCAGTGCTTGAACTCGAGGGAACGTTGGAGGAGCTGATGTTCAGCATTCACGCGCATCCGACCCTCGCCGAATCCATGCTGGACGCCTATGGTTCCGTGTCTGGAATGGCGATCAATGCTTAGTGCGGGGTCTTTGCGGATCGGGGTCTGACCTTTGTCAAAGATCCTCCTTTTTAGGCTCGATCTATCTGGCTGAAACTAAATCAGTTGAAGAGCCACGTCTGATTGCGGTGAATTAGCGGCCTTCTGGTTAAGCTGAGCACATGCAACCGAAGTCGATAGAGGTGAAGGCAGTGAGCTTTCAAATCTCTTCGGACCGTTTCCGCTAGCTGGCAGGCGAAAGAACGACATTCAAAGGGCGATTCCCAATCGGGATCGCCCCTTTTTTGTCTTCCTGGAACTTCTGCCTGAGGCGGGAAAGGCTGGGAATGGCAGGCAGACCGGCATGACGACAAAAAAGTCGACCACAGGGAAGAGGCCGCTTGCTGCCGCAAGACGGAAGCTGGAAACAACAAACGAAGAGGTGGTCCCAGGAACCGTGGAAATGGGACGGGCGGCGGGCAGGGCTCTGCAGAAAAACAGCGAGAAGATCGCGGAGTCGCTTGCAGACAGCTCGATGAAGGGCCATGTGCAAAGCGCGCGCCTCTTGCTGGAACTCGCCGACGCCGCTGAGAAGCTGGCGAGAGACGCAGGTGATCGCCGTGGTCCGAGCCAGGCACTGCGACTCTCCGAAGAGCCGGAATGGGAATCCACTCAGATCGATGCACCCGACAACACAAGCGGCAGGGCTACGAAGAAAAGTTGACGCGGGGCCATTGCGCGGGAAGCCCCAACGAGTGTGCAGCAAGTCCCAGCGCCCTCGGCATCGCAACAAGCGATTAGAGCGAAGCCAAAGTCGATGTATCTCGAAGCCGATGTCCTCAAGTCGACGCGACCATCAGGAAGCGGCGACCTGGCACAGACCTTGCCGGGACACAGTAACCTTGGTTTCGCTCCAGGCAAGCAGGCGTTTGCCCTGCATGGGATTGAGCCAAAAAATGACAGAGCAAAATATGCAGCCTGTTCCAGCAAGAAATGAGGCACGAATGAATCTCACCATGAGCGATGGGTCGCAGATGGTCAGAGTTATGAGATTGAGCCGAGTCGCACTGGTTGCGATGGGAACTGTACTCAGCGTAAGCATTTCCTTCCAACCGGCACAAGCGCAGACGATCAGTACTACTACGGTGCAAGGAACCGTGTATCTGGCCAATGGGCTGCCCGCCTCTGGACAGGTTTTTGTGAGTTGGCCGGCATTTGCGACAGCAGACAACCAGGCGGTGACGGCAGGAAAGATCACAGGGACCATCGCCGCCAACGGTTCTTTGAGTTTGAACCTGACTCCGAATCAAGGCGCAACTCCGGCGGGGCTTTACTACACCGCAGTTTTCCATCTGAGCGACGGAACAACCAGCACGGAGTACTGGGTGGTTCCCACGACGACACCAGCGAGCCTGTCTTCGGTGCGGTCCCAGCGAATGCCTGCGACACAGGCGGTGCAAGCGGTCAGCAAGGCCTACGTCGACCAGGAGATTGCGGAGCTTACTGGGAGTCTGCTGACGGCATCGGGCGGAAGCTTGAGTGGTCCACTCTATCTCAACGGCAGTCCCACCCAGCCATCGCAAGCGGCCAACAAGCAATACGTCGATGCGGCAGTCTCCGGATTGGCCCCACTTATAGAGGCCGCTTTATCAGGACCTTTGACGAGTGTGCAGATCGGGGCGCTCTATCAGGTCGATCAGTTCCCCGGTGCCGATTTCGGAGCCAAACTGAGCGCCTGCCTGCTGGGTCTGAATGCAACCTATGGCGGCATCTGCGATGCGCGCAACTTCACCGGGAACCAATCCATGGCTACGAATCTGACGATATCCGTGGCCAACGCCACCGTGCTCTTGCCTTGCGCGACGATTGCCACTTCAAAGCAGGTCATCGTCGCAGCCGGAGTCAGAAACGTCACATTGCGCGGTTGCGCATCGCGCGGAGCGAGCGCAACCAGCGGAAGCCAGGGAGGCACGGTCTTCCTCTCTTCAGGAACCGCGGCAATGGTGCAGGTAGGAGACCCGACCTATGCGATAGACACGCAGGGGTTCCATCTCGACAACGTGGTCCTCAACACCACTGCGGCGTCGAGCGCGACAGCGGGGGGACTGACCGCCTATCGCACCCAGGAGTTGGATCTGGAAAGCCTGTATTTCCTTGGCAATTCAAACCAGACGGGCATGACGTTGGATGGGACCGGGAACGATACGGGCGGGACCTTTTTCGACGTTGCAATGAACGGTTTTCAGGTTGCGGTGAATGCCGTCGGCCATACGGTCGCGAATGCGGCAACCACAGACTGGATGAATGCCGGCACGTTTGTGCGTCTGCATATCGACTGCCCGACAAGCAGCGGAAATCCCATCGCTGGAACCTCCGGGATCAACCTGAAGCAGGGAGATGGCGATACCTTCACCGGGGGCGATGTGGAAGGATGCGACACCGCCCTGCACCTGGGCGCAAATGCGCAAAACAATACGCTGCTCGGCGTGCGCAACGAGAACTCCAACAACCAGATTGTCGCTGACGCGGGCAGTTCGTATAACAGCTGGATGACCGGCGGAACCATCTTCACCGGAAAGCTGACAGACAATGGAACCCGCAATAGCTTTCTCGACACCTTTCATCGCAGCTTCAACGGCCTCAACGGAGACTGGTACGGAAGCCAACAGGACGCAACTGTGACCAATCACTACCGCATCGGCATTGGAACGGGAAATGAGCGCGGCCTTCTGAATCGCTATCAGACCGACTATGGCTATCGCTGGACGATGGGCTTGAGCGATGCCGCGGCGGGCGAGCAGTTTTACCAGGTCCTCGACGAGTTGAACAGTGTCTATCGCATCTCCATCGGGCAATACAACAATGGCCAAAGCAGTACCAACAATCAGACCGTGATCAATGCCGCAGGCACGGGCGCGGTGGTGCTGAATGGATCGAATAACTCTGGCACCGGTGGGGTAGTCTTCGGCTCCGGCGGCGCCACCGAAACCACCGTCGCGACGATCAACAACGCGGGCAATGCGCAGTTCAATGGGACACTGCAGGTGGGCGGCGTCTCAACCTTCACCGGGTCTACGACGGTGAAGAATCAGGCCGACAGCGAGATTGACGCATTTCTATGGGCCGGTGCCACGGCAAGTCAGAAAGAGTCGTTTGTCTTCAAGGACTGGAACGGAGCCAGCCAGTGGTATCTGGTCAAAGACGCGAGCAACAACTGGGCCGTCAACTCGGCCCTTGGGGGATTGGACAGCTTCAAAGCCTACCAGAGCGCCAACAGTGGCGATACCTACATCAACACCAGCAGTGCCACGGGCCACATCAGGCTGAATTACGAGACAGGCTCGGGAGCCGAGACAGACATCTACGCGGGACCGAGCGCGAGTCTGGTCGCGGCATTTTCGGGCACGACGGCGATCAAGTTCCCCGGCCTTGCCGCCGGCAGCGGCCACAACTGCCTGCAAATCGATAACTCGGGCTACATCACCAATACCGGTTCGGCCTGCGGCAACAGCAACAGCAGCACATGGGCAACGCTCCCGACCTGCGCGTCGGCACTGAGCGGGCAGATCTATACCGTCACGGATGTGGGCGATACCGGTTCGAATTGGAATTGCGTTTATAGCAATCATGAAGCGAGCTGGCAGTGGGCTCCGGTGGGGGGCAGCGTGAACCTCGCCATCTCCGGAATACCCTTCGGAATCCCTTCCAGCGGGTCCATCGCCAACAACGGCGCCCTCACCCTCACGACAGCATTCCCGCGTATCTTCAGCAGGGGAATCTATCTCTACTTTCCGGCCGGAGCTATCTCCAGCGGCAGCGCAGCGGGACTGTACTGGACGGTGATGAGCAGCACGACGGCGGGAACCATCTACAACAACCTGTATTCACCTTCGAGCACAACAGTTCCCTCGTCAGTGGCCTCGCCCACCGCGTTCAGCACCACCGGACCGGGAGCCTACACACAGACGATCAACACGAATATTTCGTTGGCTTCGTTCAACATTCAAGGCAACTTGATGGGAGCGCGTGGAGTGCTGTCGATCACCAGCGGCTGGGATACGACCGCGAACACCAACAGCAAGATGTATGGAGTCCTATGGGCGGGAACCGCGCAGGGACTCATCAATAACAACTCCGCCAGCAACTACGGCGGCGATTATCTGCTGGTGATCCGGAACCAGGAGTCGGCATCGCAGCAATACATCAACTTTGCCGGCAATGGTTTCGGCCCCGGAATTCTTCCAGTGTGGCAGACAGCGAACACCACCACGGCCCAGACCGTTGTCCAGATGGCGAAACTGGCAAACGCCGCAGACTATGCGGTGCTGGAAGACTGGGAGATACAACTGAGAAGGCCGTAGCTGGAAAGAGGGAACAGATGGCCGCCGACACCGAGAACTGGAAACTGCGCGCGGCGGACCTGGATGTGCGCGAGCTGGAAAGGTTCGGGAAGATCCTAGACCAGCGCCCTTTGAGCCTGCGGGGACAAACCGTCGCGATGACGCTGGCCGAGCAATTGCTTTTTGTCCGAACAAAAAGTGGGTTGACGGCCCCTCTGCGAGCGAACGCGACGCAGCGGGCCTTCGAAGAGCGGCGCGGAGAGCGCAACATCGTCCTCAAGGCCCGTCAAATGGGGTTAACGACCTGGGCGGCCGCACGCTTTTTTCTGAAGACCATTACCAGACCCGGCACTCTGACGCTGGAAGTGGCTCACACCCAGGAATCGGCGGAAGAGATCTTCCGCATCGTCCATCGCTTTTTGGATTGGCTGCCGGAAGAGCTGCGCACCGGCCCCTTGAAGACCTCCCGCGCCAATGTCCGGCAGATTGTCTTTCCTGCGCTGGATTCGCAATACCGTGTCGTCTCCGCAGGAGACCGCAATGCCGGCCGGGGATTGACGGTACAGAACCTTCATTGCTCTGAGCTGGCGCGATGGCCGGGCAATCCGGCGGAGACACTTGCGGGCCTGCGCGCCGCTATGGCTCCCGGTGCAGAGCTGATCGTGGAGTCGACGCCCGACGGGGTGGGCGGATGCTTTCGCGAAGAGTGGCTGAAGGCGGACGAGACCGGGATGGTGCGCCACTTCTTCCCGTGGTGGATGGAGCAACGCTACCGGGCCGTGGCCGTTCGTACCGCGAGTTTGACCGAGGAAGAGCACGACCTCAGGACCCGCCACGGCTTGACCCTCGAACAGATCAGTTATCGCCGGCAGATACGCGCCGATTTTCGCGGCCTGGCGCGGCAGGAGTATGCGGAGGACGAGGAGAGTTGCTTTCTGGCCAGCGGCAACTCGATCTTTGAACTGACAGCAATCGAAGCTCGATGGGAGACCGCGCCTGCTCCGGTGGAGTTGCGGCAAAATGGGGCGATGGAGATCTGGCTTCCTCCTCTGCCAGGCAAAGAGTATCTGGTCGCTGTGGACCCCGCCGGTGGAGGGTCCGAGGGGGACTACTCCGCCTTGCAGGTCTTGGAGATGGAGACGGGTCTGCAGTGCGCGGAGTTTGCCGGACATGTGGGCGGGCTGGAACTGGCCCGTCTGGCGGCGGCCGTGGCGGCGGAGTATAACCGGGCGTGGCTGGTCGTGGAGAGGAATAACCACGGAAGCGGAGTCCTGGCCCTGCTGGAGTCGGTCTGCGGCTGCGCGAAGGTGTATCGACAAAACGGCCAGCCGGGGTGGTTGACAACCTCTCTGAGCAGGCCGGCAGCCCTGGGAAGACTGGACGCCGCGCTGGTCGAAGAACCGGGTCGCTTTCATAGCCGCAAACTGCTGGCCGAATGCCGCAGCTTCGTGCGCCGGGCAGACGGCAAATCCGGGGCGCGGACCGGAGCGCACGACGACCGGGTCATGGCCATGGCCATCGGCCTGGGTGCGCGGGCGGAGCTGATGGGAAAAAACAGCTTCTAGCCGCTAGCTGCTAGCTTTCAGCCATTCGTTTGCAGCGGAATCGCTATCGGTGGCCCCAGCGAAGGAACGGCTGGAAGCCGCCCATTCCGCAGTGTCTGCGAGGTAGGATTGTTGACGCTTCGGGAGCTAAAAGCTGAAAGCTGGAAGCTAGAAGCTGCCCTTTACCCTTAGAATGCAGGGACAGTCCAAAGGAGCAATTTTGGCGGTTCTGGCAGTGCAGCAGATACGGCGAATGAGAGGCGGCGCGCAGGGGCAGCTGATGCTGGGCGCGGACGGGAACCCGTATGTGGTGAAGTTTCAGAATAATCCGCAACATGTGCGCGTGCTAGCCAATGAGTACCTGGCCTCGCGGCTGGCGACTGCCGTCGGCCTATCCGCTCCCCAGGTGGAGCTGATCGAGGTGACGAACTGGCTGATCGACAATACCCCGGAACTCGATATCGATCTGGGCAAGAGACGGGTGCGTTGCGCCAGCGGACTGCAGTTCGGCTCGCGATTTGTGGGCGGACTCATGCCCGGGCAGGTGGTCGATTTCCTGCCCGAGGAGCAGCTTGCGGAGGTCACCAATCTGGGCGAGTTTGCCGGGATTCTGGCCCTGGACAAATGGACTGGCAATGCCAATGGAAGACAGGCGGTTTTCTCCCGCAAGCAGCGGGAACGACGCTATCGCGCCGTGTTTATCGATTTCGGCTACTGCTTTCACGCCGGAGAATGGCGGTTTGAGAGTATCCCTCTGCGCGGCGTCTACTATCGCAACGAAGTCTACCGGGCGATCACCGGATGGGAGTCCTTTGAGCCGTGGCTGACGCGCATGGAGACCCTTGCCGCGGAGACGATCTGGACGGCGGCAAACGAGATTCCCCCGGAGTGGTATGGCGGCGATCTGGCCGAAATGGAGATGCTGGTGGAGCAGTTGCTGGCGCGGCGCAATCTGATTCGGGACGAGATTGAGGATTTTGGGAGATCCGACAGAAAGCCCTTTCCAAATTGGGGTCCTCCGACCGCCAAAGCCCCGGAAACCCCTTGGAAAGAACCGACAAGAGAGGCTAACATCGTGGGCAGAGTGCAGTCATGAGTAGGAGTGAGTCGAGAACGGCGGCGGCGATGAAAAGCGGCAACGGGCGGCGAACCTGCGAATTTCAACTGCTCCGGTATGTACCGGACGCGGTGCGCAACGAATATGTGCACATCGGTGTCATCCTGCGGGAGCATGGGAGTGCCGCGCCCGCGAGCGTGAAGTTTACGCGCGACTGGCGGCGGGTCCGCTGCATGGATGCCGAGGCCGACATCCCCCTCCTGGAGAGCATGGAAGGCGAACTGCGCAGACGGCTGGAGAACGATCCGGACGGACGGTTAATGCGCCTGCTCGACGAGTCGCTCTCGTTGAGCTTGCAGATGACCGAACCCAAGGCCTATCTCGCCGAAAGCCTGCCGGCAGGAATGGAAGAGCTGATGCGCTTGTACGTGGAGCCTCCGCCTCGGGATCGCGGCCAGCGGCTCAGCGGTCTCGCCGCCATCCAGGCGAAGATGCGCACCGAGTTCGAGCGTGTCGGTGTCTGGGATCTGCTGCGCAAAAAGATCGCGGCCTCGGAATACACACGCCCGGGCGATCCGCTGCGCATCGATATGGGATATCGGCCCAATGGTGTGATCCGCATGTTTCATGCGGTCAGCCTGGAGCCGGGCGTGGAGATGGCCAAGGTGCTGGCCTTTTCGGCTGCGGGGTTGAGGGCCGGCGTGGAGCGCATCGAACGCGCGCAACTGGAGCTTACCGCGATCGTTGAGCCTGCGGCGCGCCTGGGCGCAACCGACGAAGAGCCCGAACGGCTGCAGATGTATCGCTTCGGCGTGGAGACCATGGAAGAACACAATATCCGTGTCCTGACAACGTCAGATCTGGGTCGGGTAGCCGATTCCGCGCGGCGCGAACTTAAGGTGTGATGAACAGGGATCAGGGACCAGGGATCAGGGATCAGGGATCAGGGCTCAGGGAGCAGGGGCAGTGATCGGCGATTGAAGAAATCTTCGTGCGGCCACAGAAAATTTGCGAACAGTTTGCAGATGATTATCCGGGGTTCCGGTAGGATCGGATCTGTCGATGAGATCTGCCTCCGAACACGGATCGGGGCACGCGGAAAGTAGAAGTGACCGGTAGGATGCAAGGGAAACTGACCCCTGATCCCTGGTCCCTGATCCCTGGTCCCTGCTCCCTCACAAAGAATTTGATAGAGGCACAACCCTTTCCGGGGTTGTGCCTTTTGTCTTTGCGGCGGTGGAAAAGGAAGGTGCGCGTGAAAGTTCGAGTACAGTTGCAGGAGATCTGGCGCAAGGCGGCGGGAAGCGGCCGAAAGACCGAAGTTCTGGCCAGGACAGAGAAGGCGGACGCAGAACGAAAGACTCTGGCGCTGCCCTCGATTCTGGAGCCGGCGGAATTCGCGGGGCGCCTGCTGCCCAAACCCACCCCGATGAATCTGCGCCGCTTTGCCGAGACTCCCGTGGTGCGGCGAGCGATCAATGTCATCAAGGACCGCGTCGCGGCAATGGATTGGCAAGTCCGCGTGCGCCGGGCGTTCAACCGGACGAAGTTGAAGACGTGAACCGCAAGCTGCGCGCACTGCGCCGCATGCTGGAAGAGCCCAATGCGCAAGACAGCTTTCGCACCCTGCTGGAACAGGTCATCGAGGATGCCCTGACCGGTGGCTACGGCGCCATCGAGATGGAGCCCACCGGAGATGCGGATCGTCCCGCCATGCTTTGGGCCGTGGATGGCGCATCGATTCGCATCCAGCCGCGCTGGGACGGACAGGCGGACACGCCGCGCTACGCCCAGGTATTGCCCGGGCAATTGGAGTCCAATGCGATAGACCTGCGCGACGATCAGCTGATCTATGTCCGCATGAATCCGCGCAGCTTTACTCCCTTCGGCCTGGGTCCGCTGGAAGTGGCCTTCGAGACCGTGAACCAGTTCCTCTGCGCGCATCGCTTCGCGGGGAAGTTGGCGGCGAACTCCGTGGCGCAATATGCCCTGTGGTTGAACGAGGCGACGCCCGCCCAGCATGACCGGCTCATCCGTTGGTGGCAGGACGAGATCGAAGGGACCGGCCGGGTTCCGTTGCTCTCGACTGAGCAAAAGCCGGAGGTGCTGCGCTTCGCACAAGGCACCGATGCCGACCTGCGTCTCGCCTGGCAGGAGTTCCTGATTCGCATGGTGGCCAATGCCTTTGGGTTGCCGCCCCTGCTGCTGGGGCTCGAAGGAGATGTCAATCGCTCCACGGCTGCGGAGATGGCCGACGAGGCCTTCCGTGGCGCGATCTCGCCGCTCGCCGTCCTTTTGGCAGGGCACCTGACCCGCGATCTCTTCGGAAAATGCGTGGGATGGCGGGAGTTTGAATTCGTCTTCAACGATCTGAATGCCCGCGATGAAGAGACCGAGTTGGCGGTACAGGTTCAGCTTCTGCAAGCGGGAGTGCTGACCATCAACGAAGTGCGCGCGATGCGCGGCCTTGGTCCGTTGGAGCAGCAGTGTGTCGGCCCAGCGAAAGAGAGTGCGGTTGCTGAGTGATCCGGCTACAGCGAAACCAGAGTTGGTGTATCTCGAAGGCGCCGCATCGGAGTCGACGCGATCACCAGGGAACGGTGAACTTGCACGAGATTCACCAGGCCACAGGAACTCTGATTTCGCTCTGGTAAGAACCGGGTGTGCAGAGGAGCGGAGAGCACATGAGACTGGAAGCGATGGCAGTAAGTATTCCACACGTCGACGGACATCCCAACCGGGTCCCTTTTGAAGGGGTGTTGACCATGGTGAATGCAACCAGCGACAAGCCGCCCGCAGGGGCGCGAGGACATCGCGTGCTGCTGACGCGCGAGGCGGCGGAGATGGCTCTGCCGTCGCTGTTGGGAATGGCGGTGGACTACAGCCCTGGATGGGAGGGACACGACGCGCGACGCAAGATCGGCCTGCTGACCGAAGCAAACCTGTTGGGGCAAAGGCTGACGGTGCGCGGCTACCTGTATGCGCGCGACTTTCCGGAGGTGACCGGTGACATTCGAGCGCAGTCGCCGGGAGCCTTGGGGATGAGCTATGAATTGGCCGATGCCCGCGTCGAAGATATGCGGTCGGAGGTCTGGAAACTCACACGCGTGACCTTTACCGGAGCAGCGATTCTGCTGCGCGAGAAGGCCGCGTATCGGGCGACGAGCTTCCGCATGGCAAGCTGAAGAGATCGGATCGACCGAGGAGGCCTCGCAACGCGGGGCCTCTTTTGCTTGCTGCTCAACCAATGCTTCGCACAGCACGCAAAGGAACGAACCGCAGGGACGCAATGAAACAGGTGTACGAGAAAGCAACCGGAAAACGCAATCAGGAGAAGGATGGAATGGAAACAGCAGAGAAAACAATAGCCGAGCGGATCGAGTCCGCTACGGCCCAGTTGGAGAGAGTGCTGGACTTGCTCGAGAAGAAGAACGGAGCAGGGGAAGTGCAGCGCATCTCGGCGACCGTGGAAGCGACCCGGCGCGAACAGGAGTTGGCGGAGAAGCTGGCCGCTGCGGAACAAGAGCTGTCTGCGTTGCGAGCCTCGACATCCTCACTGACCCCGCTGCGCAGGACCGTTCCAACCGCGACATCCGAGATGCTGGCCAAGCACGGAATCGGAGAAGGTCCCGTGGACGTGCGCACCCTGGATGCCGCGCTGGCGGGCCTCAGCCTCGAGCAACGGATCGCGGTGAAAAGTCAGTTGCTGCGCGCAGGCGCAATCGCCTAAGTGCGGCTTCTCGCATTCACCGACTAGGTTTTCGACCGCTTGAAGTTGTACCAACGATGGGTGCCCCAGAGCCTGCCCTGAGCTTGTCGAAGGGTCCCCGATTCCGGGACCTGGGAACGTATGGACCAAAGGTACAAAACGATGTTGTCAGAGACCTGGTTGGTGCTGACCGGATTCCGGTTCGCACATCCACACCAGACCGGAAGCCATCCACGAAAACAGCAAGCGAGCGGCCAGTAGCGAGTGGCTGCAACCTGAGGTCATGCCCCACCGAGAGGGCGGAGGAACCTATGAACGCAAGCTTTGCAGACATTCACGCGGCAGCAGACTTCATTGGACCAGGCGCTATCGAAGTGCCGCTGTATCAAACCGAGATCTTCGACATCTGCCGGCGTTCCAGCCCCTTCGGGCAACGCATCAAACAGGTTCCGGCAACGGGTCATCCATCGCGTTTCTTCGAAGAGACCGCGCTGCCGAATCCCGGAACCGCGGGCTTCGTGAATCCGCGCAGCATCGTTCCCCCGGTGGTGAATCCGACGCGCCAGGAGCGCAGCGTTCCGCTGAAGGCCATCGTTTCGCAGATCAATTACAACCTCTTCGATATTGAACTGGGCAACCAGCAGCAGCAGTTCGCCTATCTGCAAGCGAAAGACCTGGTGGACACCGTCAGTGGGGTCATGGTCGCCCACGATGTGGCGCTGTGGAACGGCAATGACACCAGCCTCACCACCCCGACGACGACACAATACATGGGCGCCATTCCGCAGATTGTGGCGGGTGGGCTGACGACAACCATCGGCACGGCGGCCTCAATCGTCGACGGGATCAAATCGGCGGTAGCGCAGATGGTGGCCAACAACGGATACCAGGTGCGCCCGACGGCGATCTACGCCAATCCGGTATTGCTGGACTTGATCGATCGCGAGATGAAGACAGCGTTCAACGTGGTGCTGAACACCGACACCATCACCGGCGGAATCCGCGTGAAGATGCTCTCCACGCAGGCCGGCGATCTTCCGTTGATCCCCGACTGGAGTTTGAGCTACACGGGAACGCCTGGATCGGGCACTGCCGTCTTGCCGGCCTACATCGTGACGGAAGACCTGATCGAATATCACTGGCTGGGTGATCCGACGCCGCGTGTCTTCCAGATGGGTCTGCCCAACTCTCTCGCTCACCAGTATGTCGCGGTGAAGTTCGGCGCCATCGTGGTGAAGGGCGCCAACTACGCGCACTATCAGGTGCTCGTCGACCGGTAAAGCAAATACAGGGGTCAGGGATCAGGGGTCAGGGGTCAGCGGTTTGGTCGTTGTCCCCTGCCCTTGCTTCTTGAACTCTATTCCCTGATCCCTGACACCTGATCCCTGTTCCCTGCTTTTCGAAAGGAGTCTTCATGGCATATCTGCAGCCAGCGGATTATCCGAACTACGGACTGCCTTCCGCAACGACGACAGACTGGATTGCCGCCGCAACGGCCTTGATCAACAGCTATTGCAGGCGGCCGGATCTGAATGTGGTCCAGTATACCGAGCGCCTTCGCCTTGCCGGCGGATCGCAAACGGTCATGCTGAGCTATCTTCCCTTGGCGCCTTTGGGCACGGCCACAACGCCTCTCGTAAGCATCGAGGGGAGGTTTGCGAATCCCCGCCGCGGAGAGGCGCGAAACGAAGTGCTTCACGATATCGTCTATGCGTTTTCCCTTCCCGGTCAGTGGACCGCGATTGATCCGAGCACGGTGGACTTCGACTCCAACACCGGAGAGCTGACCTTGCCTTGGAACATCTTGGGACTCCCGTACAACGAAGTATCGGTGACCTACACCGCGGGACTGACGACCATCGGCGATGACGTGATGACGGCTTGTGCACAGATCGTCCGCAATGCACAGTCGACTCCGGCGCTCAACGCGAGCAAGACCAAGATCGACACGATGCAGATGCAATACTTTTCCAGCTCGCTGGTAGACGACACAGTCAAGGCATGGCTGCGTCCCTACGTCGCGAACAGGTTGGGGTGAGCGATGAGCGATACCGAGCCGCGCAACCCAACTGGAGCCACGCAGAGGATGGCCGATTCCTTGCTGCGCAGTGTCGCCGGCGCCGCCGCCCTTCTCCGGGTTACAAGCGCCGCTCAAGACACAACCATGAGCGAACTTGGTTTGGTGACCACAGCTTTCTCCAATGTGGTCGTGAGCCCCGTGTTGCTTCGCAAGCTGCGACCAGGGTGGCAAGAGATCGGCGAGTCAAAGTGGGAGCTGCTGCTGTCGGCCACCAGCGTGTCGCAACAGGTAAGCGCGCTCGACCTTGTGTCCGCGCAAGCTCTCTTCGCGAGCACCCTGGCAGTCACCGTGAGTGGACAGGATTATCTCATTGAGTCCGTCGCTGCGAATGAGGCTTTCGGACAAGTCTATCTCTACCGTCTTCTCTTGCGCGAAGCCAGACAGCAAGCGGTGTGAACAGGCCAGTAGCTTGAGCAGATACATTTGTGCTTCCCATGTCCCAAATTCGGAGACATCGGGAACTCGTCCTGCAAGGGCGTCATTTACAAATCATGTGCGACTTCATCACTCGGTGCAGATGCCCTTCTCTTTCATGCGCTGGCTTCTATTCCCACCCCCCCAATGAGGAGACTCCATGCAGAATGCGAAAGATTCGTTCTATATAGCGCTGCGGTCTCGTCTGACAACGGTCAATCCGCAGCGTGTGATTCTCCTCCGAGGTTCCGTGAGACCGGGAATTCTCGTGGAAGACGCGGAAGGGCCGTTCAGTCAGCTTCCCAACGATGTCTTCGTTTTGCGTTGGATGGGGCTTGGTGTGGAAATGAATCTCGACTCCGCCATGACAGCCGAGCAGTGCGAATTCGTCTACCAGACCTGTGGAACACAGAGCTTCGGAGGCCTGGATCGAGGACGAGCATTGAGCGCAATGGACGAGGAACTGATTGCAATCCTGCAGCCCTTTCAGACTCCCAAACTCAATTACATTGCGACGCCCCCGGCGGCGATGCAGACTCAGGTCTTTTGGGACCAGCCGGAATTTGGACCAGTCACCAATCAAAAGGACCGCATGAGCCGATCTGTCCATGTGGTTGTCTACAGCTATCAGGAGCAGGGGGAATAAATGCCGACCAACTGGTTCTCGAATCCTGCGCCCGTGGTGCGGCGCGTAAGAGCCTACTTCGCTGCGGTGAATCGCCAGTCGCAGATCCCGGTGCTCTTCGATCCAACCGAACAGGGCGCATTCGATCTCGACAATCCCCCCGCGCCGTGGATCAGCCTTGGGTGGATTCAAGGCTTCACGCGCAAGACGGGGACCAAAACCGTTGCGGTGATGACCGGAATTCCAGCGAGCGCACTCGAACAGATCCACGAATCGCTTGCAGCAGAAGTCAGTTTCCAGTTCTTGAATTGGACGAAGTTGACCATGGCGCTGGCCACCGGATCGCAACACATGAACCTGCTCACGCCTGCGAGCGGAGTCAGCGGTGCTGCGGATGGAGCACAAGCAGCAGCCGCAGTCACCGTGCAGAGCGGCTCGACGGCGACAACCATTGCTTTGGCCTCTGCGGACGCCGCAAAGTTTGTCGCGGGCTCCATCATTGCCGTGGATATGGACTACGCCGGACAAGTCGGCTTCGTTGGAACACCCATCGCAGGCGCCTATCTTCGCGCCGCAGTGACCGATGTGGATTACATCCGGCGCGTGACGTTCAACCTTGCACTCGTTTCCGCTGTCGGTGCAACGAGCTTGACACTCGCGGAAGCCTTGCCGGGCGGTGCTCCCGTTTCTGGTGCCAAGCTTCAGGCCATCGCTGGCTTTGTCGATCGCGAAGGCGGTTGCTTCTTCCAGGAGTGGTCTGCCCTGTTCGTTGCGGAAGCAAGCCAGGGAGAGAGGATCCTCTTTCACTATCCGCGCCTGCAGACCTGCTCTGCCGCCATAGAAACCGTCGCGCCTATCGACCCAAAGCGCAAAGAGGGTCTGGAACGCGTGTTGCTCAATGGACGCTTCCTGGCGCTTCCCGTTACAGATCCACTCGATGGAGAGCGCGTACTCTGCTATCGAAGTTTTCTACCCGCTGCAAATGCTCTGGTGTAGCTCTCCAAGCAATCTCATGAAGTGATCACGATGATTTGAGATTTACCTTTCCGCTCTTGCAGAGAAGGGTAAGCCACAGGATCAACCAGACTGAGAGTCCCCATGAAAATCACAATCAACGGTCAGGACTACACAGCGACCATCGACAGTGCGCGTCCGCTCACAATCGTGCGAAAGTTGAACAACCCGTCGGTCTGTCAGATTTGGTTGAGTCTTCCCATCGGAGTAAGCCTCGCAATACCCGCTCGCAGTCAATATCTTGCAATCGAAGGAAACGACGGGACAGCCTATTTCACCGGTTATATCGTGGTAACTCCACTGCCCGAATACGTCGGCATGGCCATGGAAGGTCCGCGTTACAGGATCGCAATTCAAGCAATCAGCGACGAATTCCTGCTCGATCAAATGCCGATGTCTCCAAGTACCGGAACGACTGGCCTGACCGTCGGCGCATTGATTGCAACGTTGGTCACCCGCACTGGATCGACAGCTCTGGCAACTCAGGCACTCACCTTGAATACGCCCGTGAGCAACTTCGCGATTGCGCCGGGCGCATCCTGGAGTACGAGTGCGGGGGCCGCGGCCAGTGAAGCGCGCAGCGCCTATCGCGCACTGAATGGCGCGTTGACGCTCACTTCGATTCCCGCTTCCGTGCATGACTTCAGCGAAAGCGATGGCAGCCTGAACCTGGCAAACCTGTCCTTCACTGCGCAGGCCAAGCGCGCGTTGGTCAACGATGTCACGATCTGCGGAGAACATGAGTCCGTCGCGTACGTTACCGAGTATTTTCGTGGCGATGCCAGTACCACCCAGTTCTATCTGGCCGCGACTCCATTCTTCCCCGCTTCAGGGAAGGCTTCGATCATTCACGAACTTTTCAATGAACCTCGGATCGATGAGCGGGTATGGAGCAATTCCAGCAGCGCAAATTATCTCTCTCTCGGCGCAGGTGGATTGACGCTGCACGGGGGCAATGGCTTCGATGGCCAGACCGTACTTTGCTGGCTCGACAAAATCGAAATAGGTGGAACTCTCTTGCTCGAAGCCACCGGCGTCGCATTGGCTGCGGGAAGCACAGGAATTTTGGCGGGCTTCTTCGTTGGATTAAATACTCAGGCTGGGTGTATTGCCGGATTCACCGCAACCGCGCAGCAGGGAACAGGAGCCGTCACCCTCCAGCCATTGATCAATGGTGTCGCTTCCGGTGCAACTTTCGCGGTGAACGCAGCCAATCAATACGCCTTGCGTATGCGCGTGCATTGTCCCGAGAACCAACGGCAACTCACCCAATACCACACCCTCGGAGACAGTGGCGCAGTGATCAGCGGAGGGCAATCCGTCCCCGCATCCGGCAAAGTGCAGATGGAGATTCAAGAGTACATCAATGGGGTCGCAGGGATGCCCGTGACGCTCTATGATGGCTCGCTTTCCAGCTTGCCCGCGGCCTGCACTCTTGTAGCTGCCAGCAGTATTCAGCTGAACGGAACCATGCGTGCCTTGCACCTGACGAACCTGGGGTCGGGTTGGGTGGTGAGCACACCGGTGAGCGGAGGCGCTTACACACGCAGGCTCGGAACAACCGCTTCGGCTGCCGAATGCCAGTTGGAGCGAAGCGGGAAACTCGTCTTCAATACCGGGTTTGTGCCCCAGGCAGGAGAGCAGATTGCCGTGAGTTATCGGACCGTAGGCCGTGCCGTGGGCCGCTCGATCAATGCAGCGAGCCAGCAGGCACTCGCGCAGTCCGGGTTGCCTGCCGTCTCTGCGTGGACCGGGACAGTCACCACGCCCGCGGCACGCAGTTCCGCGGACTGCCGCAATGCCGCCGCTGCCATCGCACTGGCCGCAGGCGGCGTGAGCGCGCTTTGGAGGGGAACCTATCAGGGCTACGGAATCAGCCTCGGCTCCGATATTTGGCCCGGCGATGCGCTGCAGTTGAATGCGGCCTCTGCCAATCTGTCCGCGCAAATCGTGGTGCGCACCGTCAAGTTAAGTTACCAGGCCAGCACGCCGGATCTGGTCCACTATGCAATCGAATTTGCCAATGATTGGGCTGAAGATTTGTCGATCAAAACAAGCGCAACAGTCCCAGCCGATGCCTGGTTGCCCGCAACTGCAAACCCCACGCCGCTGGCCAATTTGAACGCTCTTACAGTGAGCAGTTTGACCCCCACCACAATCAGCATCAACACCGGCACAACCGCCCCCACGGGTGGCGGGTTCGAAATTCGCCGCCGCGACTTCGCCTTCGCGCCCGGCGAAGATACCGACCTGGTGATGCGGGCAAGCGTCTCCAACATGACTTTTTCGCGCGAGTCCGCCAATGACCGCTTCTACATTCGTATGTTTGACGGATCGACTCCGCCCAACTACTCGGAGTTCTCCACGGCATTGTTCGTCAACTTGCCGTTAGGCTCCTGAAACCCAATCCACCGCCCGACAAAACAGCAGAGGGAGGCCGAGACATGCGGATGATCAACGAATTCGAAGCGCAAGTGCTGAGCGACTTGAGCGTGTTGAAGACGCAGATGACAGGACTCATGGGCGACGGCAACGGCGGACGCCTGTTTGATCTGGAACGGCGCATGGATCGTCATGAGCAGAACTGGCAAAGAGCCAAGGGCTTCCTGGGAGCGATTAGCGTCCTCTTTGCCGTCGTTGAAGTAGCTCTGCAGACGCTGCACCGGCATTGAACAGACTCCGAAAACGGAGAAGCAGAATCGCCCCTTCTTCCACTTCAATTCGGACTCTTCCTCCTCGTATAATCTCCCCATGAGCGAAAAACCATTGGTAGCCCTGATCATGGGCAGCAAAAGCGACTACGAAGTGCTCTTCCCCGCCGTAGAGATTTTGCGCGCCCTCGATATTCCCCATGAAGCCCGCGTGCTCAGCGCGCATCGCACCCCTGACCAGGTTCTCGAGTACGCAACGACAGCCAAGCAGCGCGGCCTTCGCGTGATCATTGCCGGAGCCGGCGGCGCTGCCCACCTGGGCGGATTCCTGGCCGCCAAGACGCTGGTTCCGGTCCTCGGCGTTCCCGTCTCGGCGACCTCGCTGAATGGACTGGATTCCCTGCTCTCGATCGTGCAGATGCCCAAGGGCGTGCCTGTAGGCACCTTGGCCATCGGCAAGGCCGGCGCCGCGAATGCCGCCCTGCTGGCGGCCGAAATCATTGCCGGAACCGACGATGCCCTCTACCAACGCCTGGTCGCATGGCGAGCCGCGCAAGCAGCAAGCGTATTGGCCCAGGAACTGCCCGAATAGGGCGCTAGCTGCTTCCTTGGGTGCAACAAGTTCCGTTCCTCATGATTTCGCGGGAATGGGAGAACAGCCTCCGTGCCCCATCCTTGAATCGTTTTTTGATTCAAGGGTGGGAGGCCCAAACCCCAATCCCCGCCGTCAACAACCAAGCCGACAATCCTTCAAGCCCGCCCCGAATAGGCAATTGAAAGACCCCGGCGCGACTCATGGGAATGAGCCGCGCCCGTTTTGCTTTTGCTGCTTGTCTACCAATGCGTGGGACAGGGTACACTCACTTCGCGATCGAGGTGATCTTTGTTCAACGAGAACGGCCGTGTCCTTGTCCTCAATCCTGGGGCAACATCGACGAAGTTCGGTGTCTTCTCCCGCAAGGGCGACGAAGTATCAGCGGAGTGGGTGCGCGCCCTGCGCCACACGGACGAAGAGATGGCTCAGTTCCGCGGCCTCCCCGCCTTCGCGCAACTGGAGTTCCGCGCCGGGCTTATCGCCGGCGAGTTAGAGACAGCCGGTTATGCGATAGAGAGCTTTGTCGGCTTCGGCGGGCGCGGCGGACTGCTGCCGCCGACCACCTGCGGAACCTACCTGGTAGACGACGCAATGGTCGAGACCCTGCGCCAGGCGCGCCGCGGTGAGCACGCCTCCAACCTGGGCGCAGTGTTGGCCTTGCACTTTGCCCGCGCCGTCGGCGTTCACGCCTACATCGTTGATCCGGTCACGGTGGACGAGTGGCAGCCCTGCGCGCGCCCGTCAGGCTCCCCGTTGCTTCCGCGCTGCGCCGTGGGCCACGCGCTCAACATAAAAGCCGTGGCGCGACGGTTCGCCCGCGAGCACCGGTTGGACTACGCGAAGCTGCGACTGATCGTGACCCACATGGGCAGCGGTATCACCGTCTCGGCACACCGCGACGGCCAGATGATCGACAACAACACTCCCGAAGATGGCCCGTTCGGCCTCGATCGTTCCGGTTCGCTGCCGGTGCGCGCGCTGATCCGCCATTGCATGAGCGGACGATTCACCGCCGTCGAGCTGGATAGCCAGGTCTTCGGTGAAGGCGGAGTCTCAGCCTACCTGGGCACGCATGACCTGAAGGAAGTGGAGCGGCGCATCGAAAGCGGCGACCAGTTTGCGGAGCAGATCTTCGACGCCATGGCCTACCAGATCGGCAAGGAAACGGGCGCCATGGCTGCCGTTCTGGAAGGCCACGTCGATGCGATCCTGCTGACCGGCGGGATGGCCCACTCCGCGCGGCTCGTAGCCGAGCTGCGCAATTATATCGAGTGGATTGCTCCCATTCACCTTTACCCCGGCGAAGACGAGTTGCTCGCCCTCGCTGAAGGCGTCTTCCGCGTGCTCGCGGGCGAGGAGACGGCCAAACACCTCGCCCCAACCGAATAAGGCAGTAACTGCATGGTTTGCATGGATCGCCGATGCAGAGTGGGTGCCCCAGGTCCCTTATTTTGGGACCTGGGAAAGCGATAATCTAACCGGTCAAAATACTAGAGCATTTTTGCTTTTGCTGTAGACTTCGATGCCCCATCCATTCCGCGTTTTTCTGCGGAATGGGTGGGAAGCCAACGAAATTCCGGTCTACACTATTTGCGAAAATGCTCTAAGCCATCGTCTCTATCCCGTTTCCGCGGCAGATTAAATTACCCATCTATTCGACCGCTTGCGCCACCGCCGCATGACAAACTTCGGCAAGCCTTCCGATACCCACCCGGATATTTTCAAGGGAAGCGTTGGAGAAGTTCAGCCGCATGAATCGCTGACCGCTGGCGTCGGGGAAGAAATCTCGCCCCGGCACAAAGAGGACCTTTCGCTTGAGGGCTTCGAGCATCAACTCACTCGTGTCCACGCCCTCGGGACAAGTGACCCAGAGAAACATTCCACCCTCCGGCCGCGTCCAAGTGAAGCCCGGAGGCATCGTTTCGCGCAAGGCGCCCTCCATGATCGAAAAGCGCTCTCCATACGACTGCCGAATGCGCTCCACATGGGCATCGCTGTCAAAGTCGGCAAGATAGCGATGAACGATGCGCTGGTCCAGACTCGACGTATGCAGATCGGACGCCTGCTTGGCAATGGTCAGTTTGCGGCGAATCTCCTCAGGGGCAACGACCCACCCGATTCTGAGGCCGGGCGCAATGGTCTTTGAAATCGTGCTGTGATAGAGCACAATGCCTTCGCTATCCAGCGACTTGACCGGTGCGATGTTCTCCCCGGCGTAGCGTAGAGCGCCGTAGGGATCGTCCTCCACCACCAGCAGACCATAGCGCGAGGCGATGGAGTAAAGCGTCCTGCGCCGCGCCGCCGTGAGCGTGACTCCCGTCGGATTCTGAAAATTCGGAATCGTATAGAGAAACTTGGGCTTTTCGCGTTCGATCAGCTCCGGCAGCGCTTCGGGGATGAGTCCACCTTCATCCATAGGCACAGAGGCAAATCGACACTCATAGCACTGAAACGCCTGCAGAGCCGCCATGTACGTCGGGTTCTCGGTAAGCACACAGTCGCCCGCATCCAGAAAGATCTTGCTCACCAGGTCGAGCGGTTGCTGCGATCCGGTCATGATGAGGATGTCGTCGGCCGAGCAATCGATGCCGCGCTTGCGGGATTCTACCGCAAACGTCTCTCGCAGCGGTGCGTAACCCTCGCTCGGTCCGTACTGCAGCGCAGCCGCGCCGCCCTCGCGAAGAACCCGTTCCGTCGCCGTAAGGATCTCCGCAACGGGAAAGAGTTCCGGCGCGGGAAGTCCGCCCGCAAACGAGATAATGTCGGCCTGCTCGGTAACCTTGAGAATCTCTCGAATGGTCGAAGGGCGCACGCCGCCCATCCTCCGCGCAAACCGTGTATTCATGCTTTTCCCCAATTCCAATTCTGGATTCTGTCGCACAGTGCAATATTGGCAGTACTTGTCGAATGAGTTTATCAGAGCGTGCACATCGACTTGGTCCTCGCACTACACCGACCAATGGTGCTGGAGTGGCCAAAACAGCTTCGTCCCGAGCGCCAACTAGAGATACTGCGTACCAATTCCAGATTTGTCATCCTGAGCGAAGCGTAGCGAAGTCGAAAGCCTGCACTGAGCGGAGCCGAAGTGGACCTGCGGTTGCTCTTGCGAAACTCAGCGAACCCGATCGATCTCCATTACATCCGCTGCAGATTGGCAAACTTCTCAATCAGTTTCTTCATGCCGTGGCGTGAGAACATCACCGTGAGCTTGGCGTCCTCGCCGTCGCCTTCCCGCATCAGGATCGTTCCTTCGCCATATTTGGCGTGGCGCACGCGTTGCCCCTTGCCGAGCGGCGCGCCACGGGGAACGGGCGCATTCTCAGCGCCGGGGTCCACAGGCTGCGGCAGCGAGCCAGGTTTGCCCATAGCGCCAGCCTTGCCTCCGAAGAACCGGGCGATGTTGTCGATGGAGTTGGCGCCCTCACCCGCCTCCTTCGAGGCAGACACCGCCGACGGCTTGGCCGCCGGTGGCACCACAACGACCGGGGCTTTCGGTTTCATCCACGATGCCACGAACGGCTTGCCCGTGTTGTTGACCATGCTGGAACCGAAGCCCTTGCTTGTCCCCGCTCCCTTCGATCCACCCGGCGCGGAGCGCTTCCCGCCATCCGCGAAGGATTCCTGGCTCTCATCTTCGTAGTTGGGGTGCTGGTCGAAGTCCCCACTCTGCTTGGCCTGCCCAGGACGACGGCCTCCGCCAAACCGGTTGCCATAGGCATTTGGGTATGCAACCGCCCAAGCCTGCGGAGACGCGCTCCCACCCAGACTCTCCATCAACTGGTTCGGCACCTCTTCCAGAAACCGCGAGGGCAGACTCACTTCCGGCGCATCGTTGCCATAACGCCGGCGATAGTGGGCGCGGGTCAGGATGAGTGTATCCATGGCCCGGGTCATGCCCACGTAACAGAGCCGGCGCTCCTCTTCCATCTCCTCCGGATTGTTGAGGGTGCGAGAATGGGGAAAAAGTCCCTCTTCCAGCCCCACCAGAAAGACCAGCGGAAACTCCAAACCCTTGGCTCCGTGCAGCGTCATCAGCGTCACGCGGGCGTCCGGATCAAACTGATCCGAGTCCGAAGCCAGCGAAGCATGGTCCAGAAACTCCGCCAGCGTCTCACCCCGCGCCTCGGCATCGTGGGCGGCGTTGGCCAGTTCTTTCAGGTTCTCGATGCGGCTGAAGGCTTCGGGCGTGCCCTCGGTCTCCAGTGCCTTGATATACCCGGAGCGATCAATGAGAAAGCGGATCAGCTCGGGCAAAGTGGCCGCATCGCCTGGCTTGCGGAACGGCTGCTTCTCCCCTGTCTCGTCTCCGTGAACTTCCTCATCGGAAGCGTCTCCTGCCTCCGGCGGATTAGCCGTCGGGGCTTTCAGGTTCGCACCCTGCGGCGCACGGGTCTGCGCCTTTGTCGGCATCGTCAGGAACGGCTTCGCGGGCGCGGCGACGGCGAAGGGAGAAAAGCTGGCCGCATCCAGGAACGACATCTGAGTCTGCGGCGCAGTGGCCTCGCCAAAGTCGAAGCTGGTCGCCTCGTGCGCGTGAGGTTCCTCCGCCGCAGCGGCGCCGAACTCGAAGCCAGTGTCGGCCTCCTCTTCATCCGCCACATCCGCCGCCAGTTTCCCGGCAAAATCCGGGTCCATCATCGCCTGCGCGTCCAGAATCAGTTGCCGAAACGAATCCAGCGCCATCGCCGCGCGGGTCGGAATCAGCCGCTCCGCAATCGCCTTCCCGGTAATCTCCCAGGTCGACGTGCCCGTCTCCAGCGCCAGCCGCTCCAACGTCTCCAGTGTCGTTTTGCCGATACCCCGCACCGGCGTGTTGATCACCCGGTTCAGGGCCATCGAATCATGCGGATTCCGCACCATGCGCATGTAGCAAAGCATGTCGCGAATCTCGGCCCGCTCATAGAAGCTGAAGCCGCCCACCATGGTGTAGCGAACGTTGAACCGCCGCAGCGACTCTTCGATCAGGCGCGACTGCGAGTTGGTGCGGTAAAGCACCGCGCAGTGTGCGTCTTCGTTGTTCGAACTGGTCTCGCGCAGATAGGTCTGGATGCGGTTGGCAACGAACAGCGCCTCATTTTCGCCATCCGGAGCCTCGTAATAGCCGATCAGCGAACCACCCTCGCGGTCCGTCCATAGCTTTTTGCCCTTGCGGCGGATATTGTTGGCCACCACCGCCCCGGCGCCTTCCAAAATGACCTGAGTGGATCGGTAATTCTGCTCCAGCCTGACGATCCTGGCGTTCGGAAACTCCTTTTCGAAGTCCAGAATGTTCTGAATGTCGGCCCCGCGCCAGGAATAAATGCTCTGGTCCTCGTCGCCCACCGCGCACACATTCTGGGAAACGCCCGCCAGCAGCTTCATCAACTCATATTGGGGCCGGTTCGTATCCTGATACTCGTCCACCAGCAGATATTTGTAACGACGCTGATAGCGCTCGCGGACCTCGGCCGAAACCTTCAGTAGCCGCACCGCCTCCAGCAGCAGATCGTCGAAATCCAGCGCATTATTCTTGCGCAATTCCGTCTTGTACCCCTGAAAGATATGAGCGATCCGCTCGCTGTTGGGATCCTTCGACCCCAGGTAATAGGTCTGCGGATCGACCATGTGGTTCTTGGCCCAACTGATCTTTCCCAGCACCGTGCGCGGAGTCAACTGCTTTGTATCCAGTCCCATCCGCTTCATGACCTGCTTCACGATGCTCTGCTGATCATTGTCGTCATAGATGGCGAAGTCACGGGTCAGCCCTTCGCCACCCACCTTGAGTGCCTCAATGTCGCGACGTAGCATACGTACGCAGAGCGAGTGAAAGGTTGCGATCAGCGGCTTGGCCACCGAGGACTGGTCAAGCAGCTTGTTCACGCGCTCGCCCATCTCCTTCGACGCCTTGTTGGTAAAGGTGACCGCCAGAATCGAGTCCGGGGCTACTCCCTTTTCGCGGATCAGCCACGCAATCCGGGTGGTAATGACACGCGTTTTTCCCGAGCCGGCCCCGGCCAGAATGAGCAGGGGGCCTTCCGTGGCTTCCACGGCCGCGCGTTGTTCAGGATTCAATTTGGCGATGAGCTGGTGCAAGGCGACGTCCGAGGGGAATGTATCCTCCCTCTAGTGTACCCGCAGCCGAGTTGCGCTGCCGTCCACCGGATTGTCTGCAAATCCGACCGATCTTCTATAGTCTGGGAAAAGACCCGAATGTTCGAATACCTGCTTGGACTTGGAATCCTGATCGCGTTTTTCCTGATGGGAAACCTCTTGCACGGACTGGGCTTGCCCATCCCGGGAGGAGTCCTGGGGCTGCTTCTCCTCTACCTCGCCCTGCAGCTCAAGCTGCTTAAAATGAAGTGGATAACCCGCACGGCGGACCTCATGCTGCGCCACATGGTGCTCCTGTTCCTGCCTCTGACCGTGGGTCTGATGGGAATCGGGGAGATCCTCTCAAAGCATGCTCTGGCCATCACCTGCAGCCTCCTGGTGAGTCTGGCATCCGTCTTGCTCACCACAGGCCTGCTGGGAAAATGGCTTCTTCCCGACCTGCGGGAACCGGATCCGGCGCAGCTGGATTCCAAAGACCTGTCGGAGAAAAGCCGATGACTCTTGCCCATCTTTTGCGCTCTCCGGCGGTCAGCATTCTTGTCACGCTGTTGTCTTATGCGCTTGCCGTCCAGTTCCACCGTCGTTGGCACTGGATTCCCCCCATCGTGGCAGCTTGCCTCCCTATCGTCGCTCTATTGCTGCTCCTTCATGTGCCCTATGCCGTCTATAACGAGGGTGGAAACCTGCTGACCTGGATGCTGGGGCCAGCCACTGTCGCCTTGGCGGTCCCCATGGTCCGCAACTCCAAGCCGCTGCGGGAATCCCTGCCCACGCTGGCCCTGATCGTGCTGGCAGGCTCCGTTGTCGGCATGGCCACGGCAGGATTGACTGCCTGGCTGTTGGGCGCGCCCATCCCCGTCGTCATGTCAGCCGTGCCGAAATCGGTCACCACCCCCATCGCCATTGAGGTATGCCGCGAGCTGAAAGGGATTCCCCAGATCACCATCGCCCTCGTCATCCTGGCTGGAGTGCTCGGCGCCAGCTTCGGAGTTCCCTTGCTCCATTTGTTCGGAGTCCGCGAAGACCGGGCTATCGGCGCAGCCATCGGCACGGCCTCCCACGGCGTAGGAACAGCGAGCCTCATCCGTCACTCGGAGATGCAGGCTTCCGTCTCCTCCTGGGCCATGGCCGCCGCAGGCATTTTCACTTCGCTGCTGGCCGGACTGATCGCGCTTTTCATGAAATGAAAACCGATCCGGGAGATGCAACTGTACAATTTATACATTTTGTACAAATTGTACAGTTTCCCTGTATACTGTCCCCATGCCTACCGTATCCGCCACCCACGCCAAGCAAAACTTCGCCGCCATGCTCGACGCCGCCCAGCACGAACCGGTCCGCATCCAACGTCACGACCGGCAAGTGGCTGTGATGGTCTCCTCCGAAGAATATGCGGCTCTGCGGAAGCTGCGAGCGCAGGAGTTGATCCGGCTGACCGAGGGATCGGGGCGTTATGCGGCGTCTCAGGGAATGACAGACGAGCTTCTGGAGCAGTTACTGGCTGAAGGATGAGTAAGCGGATTGTGATCGACACCAACGTCTATGTCAGCAGGTATTTGCGACCCGATTCGGTCCCAGGAAAAGCTCTGGCCAAAGCATGGCTGGAATCGGAAACCCTGATTTCACTGCCCACTTGGGACGAGTTGAGGCTCGTGCTGCGGCGAAAGAAGTTTGCGCGGTATGTCGAACCGGAAACGCTGGAAGCTTTCTTGCGCGCGGTATGGCACTTTGCCGAAGAGGTTTCGATTCCCGCTCCCATCCGTGCCTGCCGCGATCCGCACGACGACAAATTTCTGGAGGTCGCCGTTCACGGCCACGCCGACATCATCCTCAGCGGCGATGCAGATCTGCAGGCTCTTCGTCCCTTTCAGGGAATCGCCATCCTGAGCCTGGCCGAGTATTTGCATAGCGAAACCGGCGCCACCGACTGATCTGCCCCGCAAGCTCCGTGCCCCATCCTTTTCACGTTCTTTGTGAAAAGGATGGGAAGCCTCAAAACTCCATGGGCCAATAAACCGTGCCGTATTCCCCCTCCCCCGTCATTCTGAGCGAAGCGCAGCGAAGTCGAAGAACCTGTATTTTGCTCCCTTTCCGCAGCGCAGCCAAATAACCAGCAACTTCCTATGTTTTTGTGGCAATATTCTTGCGGCAAGGGAGGCCGCCGCTTCGCGAAGGCCCGAGCCAAAAAGCCCGCCGCGCTATTCTGAAAGCGCATGAACCCATCCTCCAATTCCCCCTCAAGGGTCGCCGTCTACTGCGGATCGGCCAACGGAACCGACCCCGCCTTCCTCACCGAAGCCCAATCGTTAGGCGCAGCCATCGCCCGTGCCGGTCTGGGCCTGGTCTACGGTGGCGCAAACGTAGGCCTGATGGGCGCGGTGGCCGACGCGGCCTTGGCCGGTGGCGCGGAAGTCATCGGTATCCTGCCCGAAATCCTGCGCGACCGCGAGATCGCCCATACCGGCCTGACCCGTCTCGAACTGGTGCCCACCATGCACAAGCGCAAGGCCCGCATGGCGGAGCTTGCCGATGCCTTTCTGATCCTGCCCGGAGGCTACGGCACCCTTGAAGAGCTTCTGGAAGTGGTCACCTGGGCCCAATTGCGCATCCACGCCAAGCCCTGCATTCTGATCAACGTCTCCGGCTACTGGAACGGCCTCTTGTCCTTCCTCGACACCGCCGTCACCGCCGGATTCCTCAAGCCCCGCAACCGCGCCCTGCTGCAAGTCGCCGCCTCGAGCGAAGAGGCGGTGCGAATGACTTTGCTGTCGAGCCGGGCAGAAGCCCTTTAACAGCGCACGGGTTCAGCCACTCCGATAAATTCCCAATAGGTTGGGTTATGGCTTTACAGGCTGCGGAAAAACTCTGTCTTGCCATTGGTTTTGAAAGGGCATGGCTTTAGCCGTGCCGATAAGGCCAATCAAATCAGCGTTGGCTTTAGCCACCGAGGGACGTATTTCAGGATTTTTGGCGAAATAAAGCCTTATTCCGCAGCCTCTTCAAGCCCCGGACGCGGATTGCCTCGTAACTTCCGGATTGGCGGTGAGAACGAAGCCGCAGGCGCCGCGGCCGCTGCCTTTTGGGCCTTCGAGTAGTTTGCAGGCCGGTATAAGGTGTGGGTCATTGGAGGTACCCATGACCCGTCTACGCAACATCATGCTGGAAGAACTCCAGCGCCGCAACTACGCCGACTCAACCATCCGGCACTACCTGCGTTTCGTCGAGCGGTTTGCCCGCCACTTCGGCAAGTCACCCGACAAGCTCGGCCCCGACCACCTGCGTACCTATCAGGCTTATCTGCTCAAGCAGCGCAAGCTGTCTCCGGGAACCGTCGAGAACCACGTCGCCGCCCTGCGCTTCTTCTTCCTGCGCACCCTGAAGCGTCCCGGGTTCCGCGAGTTTCTGCCCTATCCCAAGGTGCAGAAGAAGCTGCCCAGCATCCTCAGCAAGGAAGAAGTCACTCGTCTGATCGAGGCCAGCGACAGCCTCTACCAGCGCACTCTGTTGATGGTCCTTTATGGCACTGGCATGCGCCGCTCCGAAGTCGTCCGCCTGAAGATCAGCGACATCGACAGTCAGCGCATGATCATCCGCGTGGTGGACGGCAAAGGGAGTAAGGATCGCGACCTGCCGCTGAGCCAGGCGTTGCTGGAGACCCTGCGAGCCTACTGGCGCTGGCTCAAGCCGCGGACTTACCTGTTCCCCTCGCGGATGCATCGCGACACTGAGCAGCCCATCACCGATAAGGCCGTATGGTGGGCCTGCAACCAAGCCGCGCAAAAAGCGGGCATCCGCAAGAGAGTGAGTCCCCATTTACTGCGTCACAGCTGGGCCACACATCTTCTTGAAGGCGGCACCGATCTGCGCACCATCCAGCTGCTGCTCGGCCACGAGGATCTGGAGACCACGGCCAGGTATCTTCACCTTTCACAGAAGCACCTGCACCAGGTCTCCAACCCGATCGAAGAGTTGAAGCTGTCCGCTGTCGATCGGAGCAGGCTCTCCTATCATCAGCCACGGCATTCATGAGCAGGCCGGCCATCGAGGTGGCCGACATCGTCCGTGCCAAGGGTAGTCAGTTTCTGGAACGCTTCAAGGCTTTCCTCAGCTATCAACAGCTGAAGGCATTTCGGGCTGTGCTGCGTTGCCGTACCGCGGCTCTCGGCGGACATAAGGACAAGTGTGCCAACTGTCAGTACGAAGCACCCATCTCCTACAACTCCTGCCGTTCACGATGCTGTCCCAAGTGCCAGGCACAGGCCCGCCAGCGATGGGTCGAGGCGCAGCAGCGGGATCTGCTCAACACCAACTATTTCCACGTCGTATTCACCGTGCCCCACGAGCTCAACCCGCTCGCCCTGACCAGCCCGGCCGCATTCTTCGATCTGCTGTTTGCGGCCAGTTCCCAGACTCTGCTGGAAGTCGCAGCCGATCCAAAACGCCTCGGCGCCGAGATCGGTTTCCTCTCCATACTCCATACCTGGAGCCAGAACCTGCTGGGCCACTATCATATCCACTGCGTCGTTCCCGGCGGCGGATTATCCGCAGACCATCAACGCTGGATTCACACCAGCCACCCGCTCTTCCTGCTGCCCATCCCCGTGCTTCGTCGAGTCTTTCGCGACAAGTTCACCGAGGGACTGGAACGCCTCTACAACAAGGAACAGCTCCACTGCGCCGGCCCTGCGGCTGCATTCCACGACAAGCAGTGTTTCTCTGAACTGCTCCGCCTACTGCGCGGCAAGAAGTGGGTCGTCTATGCCAAGCCGCCCTTCGGTGGACCCGAGCACGTGCTCCGCTACCTGGGCCGCTATACCCACCGCATGGCCATCTC
>Ga0302320_10003414_pt1 | contig 36977 bp, 43 predicted proteins | sample Bog_T0_3_FD_202130 | JGI IMG/M metagenome (GOLD analysis project Ga0302320, IMG submission 202130) | Peat permafrost microbial communities from Stordalen Mire near Abisko, Sweden - Bog_T0_3 | ecosystem: Environmental > Terrestrial > Soil > Wetlands > Peat | place: Sweden: Abisko, Stordalen Mire...
AAGGCTGTTATTAAAGTCAATTGGATAGCAGCAATGGTGTCAACATCAGCTAATGAGTTAAAATAATAGGATAAACCCTTTTGTAAAGCTGTAGAAAATACAATGAACAAAGGCATAAAGATAAAAAGGACCAGATATAGCAGAGCAATACCGATCAAGGTCCGGCGGACGATGGGGGATTCTGTACGCGCCTGTGTCATTAACTTATCCCGATGCGTTTAGATGCCCACCAATATTCCCTATTTCTTGCTAGCATTTAGTTGGTTCCTATTCTTTTAGATGCTAGCCACTGCGCCCAATTCGTTAAAGCTAATAAAATAAATGATACGATCAGCATAACCAAAGCAATGGCCGTAGCTCCGCTGTAATCAAATTGCTCGAGTTTGGTGATGATCAGCAAAGGTGCTATCTCAGTTTTCCCGGGCATGTTGCCCGCAATAAAAACAACTGATCCATATTCTCCGATCGTTCTGGCAAAGGCCAAACTAAATCCTATGATCACCGATGGAAGGACCGCCGGAAATATGATACGCAAAAATATTTGAAGCCGCCCTGCCCCAAGACTTGAGGCCGCATCTTCAACTTCTGCGTCAATTTCCTGCAACACTGGCTCAACCGTTCGCACAATAAAGGGCAAACCAATGAAGATCAAGGCCAAAACTACTCCGGTCCAGCTATAGGCAGACTGGATGCCGATCTTGTATAAGAATTGACCTAACAATCCATTGGATGAATACAAGGTTGTTAACGCAATGCCTGCCACTGCTGTCGGCAGGGCAAATGGAAAATCTATGAGCGCATCCACTATTTTCTTACCTGGAAAACTATAACGGGCCAGGACCCAGGCGATCAAAAAACCAAAGAAAATATTAATAAAGGAGGCGATAAAAGCCGCCCCGAAACTTAGGCGGTAAGCGGCCAAAGTTCTCGGGGCGGTCACAATGCTCCAAAATTGTGAAAAACTGATCGTTGAGGTTTTGATAAATAGCATGGATAAAGGAATGAGCACGATCAGGCTCACATAAAATACGGTATACCCTAATGCTAAATGAAAACCTGGAAGCGTTGATCTTTGTTTTAATAAAAACATTATCTTCCTTAAGATCCTTCGCTTGTAAGCTCAGGATGACTCAGACATTTCGTCTGAGTCAATTTACAGTATAGATCTGGTCAAATGTTCCCCCATCGGCGAAATGTTTCTTTTGGGCTACTTGCCATCCGCCCAAAACATCGATGGTGAACAAATTGACAGGTTTAAATTTATCCGCGTATTCTTGAGCAATTTGTTGATTACGGGGACGATAATAATTCTTGGCAATGATCCGTTGACCTTCATCGCTATAAAGGTATTTCAGATATTCTTCTGAAATTTTATTGGTGCCATGACGATCAGCATCACGCTCAACCACCGCAACCGGCGGCTCTGCCAGAATACTGATCGATGGGATGACGATCTCAAATTTATCAGGACCTAATTCATTCACCGCCAGATACGCTTCATTTTCCCAGGCGATCAACACATCCCCAATGCCACGCTCGACAAAGGTCGTTGTCGCGCCCCTGGCCCCTGAATCCAAGACCGGTACATTCTTATAAATAGCACCGACAAAGGCTTTGACCTGGGATTCATCATTGTTAAACTTCTTTAACGCATAACCCCACGCAGCTAAATAATTCCAACGGGCGCCGCCGGAGGTTTTAGGATTCGGCGTGATCACGGAAATCCCAGGTTTAGCCAGATCATCCCAATCCTGAATATTCTTGGGATTTCCTTTTCGCACTAAAAAAACAATGGTAGACGTATAGGGGGTACTATTATCCGGCAAAAGCTTTTGCCAATTTTTGGGCAATAGACCAGATTTTTCAGCTATGGAATCAATGTCATAGGCTAGCCCTAAGGTCACCACATCCGCATCCAGCCCGTCGATAACAGCACGGGCTTGCTTGCCGCTGCCACCGTGGGATTGATTAATAGTAACATCATCACCGGTTTTCTCTTTCCAATACTTGGCAAAGGCTTTGTTGTAATCCTCATATAATTCGCGGGTTGGATCATAGGAAACGTTGAGCAAGGTGATCTGCTTAGCCCACGCCCCTCCGGTTAAACTTAAGGTCAACACAAATATAATCATTGTGTTAATCATATTTTTAAATTTCATTTTCATTCTCCTTAAAATAATTGGCGCGTTATTTTAACCAAATTGATCTCTGTTTGCAATCGCTAAAAGGATAACTGTAAACGGCTTGTAAAAGCATTTTCCGTTTTACGATTACCATTATTAATAACATTAGCAGCTCCACTATGGAATTTTGTCTGTTCAAAATCAAAGACTGCCTTAACGTTCTTATTCAAATACCAGTTAAGGCCAGCTGCCCAAGCATCTTCTTTGGATATGTATGTATTAGCAAGGGCAAAGCCTTCGGTAAAGATATTACGATCCAGCTTTAATTGCCCATACCGTCCTGCTAACTCAAAAGCACCCCAGTTTCCTGAAGCAGGGTTAAAATCATGCCTTGGCGTTACCCCATTATAGGTGGCATCTTCTCCGGTTAAAACATAGGTTCCAGAGGCCTGCCAGGCTTTATTTTGGAACTTATCTTTAACCAAGGTACTGCCACTGCCTTTAGCTAAGTCTTGAGAAGAACCCACATACTCACCCAACAGACCAAATGATTTGTAATAATAAGAAGCCTGTGGTGAAGTACGTAAACGTGGACCATTGGCGGTGACACCAGAAGCATAGCTAAATTCGGTCACCTGGCCCGGAGACACATAGGTGGGCAGATCTGTGCCTTCTTCATGCCCATAAGCTGCCGCAAAACCTACGCCCAAACCTTCCAGAGGAGCTATGTCTGTATTCTTCAATGGACTGATCCAAACACGGCCTACGACATCTTTATCATTATTGTTGTCTTGATAACCTGCCGCAGAAGAATAATAACTTTCCCGGTCAGCCTCACCATTGAATATACCAACAGCATATTTAAAACTATCTTCTAATATACCGCCTGATGCTTGAAACCCGATGTCACGCTGTGGATACAGGTTTGCCGGTAAGCCCAACTCGGCAAAATTGTTGTACCTGGAATCCTGGAGATTTTCCAAGCTGAATGGTTCTTTAAACTTACCACCCCTTATTGACAACCAGGGATATTTTACATATTCAGCATAGGCGTCAGTTAATATTTGACCTCCTGAAGGTGTTGCTGCCAGATCAGGCTGTATGAAAAAATTAAAATCTTTGGCTACAGTCCCTGAAATGATCAAACGGACACGACGGGCATAAAATGAATCAGTACCATAAGCAGAATCCTTTTTATTATTACTAAAGACTCTACCATCTGCCTGTACGTAACCACCTATTTTCAACTTATAAGCATTGTCCGGTGATTTAATAGAGAAGCCATCCTTGGCATTGGCTGTCACATACGCTGCTGGTGTAGTTTGATTAGCCGTTGAGCTGGCCGCTTGAGGGACAGTTGCTTGCTCGGATTTTTGTTGCTTCAATTCCTGTTTAAGCTCATTGACTTGCGCTTCAAGATCATTTAATCGCTTCTCAATGGATGCTATATTGTCATCCGCAAAAGCATGATAAGGATTGACCATGCCCAACATGAAGACCAATATTGTTATAGCAAACGTTTTAACTAATGAATAATTCATCTTATTTTTTCCTCTCTGTTTGCAAAATTCAAACACTACCCTGCCAAACAGAAATATTGGCAGCGATATCATTATCCAAAGCAATATGTGCTCCTTCACATTCGATCACATAGGTCGGATATTTCTGATGAAGTTTGACAGTAACGCCGGGACGAACACATAGTCCTTCAAAACGATGGATCTGCTGGTCATTCAAAGATTTGACATAAGCTATCCGGGCAGATGTCCCAACCTTAAGCTGATTGAGAGGGATCGAACAATTTAACACTGTTTTTTCTGAACGTTGACAACATTCTCCCTCTGGAATAGGTAAACCATGAGGGCATTGCTTGGGATGACCCAGCATGGTACATATACTGTTGACCAGAGTTAGGCTGACCGTATGTTCAAATTCGCAAGCAGCATCTTCAAACTCACTGCCCAAGACATCATGGATAAGCCTCTCGGCCAGACGATGCGCCCTGATCAATTGGCGGGCCTGTCTCTCACCGATACTGGTGAGCGTGATGTCCTTGGCATCCTGACTTATCTTGACCAACCCTTCAGAAGACAGTCTATCTACCAATTTCATATTGTAGACATCCGTGAGGTTACGTCGCAAGGTATTGACTGATGTTTGCCCTGCTTCCTTCATATTCCATAATTGCTCAAGGTATTCATCAAGTTCATTTTTTGTCTTCATAAGCATTCCTTTTTAAATAGATTTTAAAAATATACTCCATTAAAGAACATCTGCAAAATTAACAAAGTCTCGTGAACGCTTACAGCATTCCCCTTCGGGAATTGGCATTCCATGAGGGCATTCCTTCGGATGCCCCAGCATGGTACAGATGCTATCGACCAATCTTGGGCTGGCCGTATGTTCAAATTTACATGCTTCTTCCTCAAACTTACCACCTAAAACATCATGAATAAGTTTCTCTGCCAAACGATGCGCCCGGAGCAATTGACGGGACTGGACCTCATTTTCTGTAATCATACAAAGACCTTTCTGATATTGACCATTAACGCGATATATAATATAAACGCCATGACAGATACTGAAGAAACCATCTTCATGACCATGGCCATTAATCCTCCCGGACAATTTAATATGTCCTTGATCAAACCTTGAAATGTTAAAGAAGATTTAGAAGAAGGATCTACGCCCTGTGTGCCCAAAGACGGCCTTGCCGAGGTCATGGCAACTTCATTGACCCATGCCAGCCAAAGCGATCTTTCTTGATCGGTTATTTTCTCAACACGCGAAGGAGTTTCAAATTGCCTCACCCTGACCTTCCAGCCTTCACTTAAAAGCAGTTCATCCTCATTCTCAACAAAATTTTGGTCCAATCCTTTGACATAGATCTTGCTCTCAAAATCTGAAATAATGGCTTCTTTGCCTACAAGTTTGACACCAAAACTTGTACCCCTAACACCGGCGACAGCTGTCGGAGTACGCACCTGGAAATTAGAACCTTTTTCAAGCTTTTCTAGTTTCAAAAGGATCTCTCCTCTATCCATAAAAAGACTGGTCTTTTTCTCAATGGCATCGCTTTCAAGCACCACATGGGAATTGGCCCCTATTTTCACAATATCTTTAAGCCCATCATCAAAAGTCACTTCAATGGAAGATCCTTTGGACGTCGTGATCTTGTCATAGGCGTTTAATACCATTCCTGTGGAAGGTGTTACTTGGGCACCAGCGCGTTCAATGGAGACCTTGCCGGAGATCTTAACAATGCTGGCACGGTCCTGTGATTCATTGGTCAGAAAATTAGATCCAAAGAATACAGCCAACAAAACGATCAACGTCGCCAGGATGAACAGATAATTATTGGAAAACCAATTGCTTCGATCCATAAGATTCCTTTCTCATTATCCCTTGAATATAAATACCAATGCCCAATGCAATAATCCTGCGATGGTAAATGATGTTGTTAAAAATAATACCGACATAATCACTGCTGTCCTGACTCCCATTTCCTTGCTTAAAGTAATGACACTGGCAAAGCAGGGATAAAACGTGGTCGTGATGACAACAGCGACAATGGACTGGATATAATTTAATCCGCCGCTGCTGGCCATTTTATAGATGACCCCGGCAGCCGCTTCCCTTCTGGCAAAGGCAAGGATAAAAATATCCGTCATGGATGAAGGAAGCCCCAGCCATCCAACCAGCAACGGATGAAGCGCTTGCCTTAAGATCGTCAAAAGGCCGACCTTTTCAGCGGCAAAAAGCCCAACCGCAGAGATCATAAATATAGGAAGAGCTTCTTTTAAAAACCATATGATCCGGTAATACGTTTTGATACCCACCGCTTTAAAACTGGGAAAACGCATGGCCGGAAGTTCCTGGATAAAATAATTCTTCTTTTTATCCTTAATAATAAAATTAAGCAAGACGCCTGCCGTGACCTCCATAGCACCTAAGGTCCCGAAAGCAATAAGCAAAGCAACGACACCAAATTTACCCAAGATCGCAATATTGATAGAAAGTTGTACTGAACATGGAATAGCAAAAAGGATCAAAAAATTAGTGATAAACTTTTCCTTGTAAGAAGTTAGCCCCCTAGTGGTCAGGGTGGCCATGGTTTTACAACCAAATCCCAAGACGATCGAGGTAATGGCTTGGCCTGTCACACCAATTTTCTCAAAGATCCTTTTTGTCAAAACGCTAAAATTTGTAATGTAGCCGCTATCTTCAAATAATCCATAAACAAAAAAGAATACAGAAAGGATTGGAAGGACCGTACACACGGCGTTAAAGACCCCCAGTGTTAATAATCCATGGTCACCTACTAAAAAATCATTCCAAAATGCCGGAAGCTTAAGCCACGCTATAAAATTCAAAGACGGATTAACAAGAAATTGATTCAACGGTTGGTCTGTCAGTTTCGACGAGTTCGTCACACTTAAATAAACGACCGCAAGAAATCCCAGTAAGATCGGTATCCCAAAAACAGGATGACGGCTGGCTTGAGCGAAATAATTTGCTAACGACGGTTCATGACCCCGTTTTTCCCTTTTGACCACCTTAGTGCAGATATTTTCGATCCACTCATGACGCTTGGTATGGACCTCCTGCTGAATATGATCTTTGAGCTTATGACGGACCTTGCCGATCTCAAGGCGCACATGGGCAAGCATTTCACGGCCATGCTTTTTTTCCAAAGAATCCTCTAAGAAAGGGTCCAGCAATGAAAGCAAAAGGGCTATTTTAAATTTAAAAGCCATATCAAAAGGTAAGGCAGACATTACATCAATAAGAGCATTTTCAACCTTTAAGCCATATTTAATACGAGCTTCGCTCTTTCTTGCATTAGCAATGGCGTTTTTGATCTCCTCTTTACCGACTCCACGGGTCGCGATCGACTCAACGACCCTGACGCCCAGAATATTCTCAAGTTCCTTGGTATCGATCACCACGCCCCTGCGCGTTGATTCATCGATAGCATTTAACACGATCACGATCGGTGTTTCTAATTCCAATAGATCAGCGGTGAGCAAAAGCGACTGTTTATCCTGAAGGGCATCAATACACTGAACAATAATGTCTGGTTTCTCTTCCAGGATCAAATTTCGGACAATGATCTCTTCTTCACTATGAATATAGAGACTGTGTAAACTGGGCGTATCGATGATCTCATAAAATTGATTCTTGATCTTTACCAGGGTACGTTTGATCTCTATAGTTGTCCTTGGATAATTAGCAACAACGGCATACTCACCGGTAAGATTGTTAAAGATCTGGCTTTTACCGGTATTCGGAAGTCCTATCAGAGCCACCTTTTTGATCAAGGTCCCTTTAGGCACACCCTTATAGCCGGACATATCTTTAGGAGATTCTTTGACAACGTTCTCTTTGCCAATCTCCTCATGCCCGTGACAATGCTCTTGCTTACCGCAAAATTTACACTCTATTTTCCCCATAATAACCTTGCCACCAAGGATGGCTTTTTAATGTCCTTTTGAGCTGTTTCAAATAACTGCTCAACTTCTTCATCGGATCTTTTTTCCGAGAAATTTTCTTCAATGATGCTTTCATTTCTTACCACGACTTTATTAGCTTGGGCGACAACGACCTGTTCAGGTACTTGTAAGGTTGGCTCTTGTTTGACTGGTATCTCCCCAACAGGCGTTTGGACCTTTAGCGCCTCAGGTGAAGCGAAATATTTCTTTTTAGGGTCAATGCTGACCCCCTGAACATGGAAATCAAATTTAAATTTCCTTAAACCAAATACATTCTCTATCTCAGCCCTTAAGGTATGTTCGATTTCATTCAATACATTCTGTACCGAAGGAACACCGTTCATTTCAATATCTACCGGGATCAATATCTCTTTTTTATGATCAATGATAAAATCAGCCGCAAAATGGGTAACAAACGGATTTTGTGATCCCACCTGCTCAATAAAATCTATAACAGTTTTATAAGTGATACTTAAAGATTGTCCTTCTTGTTCAACCGTGATCATTTTAGGGATCTGTTTGGTACGTGAAGCCAATAAAAGTAAGGTAAACCCTAATAAAATAAAAAATGTCCCCGTGACCTGGATCGTTTTAAAGGCCGCCGGTGTGTTAAGAAGCTGTTCATACAAAGTGATCAACTTCTCCGGTGAGAGCTTTCCTAAACCCACCGATAAAAGCATAAGCCCCTGGAACATGCAGGCCATTGCCGAAACCATTAGAAATATTTTCATCAATATTGTTTTCACTTGATCCCTCCCGGTTATTCTATAAATTAAAAAATAACTCACGACAAGACATCGGGGTCTGAAGCTTCCCTGCGTCTTTTTCAACCCTGTCAACAAGCTGTTGAATGATCTTTTTTAAATTTACCTTCATGGCTCCATGCCTTTTTTCTTCTGAATTGAGCTGGATCATCAAGGCCATGATCCTCGTCATCTCTAAAAAAGAAACATTGTTACAGATCTTTTCAATGTCTGCTTTCAGGATCTTCTCAACATCAAATTTACTTAACTCCTTAGCCAGCTCTGATTCCTTATCGATCCGCGCTAACCCTTTATGGGCCGCTTTATTTAATGATTCTGCTAATTTACGTCGTAATATATCGATCATTATGTCTCCGCTCGTATTAAACTGGCGGCGGGATAGGTAAAAACCCATCCATTTCGCCCTCGCCAACAGTGACCACACATTTCAATTTTCTGGCATTGCGATAATAAACCACCTTGTAACTCATCTCCGGGGCTGCTTTCACCATCATATCTTGAAATTGTTTAAGGTCAGTGATCTCCTTCGCATCAAACGAAAGAAGAATGTCCCCTACTTTTAACCCTGCTTTTTCACCCCAAGAATTACCCATCACCCCTGTGATCTTCACCTTGCCACCGCTAATAGGCACAACTTCAACACCTAATTGTTTGATCAATACCGGCTTATCCGGATCGACCACAGGCAAAGCATTGGCCAAAGCTATCGCCTGATTAGGATCTTGAGGCGTATAGGTTTGGACCTGGTACTGAGGATAATTCCCCTGCACACCATTAGCATAGGGAAAAGCTTCTGGCGCTGCCATAGCAGCAGGCGTATAGGCCGCCCCATGCCAAACATCCGCGGTCTTGATCTCATGCAGCATTTCTGCAGAGCTTGTTTGTACGGCAGGATGATTAAAAATGGCAATGACCAGCAATGCCATAAATAATCCGCCGCAAATAATGATAAAAGTATTCATCTTCATCGGATTACCTCACTTATGTTGTCTGCTGTTCAGGACGACCTAACAAAAAATAAAGAACCATGCCCACGATCGGAACCAGAAGGATCAACGATATCCAAAGCACCTTCTTCTCGATCGCTAACCTTGACCGCGTCGCATCAACGATCGCGATGATGTCAAAGATAACAAAAATTGTTGGTAATAAACATTCCATGATTTGCTCCCTTCATTTTTAGACAAAGAATAACTTAATCGCAAATACGATCAATATGACGATAAACAGGTACAAAGTAACTTTAGTATTTAATTTGGCCGCAATACGGGCTCCCAGCTGCGCCCCTGCAATGACACCTATGCCCATCCACATGGCCTCGCCATACATGACATTACCTAAGAAAATATGCGGTAAAAGAGCGATCATACAGGTCAATAGGGTGACGAATTGGCTTGTGGCAGTGGCCAGATGGGTTGGATAAAGCAAAATAAAAAGCAATATAGGCACCTGAAACACTCCGCCGCCAATCCCTAAGAACCCGCAGAAAAATCCTAAAAGGAAATTCAGTGAGATCCCCAGCCTGTCGTTGGAGTAATAATCATATTTTACGTTAAATGCATCAGTAAACCTTACCCGGCGATGTCCACCATCTTTGGCATCTTTTAAAAGTTGTTGTTTTTGTTGGGTATTCTTATCTAATTTTCCGATGCTAAATATCGTATAACCCGCTAGTAAAAGTAAGAATATACCGAAAATAATATTAAAGAATGTTAAATTGACCAAATGATGGATATAGCTGGATATAAAGGCGCCAGGCATGGCTGCCAGTGTAAATTTGATCCCTCCCTTATAATCGATCCGTTTTTGCATGGCATAACCGATACAACCGGAAGCAGAATTAAGCATCACAATAAAAAGCGATGTGGCTACCAATATCTCATTTTCCCACCCATAAAAAAAGACCAGTATCGGCAGGATCAAAGGACCGCCGCCAATACCTACGATGGTACCATAGCAGCCTATAACAAATCCGAGGAACATTAACAGCCATGTAGGCTGATCGGCCGCGATCGTTGGTGGGATCATCACAGGCATCTGGAAATTAAAGGTATGATTGGTAAACATCGCCATGACCGCCAGAATAGCGATAGCCACCGCAACAGCGATATTGGTATACCCTATCCAACTGATCTTATCTTCGTTCACACTTGTCATAACAGTCCTTGTCTCATTACTTACTTCCCTCCCCCTCCGTGGGGAGGGTTAGGGAGGGGGAAATTTTACTTTTAAGGTAACATGCCCAAAATAACTATATAAATGGACGATATAATTAAAAATATAATGGCGATCGGTATCCCCCTGCGGCTGTAACTGGCAAAGGTCAGGCCTTCCCTGAGCTTGCCGTCAACACGTACAGGGTAATGCTCGTCGACCACAGTTTGAGATATTACTCCGGCGCTGGCCCCTGAAATACACGCGCATGAACCGGCGATCGATCCCATATTAATGGCCCACCAAATGACATCCGTAAAATCCGCGTAACCGGAAGAGATGACGATCGGGACAAAAAACGCTGTGGCTGGTCCCGCATTCATAAATGCCGTAAAGATCGCTGATACCCACATGATCAAAAGAAAATACACGACCTGATTGCCCATGGACATCGCTGTCAACAGATCAGAGACGATCTTTAATAGACCTGAATAAAGACATCCCCCGATGATGATAAAAAGAGCGATGAAGAACAAAATGTCTGTAAGGCTGATCTTTTTGATCACATCCTTGGCCTTATTATTTTCAATGGCCAAAAGGATCATGCCGCCGCCCATTGCGATGGGAGCCAAATGCACTTTAAAGAATGGCAAAACTAAAAAGGCAACGATGACCGATCCCAAAACAAAAAGCACGCGCTTAATGGCAGGCCAATCTAATTTCATGGTCTTTAGGTCTTCTTCCATCCCTGTCATAAAAGCGCTTACATTGCTGGATGAATTTACTTTCTGAAAATGACGGAATTCAAAGAACCACATATACCAAAGGAAAACAGCCATTAAGATCACACAAATAGGTGTCATATAGATAAGGAAGTCTATAAAGGTAAGCCCGGCACTCGTGGCCATCAACATATTGGAAAAATCCCCTATGGGTGTCAAATTCCCACCCACCGCCGAAGAAATGACTTCCGCAATGACAACCGGAATAGGATCAAAATGCAAGCCACGGGCCACATAGATAGTTATAGGTACAACGATCAAGATAATTGAAATATTATTCATGAACGCAGATGCAACTGCAGTCAAGATACACAAAGCAAAAATGATCTTGATCTTGTCTCCCTTCATGGACAAAACCATGTGTTTGGCAAGATAATCGAAAAGCTTTAAGTCCTCGAGAAAAATAGCAAACACACTCATGCCCACTAAAACAAAGATAGGGCTCATGTGAATAGAATCAAAAGCCTCACTCTGATTATAAAATCCCAGTGCCGAACCGCTGATAAGCATTAAAACAGCCCCTAAGGTCACACAGACTGTTCGGTTAAAAAGATTCAAGAAAAGCATGGTAAAGGTGACCACCAGGATCACCAGGCTCACAAAGACAGGCAAACCTTGAGCATCGAAAATATCAACACCGGCATCCATGGGGATCTTTCCAGCCACGGTCAGGTCCTTGCCGTTACGCGAGATCACAAAACTTAAATTATCCCCAGGCTGGGCGGTAGACATTAAATAGGCAAAATGATTGGCTGAAGCAATATTGACGCCATTAAATTGAAGGATGATATCCCCTCTTCTGATATCAATGAGCCTGCGCGCAGCGCCGGTTGGCGGAGTATTGACCAAAACCCCTGCAGCGTAAGCAAGATTGAATTCCCTGGCAATGATCGGATTGACGCTGATGATATCAAACGATAAAGCAGAGCTGCCTGAGGTTTGTGCGATGCGTTTAGCGCTTTGAGACGGCATATTCTTGCTATCCAAAAATAAGGCGGTCAGCATGACAACAACAACCACCGCAATGGCAACTTCCATAAAAGGGAATGATTGAAGATGTTTTACTTTGTCGTGAGGTGATAATTTATGAACATTGACAGCCATTTTTATTCCTCAAATTTAATAAATAACCCTGAAAGATTTGTTAAGATCGCTATCTGTATCCACGTAATGGTACATATTTTCCCTATATCCCAATATAAACGCGTAAAAACAAGCCGGAACCTTGCGCACATAGGCATGAAATTGTGAAGCTGCTTCGTTATACGCCATACGGCTTGCGGCGATCCTGTCTTCTGAATTGATCAACCCTTGCATCATGACCTGAAAATTCGCGTTTAGTTTAAGGTCCGGATACGCCTCAGCCAAGGCCATGATCTTGTCCATACCGCCAGACGTTAATCCACCGCTCAATGCCGTTAGGTCTCCTGCACCGCTTTTAGCCAGAACACTCTCCAGAAGGTCCACATTACTACTGCCACCGGCTTTTTTGTCTATCGCATATTTAAACATCTCACGCTCATGCTGGGCATAATCGATCACCATGTGGCTTAAATTAATAGATAGATCTTTGCGGCGCTGCATCTGGACATTGATCTGGGCATTTTCCATTTCCGTAAAACGCGTCAGAGAGATGAACTTGTTATAGTAATAAATCCCGGGGATAATAATGATGGCGGCACAAATGGCCAAGATAAGGCCTTGTTTACTTTTCAAATTCTCAAAATCAATTTTTTCCCACCAGTGTTTCTTCACGGGGAAGAATTCCGTAAAATCACTGGGAAATAATTTTCTGACTGATTCATGAATGCTGCTCATCTTGTTTCACCCTCCCGCCCAAGCCTCCCCCATCAAGGGGGAGGAAGTTTCAAATTTATCGTCTCTATTTCTTGGTATCTAATGCCCCCCCCCGGTCTCTTTCCAGATCCATCGCTTTTTTAAAACATACAATTGCATCTTTATGATCTCCTACATTTTCATATAAAAAACCTAACGCATGATAATAAACAGCTTCGCGGGGGTTAAGATCAATGGCCTTCCTGTACATTTTCTTAGCCTCTTCGATCTGCTCTAATTTTTCATAACAGTTGGCGATGTGATAATACGTATCCGGTTCATCTTCGGAGATCTGGGCAGATTTCTTAAAATAGTCCAAAGCTCCTTCAAAATCCTCTAAGGAAAGCAGGCATTTGGCTAATTGGCTGATAATGTCAAAATCATCAGGCTTGATCTCATCAGCTTTTTCAAAATATTCAGCGGCTTTCCCGACCTTATCACCTTTAAGATAGCAAATACCCATCATGTACAGGACATCGGCATCATTCTTGTTCCCGTTGCGATCATACGATTCAAAATGCTTCAAAGCATTTTTATAGTCACCCTTAGAATAATATTTCAAACCATATTCCTTTTCAAAATTCTCAGCCGTACTTTCATCACCCACAAAAATATGTTCATAGGCATTGGAAAGGCTCTTGATAAGCCTCTCCGTTGATGACAAAGTACGATGCGTGGCTAAATGTAATTTCTGAGAGATGCCAAGGCTCGGCTTTACTTCGTGATGCTTATGCGGCTTTTTGGCCTTCGGCTCCTCATCTAACAGGTCTTCTTCCTCTATAGCCTTATCTTCCAAAGATTTTTTTATAGCTTTAAGTTCAATTTCTTCTGTTATCTCTTCCATATTCTTTTCCATAATTTTATCTCCCTTAAGTAGCTAAATTTAATCCCTTATTAGTGATCATTTGTATTTTGTCGCTTACAGCCTTCCAGGCCGGATTGGCAACCGTAGGGTTTTCCGTACACGTAAAGGTAATGGTTACCTCTTTGATCTGTGGGAAACGACGGAATAATGCGGCCCTGACCTCCCGTGCGATGGCATGGCCTTCTTTGACGCTTCGTTTGGGATCAATGATGATCTCCATATCAACCCAAGCTTGCTGGCCAACCCTGCGGGTATGTAAATAATTGATCCCCTTCACTTCCTTATATTGAAGGGCCACTCTCTCGAGAAGTCCTTTTTTGTCAGCAGGAAGTGATTCGTCGATCAGATTCTTTAAAGCACTGGAGCCTAAGGTGATCGCCATCCTGCCGATCATTAAACCAACGATCAAAGCCGCGACCGGGTCAAGGATGGGAAAACCAAGATTCGCTAAAAGGATCCCTACAGAAACCGCAATGGATGCGATCATGTCTGAACGGTTTTCATTAGCATTGGCGATCATCGCTGGTGAATTCAACTTTTTACCAACGCATAAACCATAAGAAGATAAAATATAATTAGCCAAGATCGCCACCACGGCACAGAAAAAAGCAGCTGCATGCGGCGGATGAATATTTTTGCTAAAAATAGCATGGGTAGAATCAATCAAGATCATGATGGAAATATACAAAAGCAACGCATAGGCGAATACCGCTCCCAAAAATTCCGATTTACCACGTCCCCACGGATGCTTATCGTCGCTTTTTCGTTGAGAAAGTCCGACAGTAATGATCACCATCAAGGAAGTCAGAACATCTGTCCCCGAATGTATCCCGTCAGCCAAAAGCCCTTTAGACCCGGTCATTATGCCGATGATAATTTGAAAAAGCGATAGCGTGGCATTACCCACGACGACCATCACCGGAACAACCTGTCCGCATTTAACACATTTATCCGCGATCATATTAACTTCTCCGCTGGAACAACTTGTAATGCCACATGCCCGATATATTTATTCACGTTGCGTAAAAGTGATTTAATCCGCTGATTAATGACCTTGGCTTCAAGGACGCTAAGCTGTGGATCAAGCTGCAATATCACATCTAAGACAATGAGCCTGCCGGTCTGACGAGCCCGGACCGCATTGACATCCGTAACGCCCTCAACGCTCAGGATATGACTCTTTATTTCTTCCCTAAAAGTTTCCGGCATGTTCGTGTCCATCGTCCCTTTAAGGCCATCTAAAAGAATGAGAAGACTGGCATGAATAACATGAACGCACTCAAAGATAGCGATAGCCGGGTCAACCCAATGCATACCTTTACGAGCGACCAATACACCGATAGCAACCAGCAGTGAAGAAATAACATCGATCTTATTATGTTCCGCGTGTGCTTTTAATACAGGACTGTTAAGTTCCTTGGCACCGCAATGGGAAAATTTAAACAAAAGCGCATTAATAATGGCGCTTAAAATGGCAACGAAAAAAACCACCATATGCGGCACCACAAAGGTACGTTTGGCAATGGTAATAAATGAACTAAAAATAAGGGCGAGTGTACCCATGATCATAAAGCAGCTGATAAGCACCTGGGTAATGAACTCAACCTTACCGTAACCGTAAGGATATCGCGAGTTGGCTGGTTTTTTGGAATACTTGACCCCGATAATAACGGCAATGGACGATGTCGTATCACTTAGATTGCATAGCCCACTACCGATCAAGGCACGGCTGCGTCCCAGGAATCCGACAAAAAGTTTAAAAGCAGCAAGGAAAAGATTAGCTAACAATCCCCAGCCAATGGTCATGCTCATGCAGGATTCACATTTTTTCAGGTTTTTTATTTTCTCAGGACTCATGCTTCATCCTCAAACAACGATTGATCTTTATCAGGGACCTGTTCTAATTTCATTCTTCTTTTACGTTCAATACCTATAAAAGTAATGATCCAAAATGAACTCGTCATCCCCAAAGCATAAAAAGCCAAAATGATGTAAATAAGTCCAAATTGACGGTCTTTAATAAGAGGTATCCATATCCTTACCGGTTCATTATTCTCAAAGACAAAAAACACCATCAGAATAAGGATGATGATTGCTGCAATGATCTTAATGACCGTCGAAAATCTCATTAGTGCTCCTTACAACTGTGCCACGTCTTTTAATATGACATGGCAGGAATTACACTTGCCGCGATCTTCATGAGGAGCGATCGCTCCTTTGATGATCGGCGGCGGGTTTGGCAAAATATCGCCCGCATCTATCGGAAGCTGACCACCGGTTTCCATAATAATATGGCACTCGGTGCAAGCTTTACCTCTGCTTCGATGCGGACTGATAGCGCCGGGCTTAATTGGCTGGGCCGACTCATTTTGCGAGAAACCCATAGGTCTCGTTGATGAGATCGTGTATTCCAGCAATTGCCCACGGCGAGAAACAAGGATCTTGGCATTGGTCCTATTTCTTACCCTTCGGGTGGCCTCGGTGAACGCATAAAGGTCAGGAGTGGCAAATCCATCAACAGCCACGACCATATCGCCGGCTAATACGCCTGATTCAGCGGATTCCAGTGATATTTCATCTACTAAAATGCCTTTAATATCCGGTGGTATATTAAATTCCTTAGCTAATTCTGGCACCAAAGGAATTGTCTCCATACCCAGCCAATGACCTTCAACAAGTTCTTTATGAGCTGCACCCTGTTCCTTGGGACTAGGAAGTTGGGATGCCACCGGTGCCATGTCAAGATTAGCAGCACCTGTCTCAGCTATTTCAGCGGGCAGCTGATTACCAAATGCGATTTGTTGACCGCCACCGTGCAAATTAGTACTTGGAGCCCCTGAATTTATATCCAATAATTTTTTAAAATTCTCATGCGCGCTTGGGGCGTCTTTTAAAGTGATATAAAGAGGCTGACCATTACGTAAGACATCCAAAAGCGTACCTTGCTCCAAATTAATAGCCTTGGTTACTTTTAAGAATTCAGCGATAGAGTGTACTTTTTTATTATTAATAGCTTTTAAAAGATCACCTCCGCGAAGACCAGAGCTGTAGGAGGGGTCTTCACACCAATTGACCACTACCCCCTTTTCATCCTTGGGGATATTGAATTCCATCGCGATCGAAGGTGTGATATTACTGACCGTCATGCCCCCCCATTCTGCATCCCCGGCGCCAATGTGTAAAAGCGCTGCTATGCAAAATAAGCCCAGAACACAGATCCCAAAAATAAGAAGGAATCTTTGTCTGTTTTTTCTTTTATATTCAATAAGTAGTTGGTCTGGCACAATCTTTTACTCAGCCTCTTTTTTTGCTGTTACCTCTTCTTTAGAAGGTTCAAGTTCAACCCTCTCCATTGCCGTATTGCATTCTTTACAAACCCACAATTGTCTCTTGGCTCCTACCATGTACAAACCCATCAACAAAAGCGGGATCCCTAAAACAGGACCGATCCAAAAAAAGATAGCAAAAATACCGGCCACTACAAGAAACCCCCCGAGTTTTCTGCTGAATCGAGGTCCCGAATAAAGCTGCATCTGACCATTGCATAAATTACAAATAATTGCTTTAGCTGCCATATAGATCCCCTTCCTTATTTACTTGATCAAATCATTGATCGCTTTTTCTTTTTTATCATCAATACCTGAGACTGGAGCACTGCTCTCGCTGGCTTGCGTTGTATCTTTTTTAGTTCCACAACCGCAGGTCGAACCTGAACCTTTACATGATTTTGAGAATATTCCGCAAAGTGCGGCGGTTATTCCGGCGATCCCTGCTAATCCTAACCAACAAATTGGTTCCATTTTATTTTCCCCTTTCTTTACTTTATCGTGCTACACCTACGCGCAACGGATTCTGGTCCTGCGCTGTGTTGTTATTCCACATCATTTGATTAGCCGCAGGTTGCGTGTTTTGAACATTGTTTGCGGGTGCATCGATGATTTGATGACAATCGATACAATTGCCCCTGTACGCATGCGGCATTTGAGCATTGTTATAGATCGGTGGCGCATTAGTAAGAGGCGCTTGAGCTGCGATCGGCGCCATCGCGTTACCTTGCGCGCCTGCAACGGGAACATATTGCGCCGGAACATACTGTTGCTGCTGTGGCTGTGCTAAGTTCGCCGCTGCTCTCTCCCACAATGGATTATTCGCCACATTAGCCGGTGGCTGTTGGGCTAATGCTGCTTGTTGAGCTAATGCCGCTTGTTGGGCCAACGCGGCTTGCTGCTGTGCTTGCGCTGCTAACTCCCATGTAATATTTCCTTGTGGTTGTGGCGCTACTGCGGCTGCCCGTTCCCACAATGGATTATTCGCCACATTAGCTGGAGGCTGTTGGGCCAATGCTGCTTGTTGGGCTTGAAGGGCTGCTTGCTGGGCCTGTGCTGCGGCCTGCTGAGCCTGTGCGGCTAATTCCCATGTTATATTTCCTTGTGGTTGTGGCGCTACTGCTGCTGCTCTCTCCCACAATGGATTATTCGCCACATTAGCCGGAGGCTGTTGTGCCAATGCTGCTTGTTGAGCTAATGCCGCTTGTTGGGCCAACGCGGCTTGCTGCTGTGCTTGCGCTGCTAACTCCCATGTAATATTTCCTTGTGGTTGCGGCGCTACTGCGGCTGCTCTCTCCCACAATGGATTATTAGCCACATTAGCCGGTGGCTGTTGGGCCAATGCTGCTTGTTGAGCTAATGCCGCTTGTTGGGCCAACGCGGCTTGCTGCTGTGCTTGCGCTGCTAACTCCCATGTAATATTTCCTTGTGGTTGTGGCGCTACTGCTGCGGCTCTCTCCCACAATGGATTATTCGCGACATCGGCCGGTGGTTGCGTCAAAGCAACTTGAGTTGTCACATTATTCTGTCTTATGGTATCAGCATCAGGAATTCCCATCGCAGCTTGTCCCCAACCTTGTCCTTGTCTACTACCAGGTAAAGGACAATTTGGTCCTTGAAAAGCATTAGGGTAAACCGGTCCAACATACATTGGCTGCTGCCCCCATGCCGGTGGCTGGGTCTGCTGGACTTGCATATTCACCGCCGCTGGCTGCCCTGGCATAATAGGTTGTTGCCCTTGCATACTAGGCTGTGGTAAGGTTTCAGGCATCGGAGATTGTGCAGATATTCTCGCCTGACGATAAAGACTAATGACCTTCTTGGCTTGCCCTGTATACCCGCCAAAGGTACGAATACCAAACTGCATAAGGATGTTATAACTTTGTTGATCGATATTCCCGACAATCACCGCTTCTTCACCTTTACCGGCAACCAAATAAGCTATCTGCGCGGATGGCTGCGGTCCACGATAAGGATTACGGACCGCTTCAACGAGCTTCCCTGATAAAGGATCCACAACCAGGAAATAAATGGCTTCTTCCAAAGTCTGGGCTACATTCGCCCGCAATGTTGATCCATCAGCGGCAATAACAATTTTGCCGCAAGCAGGATTACCTTGATTTTGAACACCCGGAGAAAAAATAGCGTACATGCCAAGTAAAAATACCAGGACAATGGCGCCAAAAATAAAATAGGCATTCAAATCAATCTTTTTGGCTGGATCGTTGATGTCTTCTGCTGATCTTTTTCTCATATCGTTACCCTCATGATTGTTTCCCTTCTTTTCTAAAGATTCTGCCCCTGAGTTTGAGTCTGATTATTTGTGCCACCATATACTGGACCATACGGGAATGCCGGTCCAACGACCGGAGAACCCATTTGCCAACTACCTTTATTAGGTCCCATCAAGGGGCCATATTGATATTCAAAAGGAATGGTCAGAAAATCATTTTGACCGTCCCTATAGATCTCCAAAAATATCCCATCCATATATTTGACATTATCAGCCACATTGACAAAGGTATTGATGTCAAAAACCGGCTTACGCCCTATGGACACAATGACATCGCCGGTCTTAATGCCATATTTTTTAGCAATATCCAGACCTTCGTTAAGAACAAACATACCTTTGACATGACGCGGGATCTTAAAATCTTTACGGATAGTACGGTCTACAGGGATCACTTCCATACCGATCCAGGTCAAGCTATCCCCTTTTTCAAAAGCCAAAGCACCGGTCTTGGTAGCTTCAGGCGTTTCAGGCCATAATTCCAATGAAGTTAAAAGCCAGCAGACAGCGATGACAATAAAAAGAAGGATCCCGATCAAAAGTACCGGATCCTTACGGGCAAAATTCCCCAAACGTGTTGACATGCCTTCACTAGGATGATTTTTTGTTTTCATTGCAACCTCACATAGACTTCATCGATCACACCGTTTCTTAATATGTTGACATTCACATTATCCCCCAGATGAAAACGGGCCACGACATCCCTGATATCCTCTGCATTTTGGATAGGAAAACCAGCCATGCTTAAGATAATGTCCCCTCTTTTAATACCGGCAAGACTTGCCGGCAATTCATCCATCACCCGATTGACCAAAACACCTTGTTGAGGAACCCCGAATTGTTTGGCAATGACTTCATTAACTGGCAAAACCTCAAGACCAAAATGGACAGGTGTCGGCGCGTTCGGCACAAGATTGGTGGGAGGTATTTCATTGCCCATTCCTTGTTGGACTGGCACAGAAAAATTAATTTCCAGGGTTTGACTTAAAAAATTCCTGCAATCATTGATCGGGATCGAAAAACCTGTACCGTTAAAAACACCGGTTGGAGCATAAATTGCTGTGTTAATACCGATGACATCACCATTTAAATTAACCAAAGGACCGCCGGAAGAACCATGATTGATAGGCGCATCTGTTTGAAAAAGATTTTCGTAACGCAATCCCTCGATCATCACGGATTTGCGTATACCACTGATAATACCGCTTGTTACAGTCTGCTCTATCCCAAAAGGACTACCAACCGCGACCACATAATCACCAACCTGGGTCCCTGCGGAATCACCCAGTGTAGCTACAGGAAATGGACCATTGTCACGGACCTTAAGTAAGGAAAGGTCCAGATCAGGTTCGTTGGCCACGATATCCGCGCGCACATCACGGGTCGGGTTACCGAATATCGTCACAACGATCTCATTGGCGTCCTTGGTCACATGATAATTCGTCAGCACGTATCCGCGTTCATCAACAAAGATACCGGAGCCGATATTTTCAAATCCTGCATTTCCAATGAATTTATCAATGGCCCCATTAAAGGGAGGCACAAATTGAAGGTTCTGGGCATCAACAGGTGCTGGAGCAGGAGTATTAACCACATGACGCGCATGGATATCACAGACAGAAGGAAGGATCTTATTAACGGCATCTTTTAAAGAATTCTGAAATCTGCTATCTGAAGTATTTGCTCCGACCGCCGCGACAAGCTGCATACCACCATTAGGAGTGGCCTTGGTGATCGCCACAGGCTGATAAGGGGTAGACTGAAAAGCAGCCGGTTGGACTGCATTAGGGAATTTGGGCGCGTTAATATCCTGAGTTGTTGGGGTAGGCTTGGCCGTCTCTTTATTCTCCGCCTCCATCCCATTGACGATCTCTTCGCGTTTCATCACCGTCCAAAAGACGAACATGACCGCGGTAACAATTAAACCGACGATCCATGGTCCCAAGGGCTTCTTACAAAATGATTCGTTAGGGTCGCTCATAACCTTTTCCCACACATGTCATTCCCGCGAAAGCGGGAATCGATAACTAAAAAGTGATCTCACTTGCTGGGGTCCCGACATCAGGCCTTGTATTGGCAAAAGCAGCTTGCGCCAAGGCTGTGCCTGTCTTTGCGTGTATCCTTGCATGATGGGTTCCGCCGCGAAATTCATTAAAAACACCGCACAAAATGACGATACAAACAGCGAGTATGATCAAAAAACCATGCCAAGGATCAAGACATTTTTCATTACTTGCACTCATACGGACCTCAATTTTTTATTTCTTACCTTTTCTTAACTTTAATCCTGTGTTTAATGCGATCAATCCACCAACCAGAAGGAACAATGGGACCGCTCCTCTTAAGAAATCTCCAAAATTGTCCCACCAACCGATGATCCCCAGAATCCCTAATACTGCGGCAATGACGCCTCCGATGATATGTACCATAGCCCTATCCTTTCCTTACTTTTCTACTTATCCGTTGATAATGCTTTTTGTGTTCTGTCCCCGTGGACAATTGCCCGATCTTTGCAACAAGCCTGCCAGAATTGTAAAAAACCTTCTTTAAGATCCCATTAACGTCAACTGTTGCTGCGTTATTAGCCTCAGCTTGCCTGGCAGCTTTCGACCTGAGGCGTGCCATCATTTTTCTTTCTTGAGGATGATGATTGGCAAGATAGGCACAGCTCAGGCAATCATGTTTACACTCAACCTTTAAAGAACCATATTCCCGTACCGACAAAAAACAAAGATCGACCTTTTTCTTGAACACAAGGCATTTATTACAAGTATGCTTACAATTTAAATCAATGATCTCCTTTGATTCCCAACAATGAACAACCCCACTTGTTGTGGGGGGCAAAGGATTCGAGATCGATACGCTACGATTGACTGTTTTGATCTGCCGCATGGCGGCTTTCAATACGCCTCTGGGGATACGTGAATGCCCCCCAAAGGTAGAAGCGGATTGAAGCTTGCCGCTTTTGATCCAATTTAAAACAGTGAACCGCGTGACATTTAGAAACTTGGAGGCTTCTGCGGTCGTTAAATAATCACTGGGCCTGACAGAATAGGACATGTTTTAAATTGCTCGTATTGGTTTATTGAACTAGATGTAATTTAATGAAATTGGCAGGGAAACACAACGGATGCAGGGTTACGTTTTGGAAAGTTGAAATTGTTGAATGGTGGATCAGGGGTAAAAAAAAAGACGGATAGAGATTATCCGTCGTGAAAATCAGAAATCATTGATTACATTTTCTTCTTTATTGAACCGACCAACCTGCCGGAATTGTAAAAAACTTTTCTAATAATTCCACGAACACCTTTTTGTTTCCCCCTCAAACGTTCCATGGCTCTTTTCTCTTGAGGATAATGTTTGGCAAGATAGGCACAATCAATGCATTCATGAGCGCATAAACGCTTTAACGAACCATACTGGCCGACCGCTAAAAAACAACGATTAAGTTTTTTCTTAAAAACAAGGCACTTATTGCAATTGTGCGTGGCACATTGCGTGATCTCTTTTGACTCCCAACAATTGACCACTGAATTAAGGTCTTTGGGAGGTGTTTTGATACGATTGGTTGTTTTGATCTGTTTAAGGGCAACTTGTAAAACGTTCCTAGGGATCCGTGAATGTCCGCCAAAGGTAGAAGCTGATTGAAGTTTACCGTTTTTGATCCAATTTAGAACAGTAAAACGCGTAACATTAAGGAATTTGGAGGCTTGGGCAGTGGTAAGGTAATCGTTTCGTCTGACAAAGGTTGCGGCCATTAGATTATTAACTCAAAGGATTAATAACGTTAATGCCTTATCTTAGCAAAACAATCCTAATAAACAAGCAATAATATTAATAAATTCTAATAAATTTATTATTTAGTGTTTACCATTACACCTCCGGGAGGTGTAATGTTGCCTTTCGCGGGAATGACACTAAATAAGACTAAATCCCTTTGTCTGGTATAGAGTTACCTTCTCCTCTTTCTTTTCAATGACTAACGCTTCAACATTTTTCAAAGAATTCGCCAAGCTAATGCCCTTTGGCCCCCCTAAAACAGATATCGCTGTGGATATTTCATTAGCTGCCTGGCCGGTATCGGCAATAACCGTCACACTGACAGCATCCTTTTGAGGAAAACCTGAAATGGGGTCGATGATATGCGAAAATCTTTCCTGGCCGATCGTATAAAATTTCTCATAATTGCCAGATGTTGAAATACCCTTATCCTTCAACAATACAACACCATGCAATTTATCTTTATCAAAAGGGTCCTGTACCCCTATGACCCAAGGTTTTTGGCCCTGATCTGATCCGCGGCAAAATATTTCTCCCCCGCCATCTACCAAAAAATGCTTGATCCTATTCTTATCAAGTATCTTACCGACCGCATCACAGACAAAACCCGATGCCGGAGAACCCAAATCCACCTTCATCCCCTTTCTTAGAAAATATACAAGATTGGGCTCTACCAGAAAAAGATTCTGGTAACCGACCTTATCTTTGGCAAGATTAAATGATTCTTCATCTGGAAGTTTCCCTTGAAGTCCCGCATTCTTCCACAATTCTACAAGTGGATAAGCTGTTATATCATATGCGCCGTTTGTCAATTTGGAATATTCAATAGACTCCTTGATGACCCCGTAAAGATCTTTATTGACCTTGACGCCTTTAAATCCATCCACATTAAGTTTACTCAAATCTCCTTCCAAGGTTTTTGCATACACGTTCATGTGCAGTTGAACTTGCTCTACCTTTTCCCAGCATTGTTGAATGACATTAGAAATGTCAATTTTGGCATCATAATAGCAATGGATCCGCACATACGCGCCTAAATAAGGCTTTGTTTCATCATATTTTAGAAGCATAAATTTTAAAATCTCAAATATTTCCTACAAAGTGCAGTCAGAAACAGAGGCATGATAAAAATACCGGCAAATTCTTGTAAAACAGCGACTCCTTTATCAAACCCAATAGGCATAATATCCCCGTAACCGATGTGGGTGATAGTGACCACACTAAAATAAATAGATTCCAAGAAATTAGGTCTATGCATGTGCCCGCCTGCCATAAAATACCCTTGTGTATATAAAAAGGCTGAGAACAATACTAAAAAACAGCCAAAACCGACCGTTCTCAATGGACGTTCACCATGCCCCCATAATAGAGAAGAAAAGGACAAGGATATCCATAAAATAATGGACCTGAAGACATCCGAACGTTTCCTGTTAAACAAATTTGATACCAACGATTTGCGATAGCATTCTTTGGAAAGATAAAAGCATTCTGAAAAACCTACAAATTCCAGGTCCCTTTCATAGCAAATACCCGCATGTTTATACATCATACTGGCATATTCAAAATCACCTGAAGCTTCAGCTTCTTTAGCCGCCTTTGCGTAATAGGTGGAAGCATAATAATACAAAGACTGTGTGCCTGCTTTAGACTCATAACAGCCTGCCGCCAGGGCAAAACACACCGCCGCTTGTTGGTGTTGCCCTAGGTCTTGATAGGAGGCAGCGGCTTCGGAGAACAATTTTAGAGCTTCATCGTATTTTTGTTCTTGCAGAAACCCCTGCGCTATTATTTCCATGGATTTTATGTTATCTATCATCTTTCACCTTTTAAAAACTTTTAAGTGCCAGCGCGCGATTTTCATAGATGGTGATCAATTTATGGATCTTGGTGATCTCAAAGAGTCCTCTAATGCTATTATTAATATTACAACAGCCAAGCCTTCCCCCTGCCTTTCTAAGCAATTGCATCATTTCAATTAAAGTAGCCAACCCGGCAGAGCCAATGAAGGTGACCTTTTCAAAATCAACCATGACCTCTTTAGCCCCTTCTTTAAGGATCTTTAAAAAAGCTTCCCGCATCACGATGGAGTCATCAACATTGAGTTCACCATCTAAGATAACCACTGTGACCTCATCAACTCTATTAACTAATATTTTCATTCTGGCCTCCTTATGTTTACAAAAATTTGATCATTTTTATCGTTCGCCCTTGATCGGCAAATTCCACACGATCCATGGCGTTTTGAATTAAAAATATCCCTCTGCCATTTAGCTTTTCAAGATTCTCAGGGGTGATCGGGTCTGGAATATTCTTAAAATCAAACCCTTTTCCCTGATCTGTTACCTGCATCGTCAATAGACCATCCTCCTTTGTGATGTGAACCCGTACTGATAGGTCCTTTTCCATTCTATTGCCGTGTTTAACAGCATTGATAAGAGCCTCATGCAAGGCAAGTTTGATGTTAAAGATGACCTTTTGCTCAAAAGAGGATTGAGAGATCCTTGTGAGCAACGAAAAAATAAACCCGTCGATCAACTCTAATTGAGAAGGCATGGTTTCCGAAATTCGCACGACAATGTCCCTCCTTAAGATTTATGAAACTTTTAGCACGATACACGTGATATCATCTGACTGCTTATATTCCGGCTCAAATCCTCTAAGATCCATTTCAATGGCTTTTAAGATATCCTTGGCAGAAGCGCTTCTGTTTTTTTCAACAACAGAGACAAATCTTTCGTTACCATACATTTTGGCCTTATTCCTTGCCTCAGTCACGCCATCGGTGAAGAAAATAAAAACATCACCTGTTGAGAACTTTACTTGATTGCCTGAATAATCGCTGTCCAAAAGTCCTAACGGAAAACCCTCCTCCACATCTAAAAACCGGACAGGAGCATTCTTGGATAAGTACATTACAGGTTGATGTCCGCCATTGGAATATGACATGGTCCTGTTTTTGATATCAAAAATAGCATAAAACATGGTAACAAATAATTTAGTTGATGATTCACGGGTAAGTTTGACATTCAAACGATACAAAGCTTCTTGCGGAAAAACTTCAGGCAAGGCAAAGAATTTAAACGCCCCTGAAACCGTGGTCATAAAAAGACTGGCCGGTATGCCTTTACCGGAAACATCCCCGATCATGACCCCGAGCCGATTGGGATCAAATTCATAAAAATCATATAGATCTCCGCCAACCCGCCTGGCCGTATGCATGATCGCGGCCACATCAAGCCCTGAGATCACAGGAAGGGACTTGGGCAAGAAACTTTCCTGGATTTTCCGGGCGATCTGAAGCTCATTATCTAAGAATAATTTCTTCTTCCATTCCCCCACAGATATCATCAAAGCACAGATCAAATAAATGGCTGATAACGCAAATAACGGATAAGCCATATCCACCCACCAGCCGAATACAGCAAATAACACAACCGCTAAAGCAGCATAGAAAATGAATAATCCAAAAAATATAAGGAAGCCTTTTAAAGGTTTACTGGTCAATAATCCTAACGATAATACTCCGCCTAAGATCAGCAAGAGAACAAGATTTCCCCATCGAGACAGACGATTTATAAATCGATGATTAAGTATGGAATTTATAAGATCAGCATGTATGGAAAGGGCTGGGTAAAGCGAAGCAAATGGGCTTGGATGCAGGTCTGTTGTTCCGGTGGCTGTTAAACCGATCAAACAAATTTTTCCCTGAAAAGCATTCAGATCAATAATGGGCTTCTCTCCAGTTTTCAATAAGGCATAAGAACGCAGTATATCTACATATGAATAATGATGATAAAATTTTCCCCAGCCACCGGCATAATTAACGATCATATTAGAATTCTCATCCAAAGGAATTATTGTTTTTGGATCTAATTGAATATATCGTCCGGGTTTAAATTGAATATTTCGATTAGGCACACCTAAATAATCTAAGATCAACTGAAACGAAAGATAAGGATACATAACCCCATTGTATTTGATCAAAAGTGGGACCCTTCTATATTTACCATCCACATCCGGTATCACGTTGATATGCCCTTGCCCAGCTGCAGATCTCTGAAAATAATCTAAATTCTGGGCCACATAACATCGGGCCTGAGGTATCTTTTGCTTTGTACTATTTCCCAGATCAAAAACATACGGAAGGTACACATTGCCTGCCTTTTTGATCGCTTGCTGAAATTCAGGATCACTTTTATCTTTTTCTGAAAAGAAAATATCAAACAACACTGACTTTGCCCCGTATTGAGAAAGGACTTGAGTTAGCAAGGCATGATACCTTCGGTCAAAAGGAAATCTCCCTAACTTTTGGATCGTATCATCACCGATCTCAACAATGGCAATTTTATCGCTCACCGGCACAGGCGGACGCAGGCGAAAGCGCAGATCCAAACTGCTCAATTCACTGGCTTCCAATACCCGGAAATAAGAACCGCATAAAAACAAAACACTCACCCCTATCAGAATTAAGGCAAATATTCTATTTTGCGGTCGAAATATGGGTGAATCTAAAATTTTTTTCATATTTAACTAAGTCTAATGATTCTTACATATGTCATCCCCGCGAAAGCGGGGATCCACATCAAAATTAATTCTGTTTTGGATTCCCGCTTTCGCGGGAATGACATTAAAACTTCTATTAACTTATAACTCCCTGAATATATTCCTTAGTCATTTCTTCTTTAGGATTCTCAAAGATTTCCTGTGCCGGTCCATATTCAATAAGACGTCCCCCATATAAAAAAAGAACATAATCCGCCAACCTTTTGGCCTGACGAAGAATGTGAGTCACGATCACGATCGTATATTGTTTTTTTAACTCCAAAAAGCTCTTCTCTATATTCTGGCTTGATTTGGGATCCAGGGCTGAGGTGGGTTCGTCACCCAAAATAATTTCCGGCCCCACCGCTAATCCACGGGCCAGGCATAAACGTTGCTGTTGCCCTACTGAAAGTTTTGACGCCGGTGAATGGAGCTTGTCCTTCACCTCTTCCCAAAGACTGGCTGTCCGTAAAAAATGCTCCACGATCCTGTCTAATTTCTTTTTATTACGTTCTTCATGGATACGCGGGCCATAGGCAATATTATCGTAAATGGACATGGGTAAAGGGTATGGCTTTTGGGAAAGCAATCCCATCTTCCTTCTAATATGGGTAACCTCTGCTTTAGGGTCATAGATATCTTCCCCATCAAGCAAGACCTTGCCGGTAATTTTGATATTATCAACGGAATCTAAGAGACGATTAAAAGACTTTAAAAGCGTCGATTTGCCACACCCTGAAGAGCCGATGATCGCTGTTATTTTCTTATTAGGAATATTGACAGTGATGTCTTTCAAGGCATGGTCTTTACCATAAAATACATTCAAATTTTGAACACTGATATGAGCGCTGGGTTCCATCACTTATCTACCTCACAATATTTCGCGCAAAGCGCTGTGTTAAGAAACGGGATACAATACTAATTCCTAAAATCAGAATGGTTAAGATCAACGCCGCCGCATAGGCCCGGCCCTGTACCTCTGCCAAAGGTGAGCTAAATTGAAAGAAAATGGTCAAAGGCAAGGTCGCTACCGGTTGGAACAGAGACGTTGGTATAGAATCTGTAAATCCGGCAGTAAATATTAAGGAAGCCGCATCACCGATACCTCTGCCAAAAGCGATCAAAACAGCCGTTGAAATACCCGGCAAAGCTTGACGGATAACAACCTTGAGCGCTGTCTCTAATCTTGTCGCTCCCAAAGCGTAAGAAGCTTCTAAAAGCGGTGGCGGCACCATTCGGATAACTTCATCCATAGAACGGGTCATGATAGGTAAAATTAAGAATGCTACTGTGATGATCCCTGCTAACAAAGAAGCTTTCATGCCAAAGAAAAGCATCAACATAAAACCAAAGGCCCCATAAACGATCGATGGGATCCCCCACAATACGTCAAAAGCAAAACGGATCAAATAAACCAAACGTGATCCCTTTTTCGCGTACACATTAAAATACAGGGTTATCGGCAAACTAATGATCAGGGCCAGGATTGTTGCCCCTCCGGTCAAATACAAAGAGCCCAAGATCGAATTAAGGATCCCGCCTCCTTTGCCCAGATAATAGCCGCTTTGAGGCGCCTGGGTGACCATCGACCAGCTAAGATAAGGAAGGCCCTTAAATACGATCGTCCCTAAAATTAAAAAAAGCACAGAAATGATCAATAAGGTTGATACCATCATTAAGATCTTAAAAACAATTTCTTCTATCGCATGCTTATGCATAGTAATAATTGCTCCATTTAATCCCACTAAGGACCATCCGCGAGACAATATTAAAATAAAGAACAACTAAGAGTAAAAGCAAAGAAGCAAAAAGAAGCGCTGAATCATATTGAGGGATCGAGAACATTTCCCCATAATTATTGGCAATTAAAGCAGGCAAAGGATAGGCCGGATCAAATAAAGATTTAGGAATACGGGCAAGATTTCCGACAACCATCAAGACCGCTATTGATTCTCCAAAAGCACGTGATAGTCCCAACACCATAGCCGCTACTATTCCGGGCATGGCCCTTCTCATCACCACATTCTTGACCGTTTGCCATTTGGTCGCCCCTAAAGCCAGAGAAGCATCTCTTAATTCATTCGGCACCGTCTTTAATATTTCCATAGAAATATGTATGATTACCGGAAAGATCATAATAGCTAAAACCATTCCTCCGGCCAATACACTATAGCCTGAACATGATACTCCGAATAACGGGGCCAGATAATTCTTGATAAACGGGACAATGATCAATATCCCCCAAATACCATAAACCACTGACGGTATCCCGGCCAAAATATCAATAAAAGGTGATATCCAATCTCTCAGCGTTTTAGAGGAATACTCCACCAGATAAATGGACGTTAAAAGGCAAACAGGCATGGCTATGGCCATAGCTACACAGGTCACCCAAAGCGATCCGACTATAAAAGGCAGGAATCCAAATTGACCCCGTGAGGGATGCCATCCTTGCGAAAATAGCAGGCTAAATAATGATTGCGACTGAAGCACCGGTATGGACTGGTAATATAAGGCTCCCAGCATCAAAATAAGAATAAGACCTGACAGGATCACAAACACATGCAGGAACTTTCTGGAAAATCGATCGGCAAAAAGTCGTCGACCTGGATATGATATTCTGTCTCTGATCATTATTACTTACCCATTTTTTGAAGATCTTCGCTTATTCGTTTTGGCGAAACATTAATAAAACCTGCCTCAGGGACAAATTTTTGTCCATCCGTAAGCACCCAGCGCAAGAATGTACGCACCTCTTTGCCTTGTGGGACACCGTAAGACACTAAATAAAGTTCTCTGGCTGGTAGCGCTGGATAAATAGGCACTACCATGATCCCTGCGCCCACAAAATTAGAATTATTATAACCAACAGCAAATTTATCTTTTTTAACAGCCTCAGCGACACCCGGATCACCATAAACGCCAATACCTACCAGATCTTCCTGCTTGACACCTAGATATTTCGCCCAAGTTTCCGCGGCACCACAAGCATCAGAGCGTGTGTAAACATTAATAGCATTTTTGTTATCACTATTGACGACCTGCCCCCATGTCTTAACATCTCCTGATATAAAGATCTTTTGTAATTTTTCCTTAGTTATACCTTTGGCCAAAATATCCTTGATGACCGGATTATCTGCGTTAACCGTTGCCACAACAGCGTTTTTCGCCACAGAAACCGTCCAAATACCTTTCTGTATTTCTACAAGATTAATATCGCGTGACACCATACCTAAGTCCACTGACCTTGACAAGGCATCTGTTATCCCTTTTCCAGCCCCACCTGCGGAAATATCGATCTTTACATTTGGATAAATTTTCTTAAACTCCTCTGCCCATTTAACAGCCATTGGATAAAGCGCCCAGGCACCTGATATCGTAATATGGCCTTTAAGGTCCACGTTTTGATCTTGAGCAAAGCTTTTGGGCATAAGATAATAAATGCCGATGCTTATAGCTAAAACAATTGATAGATAGTATCTCATCTTGGTCTCCTGTTCTTTTTAGAAAATCCCCTTAAAAAACAACTTCCATGGATGGTTTTTTATATCAGAACTTAATTCATTTAAATTACTCGTCGCGCTTTCCAAGTTCTTTGACATGGCATTGACATTCGATAAGGTATTATCAATATTGTTATCATTCTTTTTCAAACGCTCATCCACATTACTGGCGATCGCATTCATATGGCCCATTAATTCTTGTCCGCTGCTTAGGATCTGATCAAAACTGACCGGCGACTGCCCTTGGATAAGCGCGCCTTCACTTAAAAGCGGTGTGTGATTGTCACCTGCGATCAGGGCAATATATTTCTCTCCCATGAACCCAAGATTCTTAATGATCGCCTTTGTCCCTTCATGCAAATGTGCCCGATGATCAAGATTCAAGGTCAATACCATTTGGGTCTGGCTGGAATCATCTTGGATACTGATATCGGAAACAGATCCAAGTTCTAACCCATTGAACATCACCGGTGAATTTATTTTAATACCATCAATATCCGTAAAAACAGCCTTGAAGCTGTGCCCGTCTTTTTTAAAATTAAAATTCCCGCATCTGACTGTAATTCCCAATAAAACGACCAAAGAAGCTAAAACAAGCATCCCTACCTTTGTTTCATTATTTAATTTCATAAAAACTCCTAAGCTAAAAAACAGCCTCACTTAATTTATCTTCCATTTGAATAGGCCCTTCGATCTCGCCATGAATGAACTGCTGTACAATAGGATTTTCTGAATCTTTTATTTCCTGCACTGTTCCCACTTGCAAAAGTTTGCCTTGATAAAGCATGGCTACCCTGTCAGCAATACGAAAAACACTTTCCATGTTGTGCGTGACGACTATAGAGGTGATATTTAATTTCTTAGTAAGGTCAAGGATCAAACGGTCGATCACCGCACAGGCCACAGGGTCTAAACCAGCGGTGGGCTCATCATAAAAAACAATTTCCGGGTCAAGGGCAATGGCCCGTGCCAGGCCTGCACGTTTTTTCATACCTCCGGATAATTCACAAGGCATATAGGATTCAAATCCCTGTAGTCCCACTAATTTTAATTTCATCATGGCGATGATATGAATGACTTCCTTATTTAATCGGGTGTGTTCTTTAAGAGGCAAGCTCACATTCTCCTCAACGGTCAAGGAATCCAAGAGTGCCGCGGATTGAAAGCTCATCCCAAACCTGCGGCGTATTTTTTCTTTTTCTTCACCAACAAGGGGGCCTATATTTTTGCCGTCAAAAATAACCTCTCCGCTGCTGGGGATCACACCACCGGCCATGATCCTTAAAAGCGTGCTTTTACCGCAACCAGACCCTCCCATGACCACAAAGATCTCTCCACGCTGCACTTCAAATGACACGTCTTCCAAGACCTGGCGGCCATTGTAGGTTTTGCCTAAACGCTGTGTTAAAAGGATATTGGATTGTTGTGTGTTCATCTCAAAACCCCGAAAAGAAATAGATCCCTGTCATCACACAGTCTGCAACAATGACCAAAATAAAACTGGTGACAACACTTTTAGTTGTCGATCGGCCGACTCCGACCGCTCCCCCCTGTGTTTTAAGCCCCTGATAAACTCCCACCATGGTGATGATAATGGCAAAAATAAATGCCTTGGATAGGCCGCTATAGATATCTTTTAATGTTAAGAATTTAAACGCGATCTGCATATATAAGCCGGAATTGATATGAAGATTAAAAACACCAACCACATAACCACCCAAAATACCAAAGACATCACCCAAGATCGACAATAAAGGCAACATCAACAAAAGAGCGATGAATTTAGGAACAACCAAATAACGAATAGGGCTTATGGCCATAGTGTCCAAGGCTTCGATCTGCTCGTTGACCTTCATAGAGGCAATTTCTGCAGTGATCGCAGCCCCCACCCGTCCGGCAATGACCAGGGCTGTTAAAACCGGGCCTAATTCACGGCAAAGAGAGATCGTCACCAAACTCGCCACATAAATAAGCCCGCCCATCTTGCTCAGTTGATGGGCAGACTGCATCGCTAAAACAATACCGGTAAAAAACGTCACAAAAAAAACGATAAGCACAGAATCATAACCCATGAAAACCATTTGATCGGAGACAGCCTTAAGATCAATGGGCTTGCGGCGTTCTATCCTGGAACAAAAAGGAGCAATAAAGATCCAATAAAGGGTCTCAATGAAAAGCCTGAGCCCATCAACAAGGATCTGATAGCATCCCAAAAAAGAAGCACCGATTTTTTCAGCGAATTTTAATAACATATAAGTTCAATTAATTAAATTATCTGTATGGGAAGATTCTAACTGCTGGAGAGACGGGTAATCAATGAGTATCGGGAAGGAAAAGTGAAAGTTGAAATTGTTGAAGATAAAAGGGAGGACACTTTTAAGTGTTAAAAGCGTCCTCCCTTTTATTAATGCGCTTCAGCGACGAAAAATTCTTTTAAACCTTCTTGATTAGGCTTCATGGCTTTCTGGCCTTTGTGCCAATTGGCCGGGCACACTTCGCCATGGATTTCTGTAAATTGCAAGGCATCAACCAAACGCAAGACTTCATCAACACTGCGCCCTAAGGCCAAATTGTTGACCAGTTGATGCTGGACTATCCCTTTTTTATCGATCAAGAAAAGTCCTCGTAAAGCGACCCCTTCTTCTTCGATCAGGACATCATAGTCCCTAGAAATTTTCTTGGTAAAATCTGAAACCAAAGGATAGGTAACTCCCGAGATCCCTCCCTTTAAGCTATCCACATTGAGCCATGCCAAATGCGAAAACCATGAATCAGTAGAAACACCGATAACTTCAACATCACGGCTGGCAAATTCTTCTAGCTTACTTTGGAAGGCATGCAATTCCGTCGGACAGACAAAGGTAAAATCAAGAGGATAAAAAAATAACACCACATATTTCTTTCCCCGAAAATCTGAAAGACGGAAATTTTCAACAATACTCTTTTGAACCACTGCTTTGGCAGTAAAATCCGGTGCTAACTTATTGACCAAAACCATAGAACTTTCTCCTTTTTTATAAGATCCTAAATTTAATGACAACCAGCTGCGCCTTTTCTCTTATGGCATCCTGCTGGATTTGAATCACATTGACAAATATCACCTTCTTTAACAGTCTTTTTCATAAAACCGACAATATAACCGAATGCTAAAATAAATACAACTGTTACAACAATGATTCCCATAGTATACCCCTTTAAGCCCCAAATCCCAAGAGCATTCCTCCGTGATAGATAATAAACGCCACAACCCAGGCAAGGCTCAAACTGTAAGCAACTGCAAATAAAGTCCATCTCAGGCTTCCTAGCTCACGGTACATGGCCCCCAATGCCCCAAGACAAGGAATATAGATCAAGGTAAAGAACATGAAGGCTAAGGCACTTAAAGGTTTCATATTCTTCTTGATAGCAGCTTGTAAACCTGCGCTTTTTTCATCCTCCTGCGCGCCGGTTTGATAAAGCACACCAAAGGTGGAGACCACGATCTCCTTGGCAGCCACACCGGTGATCAAGGCAATACCACCCTTCCAATCAAATCCTAAAGGCCGTATAGCAGGTTCAATGAATTTCCCCATCCGTCCGGCATAACTTTTTGACAACTTCTCATTCTTTTGATCTACTTCAAGGGCATTAAGTTGAGACGTTTTCTCCTGCCCTTTATACTGCGTCTCTATTGAGGCTTTAAGTTTGGAATAATCCTTAGAATATTCAATATTCCGTGGGAACGCGGAAATAAACCATATCACGATAGAAGCCGCAAGAATGATCCCGCCTACTTTTTTTAAGAAAATTGAACCTTTTTCCCACATATGAATAATAACGCTTCTCAACATCGGCATCCGATAAGGCGGCAGTTCCATAACAAACGGCGCTGCCTCGCCTTTAAAGAGGGTCTTTCTAAAAAGTTGACCGATGAGAATAGCCAATACAATCCCTGTCAGATAAACAGCAAAAATAACATTCCCCGCGTTCTTTCCAAAAAAGACCCCTGCCAAAAGAACATATAAAGGAAGACGGGCAGAACAAGAGATCAAAGGATTGATCAAGATCGTGATCATCCTGTCTGTTTTATTCTCCAAGGTCCGTGTGGCCATGATCCCCGGCACATTACATCCAAAAGCCATGATCATAGGAATAAAAGATTTTCCATGTAGCCCAAGGGTATGCATGACACGGTCCATGATAAATGCCGCTCTGGCTAAATAACCTGTATCTTCAAAGAATGAAATAAAAAGGAAAAGGAGCATAATATTAGGTAAAAATGCCAATACGCCGCCTACTCCTCCAATGATCCCATCCACCACCAATTCCCTGACGATCCCATGAGGTATGATCCCTGCAAAAAAAGTACTGACAAACCCCACACCAATGTTTATCCAGTTCTGAGGAAAAGCCCCTAAGGTATAGGTCGCTTGAAACATCAGCCAAAGCAGGCCAAGTAGAATAGGGATGCCTAAAACCCGATTAGTCAAGATTGTGTCCACTTTATCTGATATCGTTAATTTATCTGTATTTCGATGACTATACACCTCAAGCAAAAGCCCTTTAATAAACCCATAACGACGGTCAGCGATGATGATCTCACAATCATCACTAAAATGACCCTCAAGATGAGCTTGACTTGCCTTAACTTGCTTTAAAATAGCATCTTTATTGGCAGAGGTGGCGCTGATCTCTTTGATGATCTCATTATCACCTTCAAGCAGCTTGACTGAAAGCCAGCGAGTCGATAACCTGCCATCGGCTAATGAACTGTCTTTCCTGATCTCAGTCTGGACTTTCTTTAATTCTTCTTCCACTTCATTTCCATAACTGATATGGATATGACGAGAAACAGGTTCTTTTTTCTCAAAAATGGCAATGACTTCTTGTAATAATTCCTTCATGCCCTGACCTTTGGTGCCAACCGTTGAAACAACAGGCATACCTAAAAGCTCCCCAAGTTTTTTCTTATCGATCAGAATGCCTTTATGTTGGGCCTCATCATTCATGTTCAAAGCGATCACGGCCTTGGCTCCAAGTTCAATTAATTGTGTTGTCAGATAAAGATTCCTGTCCAGATTGGTTGAATCAATGATATTGATGATCACGTCAGGTTCTCTGAGAATAAAGTCTCTCGCTACGATCTCTTCAATAGAATAAGCTGTTAAACTATAGGTTCCCGGAAGATCGACCACCTTGATCTCATATCCACCATAATTAACAGTCCCTTCTTTTGATTCAACCGTGACCCCGGCATAATTGCCGACATGTTGATGGGACCCTGTCAGGGCGTTAAAAATACTGCTCTTTCCCGCATTAGGGTTACCACAGAGGCCGACCTTGATCATTTTCTTTTCAACGGCAAGATTATTCTCTACTAATACGGGTTTATCGGACATAGTTCTCCTCATTTAGCATGTCAATATGGATGTGCATCGCCATCCGTCTATCTAATGCCAGTCTGCTGTTGCCGATTTTAACAATTAAATTATCTCCAAATGTCTGCTGAATAATTTCAATACCCATACCCAACGAAAACCC
>Ga0302320_10003415_pt1 | contig 36977 bp, 26 predicted proteins | sample Bog_T0_3_FD_202130 | JGI IMG/M metagenome (GOLD analysis project Ga0302320, IMG submission 202130) | Peat permafrost microbial communities from Stordalen Mire near Abisko, Sweden - Bog_T0_3 | ecosystem: Environmental > Terrestrial > Soil > Wetlands > Peat | place: Sweden: Abisko, Stordalen Mire...
ATGAGCTGATTCTCGACGGCAGTTCGCGCTTTAACCTCGCCACTTTTTGCAGCACCTGGATGGAGCCCGAGGCGCACCGGCTCATGGCCGAGACCTTTGACAAGAACATGATCGACAAGGACGAGTACCCGCAGACGGCCGAGCTGGAGATGCGCTGCGTGCACATGCTGGCCGAGTTGTGGAATGCGCCCGATCCAGGCGGCACCATCGGGACATCGACGATAGGCTCCAGCGAAGCCTGCATGTTAGGCGGCCTTGCCCTCAAGTGGCGCTGGCGCAAACGGATGCGAAAGCTGGGCAAGCCGGCGGACAAGCCGAATCTGGTGATGGGCTCGAACACACAGGTCTGCTGGCACAAGTTTGCCCGCTATTGGGACGTTGAGCCGAGAGAGGTTCCGCTCGAAGGCAGCGAGGTAGTGACTGACCCGGAACGCGCCGCAGCAGCCTGCGACGAAAACACCATCGGCGTTGTCAGCATTCTCGGCAGCACGTTTACCGGCGACTACGAGAACGTGGTCGCGCTCAGCGCCGCTCTCGACCGCTTGCAAGAGAAGACCGGCCTCGACATTCCCATACACGTAGATGGCGCCAGTGGCGGCTTCGTCGCGCCGTTTCTTCAACCGGAGCTGGTCTGGGACTTCCGCCTGCCGCGCGTAAAATCCATCAACACCTCGGGCCACAAATATGGCCTGGTGTATCCCGGCGTAGGCTGGATCGTCTGGCGCGAGCTCGGCGATCTCGATCCCGACCTGATCTTCAACGTAGATTATCTGGGCGGCGCCATGCCCACCTTGGCCATCAACTTCTCACGCCCCGCCAGCCAGATCGTGGCCCAGTATTACAACCTCATCCGCCTCGGCAGAGCCGGATACACGGCCATCCACGAGGCCTGCCAGGAGGTAGCCGTGGAACTAGGCGGACAGATCGCCGCGCTTGGCCCATTCCGTTTGCTTTCCACCGGCCGCGACCTACCGGTTGTTGCCTGGACGCTGAAGGAACAAACCAACTGGTCGCTCTACGACTTGTCTGACAGGTTGCGCGATCGCGGCTGGCAGGTGCCAACTTACAAGATGCCCGCCAATCGGCAGGATGTGATCCTACAGCGCGTGGTGGTGCGCAACGGATTCACGCACGATCTGGCCGGGATGCTGGTCAACGATATCAAGCGCCATCTCGACTGGTTTGCAACGCAGCCGGGCTTTAATCCCACATTGGACGGTGCGGGCTTCCATCATTGAGTTATGGCTTGCAAGAACCGCATTCGGCGCTACGGAAATATCTCCGCGTTCCGCAGCGCCGCGCCCTTCCGATCCTTGTCGGAGATGATCGCATCCTCCGAGCTAATTGGCCAGGGAATCGCCAGCTCTGGATCGTTCCATAGGATGGTTCGTTCGCCCGCCGGCGAGTAATAGTCCGTCACCTTGTAGGCAAACCCAGCAACATCCGTCAGCACAAGAAACCCGTGCCCGAAGCCCTCGGGAATCCATAGCATCGCGCCGTTCTCGCCGGTCAGTTCAACAGCCACATGCTTTGCGAAGGTGGGCGAACTGCGGCGCAAATCCACGGCCACATCCAGCACCGCTCCGTGAGTTACCCTGACCAGCTTGCCCTGCGGCTGAACAACTTGATAGTGGAGGCCGCGCAGCACATTCTTTTTCGAGAGCGAGAAGTTATCCTGCGGGCCTAACTCGGGCAGGCCCGCCTCCGTCATGGCGCGCCGGTTATAGGTCTCCCAGAATGCGCCGCGGTTATCCTTGTAAATCGCCGGAGTCAGAATCAGGACGCCAGGCAGCGATGTCTCAGTGATCTTCATAGCTGCGTCGCCTTCCCCGCGAAATGCGGCTCCCGGAGCAGAGCAAGCAAATACTGGCCATATCCGCTCTTGCTCACTGGCTGCGCCAACGCCTCCAACTGCCCGGCGGTGATGAACCCCTGACGATAAGCAATCTCTTCAGGGCAGGCGATGTTGAGGCCCTGACGCCGCTCGATGGTATGAACGAATAGCCCCGCCTCCAGCAGTGAATCGTGCGTGCCCGTGTCCAGCCACGCCATGCCCCGGCTCATGATCTCCACATTCAGGTTTCCAGCTTCAAGGTAGCAGCGGTTCAGGTCAGTTATCTCCAGCTCGCCGCGCGCCGAGGGCTTGAGCGACGAGGCGATGTTCACCACATTATGATCGTAGAAATACAGGCCAGTGACCGCATAGCGCGACTTGGGATTCGCTGGCTTCTCCTCAAGGCTGATGGCACGGCCCGCGTTGTCGAATTCCACAACGCCGTAACGTTGCGGATCTTCAACGGGATAAGCAAACACTGTTGCGCCCTGCTTGAGTTGCGCCGCCGCCTGAAGCTGGCGAGAAAATCCCTGCCCATAAAAGATGTTATCGCCCAGAATCAGAGCGCTGGTTTCTGCTCCGATAAACTCCCGGCCGATCAGAAAGGCCTGGGCCAGGCCGTCGGGGCTGGGTTGGATGGCATAACTGATGCTGAGACCCCAGTTATGGCCATCGCCCAATAACTCGGCAAAGCGGCCCGTATCCTGGGGAGTGGAAATGATCAGAATGTCGCGCAAGCCGGCCAGCATCAGGGTGCTCAGCGGGTAGTAAATCATCGGCTTGTTATACACCGGCAAAAGCTGCTTTGAAACGACATGGGTCACGGGATAAAGACGCGTTCCCGACCCTCCGGCAAGAATGATTCCCTTCATAGCGTGGGCCGCTCCGTATAGTTCTGCGCAATCCATTCCAGATACGCGCCAGTCCGCACATTCTCAATCCACGAGGAGTGGTCGAGATACCAGCGAACGGTCTTGCGCAATCCACTTTCAAACTGCTCAGCAGGCTGCCATCCCAGTTCATTGCAAAGTTTTGAGGCATCAATGGCATAGCGCCGGTCGTGGCCGGGCCTATCTGTGACGAATGTAATGAGATTCCGCCGCGGGCCGCCGGCCGCGCGGGGGCGCATCTCATCCACCAGGTCGCAGATGGTTCCAACCACCTCGATATTCGTTCGCTCGCTGTTGCCGCCGATGTTATACGTCTCCCCGATGCGTCCATGCTGCAAAACGGTCCGAATCGCAGTGCAATGGTCTTCCACAAAAAGCCAGTCGCGCACATTCATTCCATCGCCATAAACCGGCAGCGGCTTGCCCTCCAGCGCGTTCAGGATAATCAGCGGAATGAGTTTCTCAGGGAATTGAAATGGGCCGTAATTGTTCGAGCAGTTCGTGGTAAGCACCGGAAGTCCCCAGGTGTGACAATAGGCTCGCGCCAGATGGTCTGAAGCTGCCTTCGAAGCCGCATAGGGACTGTTCGGCGCATAGGCCGTGGTCTCTGAGAAAGCCGGATCGTTTGCCCCCAGCGAGCCATACACCTCATCGGTTGAAACGTGCAGGAATCTAAACATGCGTTGATCGGCTTCGCTCAGACCAGACCAGTAGCTCTTGGCCTGGTCGAGCAGCACAAAAGTCCCCTGCACATTGGTCCGGATAAACGCCCCCGGTGAGGCAATGGAACGATCCACATGGCTTTCCGCCGCGAAGTGAACGATCGCCCGAGGCTGATGCTCAACAAGCAACTTGCCCACAAACTCCGCGTCGCAGATGTCGCCATGCGCCAGCTTGTAACGCGGGTCTCCCTCCAGCGAGGCAAGGTTGGCCGGATTTCCCGCGTAGGTCAGCAAATCCAGGTTCACAACCGGCGAGCCTTCGTTCGCAATCCAATTCAATATAAAATTCGAGCCGATGAATCCTGCCCCGCCCGTGACGAGGATGGTATCTTGCATTTGCTCACTCCCGGTCACAGTATAGGCCATTGGCTGTATGCTCAATTTCATGGTCCGCTTCACCGTGCTGGCTTCCGGCTCCAAGGGCAACTGCACAGTTGTGACAGGCGGCCGCACCCGTATTCTGGTGGATGCGGGACTAAGTTGCCGGGAACTGTTCCGGCGCATGAGACTGGCCGGCGAAGAGCCGGAGACGCTGGACGCCATCGTCATCACCCACGAGCACTCCGACCACGTCAACGGAGTAGCCGTTACGGCGCGCAAGCTCGGTATTCCGGTGTACTTTACCGAGAGCACGCATCGGGCCTGGATGCGCTGGCTGACGCCACGGCGGCAGATGACCTATGCCCAGTGGCTGGAGCAGTGCAGGAAGCAGGCGGCGGAGCGGCAGGCGGAAGCGGCCCAATGCGATGCCGAGGTCGAGCCGGAGGAAGCCGACTCGCTGGACGACGCAGAGCCGGCCGAAGCAGCCGTGGCCGGCCCCGCACCTGAAACTCTCAGCCGGCCGAAAGATCCCACGTGGCTCCCGGCAGTCGAGTATTTCAAGCCCGGCGAGCCCTTCGAGATTGGCGACATTGCCGTCAGCCCCTTCACCATTCCGCACGACGCCGCCGACCCGGTTGGCTTTGTCTTCCTGACGGAAGGCGTTCGCCTGGCCGTCGCCACCGACCTCGGCTATATTCCGCCCAATGTCAAGGCGCAGCTCAAAAACGTGGATCTGCTCCTGCTTGAATCCAACCACGATCTGGAGATGCTGCGCGACGGCCCTTACCCCTGGTCAGTTAAACAGAGGGTACTTTCGCGCGTCGGTCACCTCTCCAACGAAGCCGCAGCGGAGTTTCTTGAGAAGGAGTACGACGGTCAAGCAGCCTACGTGATTCTGGCCCATCTCTCTGAAAGCAATAATCTTCCGGAGCTGGCCAGGGTTGCGGCTGAACGCGCGCTCAACGGCCGCGCCAGCCTGCTGGCCAACCGTCTGTTGCTGGCGGCGCAGCATGAGCCGCTTTTGCCTATTTACTTCTAAGTCAATCAGATTACAATGGTAAGAGACGGGTATCACTCTGTACCCGGTAGATAGCAAGAAAGCGCCGTGGGGTCTTCACCATAGTGCGGCTAGGCGGATCGGCGCAAAACTGAACCTTTAGGGCTTCTTAAGCGTCCAATCATCAGGACCTGTTCGTTGCCTTGTGAGCCGCGCAAGACCAAGGCGGTCAAGCACATCTTTTTGCAAAGGGAGTCGTTGAACCTATGGCAAGAACCCGATGCACGGACCGAGTAGCAGGCGCCATCCTGGCAAGCTGGCGCTATGACATTTCAGGGATCTCCCCGGAGATGCGCAAGGACTACGAGCAGCATTTTGCCGAGTGTCCCCATTGCCGCGCCCGGCAGAAATTCCACCGGAGCGTGGATGTGTCGCTGGCGGTGCTGACCTCGCTGGCGGTCTTCTTCTTCCTCTTCGCGCTGGCGGTGCTCCGGCACATCAAGCCGCTGGAGCACATGGCCTTCAATGTCTTCGGCCTGGATGTGGCCGACACGTACCACATGCTTGTGTCAGCGGGCATCGCGGGACTTTGTTTCTCGCTAATTGCCTTCCTGCTGGTGCTCACCACCACGCCGGTTCCGTCTTACCTGGGCGGCATCGCCGCCGAGCGCGCCAAACTCCTTGAGGAGCGGCTGCCCGAGGCCATCAAGTCGCTGCGCCCACGCTAACCGGATTCTTTCGCATTCCATATGCACAAGAGCCTCCCATATGGGGGGCTCTTGTGCATATGGAATGCGAAAGAATCCGGTCTGCTGGAATGGGCGGCGATTCATCCCTGCCGCAGAATGTGTGTACTCCATCCGCCAGCCCGACAGTTACGCCTTCTCCGCCAGAAGCCGCCGGATTCTCTTTTTGGCTATGATGCCATGGATGATGGAAAACGGCCCGAACAGGCAGCACGCAATTGCCGGCCAAAACGGATTCTTGAAGGCCAGGGCGAGCGACAGAAACCCCATCGCTGTACCAATCGCGTTCATTTGAACGGCGTCCCGCGTCTTCTGAACTTCAACGGCGTTCAGGCCCAGCTTCACCCGCAATTTGTATGCGTGAGCATACATCAGCGTGAACAACAACAATAGAGAGGCGTATCCCAGAAAGAACAATTGCACAAGCACAAGCGCTCCATGCCAACTGACATCGTCGCCGGCGTTGCCGCCCGTCAAGCGCGAAAACAGGAGCGTGAAGACAAACTTGAGCGGATACACGCAGAACAGAACAAGAAACAGCAGAACCATGTTCAGGCAGAAGCTGTAGGGGTCTTCCAACCCGTAGCGGCGCGAATAGACGTAGTGCATGCGCCAGACTGCAACCAATAGCAAGAAGCACACGGCAAAAGGAAAAAGTCCTTGCAAATCCGTCATCAGCGCGGCATAGGTGCGGGGCACTTCCAGCGAGATCACAAGCAGCGTCAGCGCAAATCCAAAAACCACATCGCTGAAGGCTTCAAGGCGCGTAATCTCGCCAGCCCGCCAGCGAAAGTTCTCTTCAGGAAGAAGCCCGGGCCGGTGCTCGGAGGCCATTTCGTGCGAGGAATGCTCGACCAATGCTGCGTTGTTTGCAGCCGGAGGCTTTTCGAGCGCAATCGCGGACGGACGCCTGGATCTGTGGCTCATACCATCTTTTTAACATACGAGTGCTGTCGCGTCAGTCAATTCGCGAGCCAGCGAAGTGAGCACAGCTTGTTTGAATGGACGGATTACGACAAACAAAAAGGCGAAGCCGCAATGGCCTCGCCTTTTTGCCTTGTGTTTGTAATTACTTCGTCAGAAGCACGCGCAAATCGCCGCCGGTCATCTGCTTCGGCTCTTCGACCTTCAAAATGGCCAGCAGCGTGGGCGAGATGTCGCGCAGCGAGCCGTCGGGGCGCAGGCGATAGTGATTGGCTTCCTCGGCCACATAGATAATCGGCACCGGATTGGTGGTGTGGGCGGTGTGCGGAGCGCCGGTGATCAGGTCCACCATCTGCTCGGCGTTGCCGTGGTCGGCGGTGATCAGCCAACTGCCGTTCCGCTCTTTGATGGCTTTGTAAATGCGGCCCAACTGGGCGTCGATGGCCTCGACGGCCCGGATGGTCGGCTCCAGCTTGCCGGAGTGGCCCACCATATCAGCGTTGGCGAAGTTAGCTACCACCAGGTCGAAGGCGGTGTCGTTGATGGCCTTGACAATGGTGTCGCCGATGGCCTCGGCCCGCATCTCCGGGGCCAGGTCGTAGGTGGCCACCTTCAGCGAGGGAATCAACACGCGATCCTCGCCGGGAAAGGGCGTCTCGATGCCGCCGTTGAAGAAGTAGGTGACGTGGGCAAACTTCTCCGTCTCAGCCACGCGCAGGTTGCGCAGTTGGTGCTTGGCCAGCACATTGGCCAGAATGTTATCCAGCGACTCCGGCGGCATGATGAGCGGCAAGTCGTAGAGCTTGTCAAACTGCGTCATGCACAGGTAGTAAAGATTCTTGGGAATTTCCGTGCGGGGGATCGTCTGATCCAGCCCCTCCCACCCATCCAGGTCGCGCCCGCCCTGCTTGTTCAGGCCGCTCTCGCGAGCCAGCACGCGGGTAATTTCCCGGGCGCGGTCGCTGCGAAAGTTGAAGTTGATGCAGACATCCTCGTCGCGAATCTGCGCCACCGGCTTGCCCGCGCCATCCACCACCACAAAGGGAATGATGAACTCGTCGGTAGTGCCATTGTTGTAGCACTCGGTGAGGCGCGCCACGGGGTTCGCATACGCGCCGCCCTCGGCTTTGCCTGTGACCATGGCGTCGAAGGCCTTGCGCTCGCGCTCCCAGCGCTTGTCGCGGTCCATGGCATAGTAGCGACCGCTGATGGAAGCCACCCGGCCTACGCCGTACTCGCGCATCTTTTGCTCAAGCCGGCCAACATACCCCGCGCCTCCGGTGGGCGGGGTGTCGCGGCCATCCATAAAGCAATGCACGAATACCCGGTGCAGGCCATATTCGTGCGCTGTCCTGAGCAGCGCATAAAGGTGCGTCAGTTGCGAGTGAACGCCGCCGTCCGAGACCAACCCGAAGAGATGCAGTTGCCGCCCGCCCTCTTGCGCCCGCTTCATGGCTTGCACAATGGCCGGGTTCTTCACGAATTCGCCCGAGGCGATCGCGGCGTCGATGCGGGTAATATCCATCTGCACAATGCGGCCGGCGCCAATGTTCAGGTGGCCCACCTCGCTGTTGCCCATCTGCCCGTCGGGCAGGCCTACAAAGTGGTCGCTGGCCTGGATCAGCGAGTTGGGAAACTCGCGCAGCAGCTTGTCGTAGGCGGGCTTTTTGGCCAGCGCAATGGCGTTGTTGGCGGTTTCGGCGCGGTAGCCCCATCCGTCGAGGATGGTCAGAACGAGAGGGCGCTTGTAGATGGACAAGAATGACTCCTCTGGAAGATCGAAAGTACTGCTATCAGGATAACCCGCGATGGGTCGAGGGAGTGTGGTTCGGGTCACAGGCGGGCCGAGTGCTTTACAGCCATTGAGCGCGGCAAGCCGGATCTTGGGCTGAGACCGGCAGATGCCGATCTCAGCCTCGAAAGATTGTGATGCCTCTGCAATGCAATCGCGACATTCCAGGAGCAGGACTCGTTGTCTGGGGCTATTTTGGCAGCGACGCGGAGCCTGTGACGGTAAAGCTGACCTCGGATTTGGTTTCGGTCTCCTGGGGCTGGGCAGCGGCAAGAGTGAGCGAGTACTTGCCAGGGAGAATGGCGCGGTTGCCCTGGTCGTCGACGCTGGAAAGCGTACGTGGATCAAGGGTAATGGCGACTTCCTTAGTTTGACCGGCGGGAATGTTGATACGCTGAAAACCTGCCAGAGAGTGGATGGGACCGTTGGGCTGCGGAGTCTTGAGGTAGGCTTCAACGACCTCGTCTCCAGCGACCGTGCCCGCGTTGGTGACAGCGACGGTTGCGGTGAGCGGATCGCCCGCCTTCAAGGCGTCAGCCGATAGCCTGACCGGCCCGTACTTGAAAGTGGTATAGCTGAGGCCGTAGCCGAAGCCCCAGAGAGGCTTGCCCTGGAAGTAGCGGTAGGTGCGGCCCTTGCCTCCGGTCTTGAATGCGTAATCGGTAAAATCGGGCAGGCCGTCGAGCGAGGCGTAGAAGGTAACGGGTAGGCGGCCGGCGGGATTGTTGAGCCCAGCCAGGGTGCGGGCAATGGCCGTGCCGCCCTCGACACCGGGGTACCAGGCTTCGAGGACTGCATCGGCATGCTGGTTGGCCCAGTTGAGAGCAACGGCGCTGCCGCTTTGCAGGACGACGACGAGCGGCTTGCCGGTGGCGGAGAGTGCCTCAAGAAGTTTTTGCTGAGGAGCGGGCAGCTCGAGGCTGGTGCGGTCGCCGCCGTTGAAGCCGTCGATCTTGATGCGCATCTCCTCGCCTTCAAGCTGCGGAGAGAGGCCGACGAAGGCAACCACCACATCCGACTCCTTGGCGCGCGCTAAGGCTTCGTCGAGTTGGGCCTGGGCGGGCGCTTCCCACTTGAGGGTCAAGCCGCCGCCAGCTTCATCGCCGGAGTGCGAGTACTCAAGGCGGAAGTCGTGAGGATTGGTGTCGGTGAAGTCCACCGGAATGGACGGAACATTGGCGGATGGCATGACGGGAGGGGCGGTAGGCGAGGCGCCGGGCGCGGGCTTCTGGCTGCCCTGGCGCAGGTTGCCTTCGGAGAGAACCTTGCCGTCGAGCACAAAGCGGTAAGATTCGGCGGGCGACCAGGGGAAGCTGTCGCCCGATTCCAGCGTGAAGACGTAATGGCCGGGGGCGGGGACGGTAAGCGAGCCCGTCCACCGGACGGAGTAGTTATACGTATCGAGCTGGGGCACCGGGCGGGCGCTTTCCCAATCAGTCTGGACAGCGGGCTGTGTGGCGACGGCCACGGGACGGCCGGTCCAATCGGTTGTTGCGAAAAATTCGGTTTTGAGACCCTTGTTGAGCCCGAAGGCGGTGCGCGGCACAGGCACGCCCAACCCGGCAGCCAGCGTGGACCCTTGGGCGTAAAGAATCGGGGAACTCCGGAACTGGCTAGACATGCCGTCGAGCGGCGTGACCGGATGCAGCGGCGTACCCACATAGTTGCCCAGGATGGACGGCAACAGGTCGGCGGTGGGTCCGATTACGGCGATATGACCGGGGGCGGTTTTGAGGGGCAATACGCCGGAGTTCTTGAGCAGGACGATGCTCTCTTCCGCGGCTTTGAGGGAGGACTGGCGGTTGCCCGTCGACGTGTTGGCCATCATGGGAATGTTGTCGAGCTGGCTGGAGCCTTGCGGGTCGAAGAGGCCGAGCTGGAACCTGGCTGTGTAGAGGCGCTCGGCGGCCTGCGTGACAAGGTCTTCCGAGACCAGCTTCTTGTGGACCGCATCGGCGAGGGTGTTGAAGCCGGGGGTCCAGATACTGCAGGAGAGGTCGGTTCCCGCTTCAAGCGAGAGCGCGGCGGAGTGGGTCACGTCGGCCGTCTTCTTGTGGCCCTGGTTCACGTCTTCAATTGCGCCGCAGTCGGAGACGACGAAGCCCTTGAATCCCCAGGCGTCGCGCAGGTGGTCTTTGAGGAGCATTTTGTTGGTGCAGGCAGGCCATTCATCGATGGAGTTATAGGCGCACATGACCGACTGCACATGGCCCTCGGTGACAGTGGCGCGGAAGGCAGGCAGATAGGTCTCTTCAAGATCGCGCGGACTGGGATCGACGTTGAAGCCATGACGCAGCGGCTCTGGCCCGCTGTGTACGGCAAAGTGCTTGCTGGTGGCAACCGCGCGCAGGTGGTTGAGGTCGCCGCCTTGCACGCCGGTGACAAACGCGACGCCAAGCCTGGAGGTCAGAAATGGATCCTCGCCGTAGGTTTCCTGGCCGCGGCCCCAGCGCGGATCGCGGAAGATGTTGATGTTGGGCGACCAGAATGTCAGTCCATAGAAGATGCGGTGATTGCCCTGGCGCTGGGCCTGGTTGTACTTGGCGCGGGCCTCGGTGGAGATGACGTTGCCCATCGAGTGGACCATGGCGGGATCCCAGGTGGCGGCCATGCCGATGGCCTGGGGGAAAACAGTGGAGTAACCGGCGCGGGCCACGCCGTGCAGGGCCTCGTTCCAGGTCTCATAGTCGGGAATGCCGAGGCGCGGGATCGCGGTGGCCCAATCTTCAAGCTGGCTGGCCTTCTCATCGAGGGTCATTCGGCCCACCAAGTCGTGGGCGCGCTCCGCCGGGGAGAGTTTGGGGTCAAGGTAGGCGGCCTGTTGGGCTTGGGAGACAACAGAAAGAAGGGAAACGGCAAGAGCGATCAATAGCCAGCGGCGAAACGGCATGAGTAGATTCCTCTCCGGGCTGCGTTGAAGCTGCGCAGCGAGATCGGCCATCTCTCCAGCATTCAACGATCCCGGCAGGAATTTGCCGGGATCGGGAAGATGGAAAGGCAGCCGGTAGGAACTCTACTAGAGAAAGGGTATCCTTGGCTAGATTTATCGGTTTACTAATCGGTGATCGCGAGTTCTCCAGTTTCCGGGTTCACTGCTCAAGAGCGGAACCTGAGCCCCACTCAATTGGAAGAGGCGTGGAGCTTTCGCTGCGAACGGACAGCCGGCGTATCAGGCTTCCTGGTTGGGTTGCTCGGCGGCGGCTTCCAGACCGGTGAGGATCGCTTGCATGGCGACGAACTCTGGGCGGCCGTGAAGGGGCTTGAGGCGAGGATCGGCAAGCATCTGGAAGAACCATGGGCAGCGTGTCTGCTCGGCGACGCGCAGATGGGCGAGCGCGGATTCGAGATCCCCGAGCGCGACAAAAACGGCAGGGTTGAACGAGGGCAGAACAAAGCGTTCCCTGCTCATCCATTCCAGGCGTTCCAGGATGGCGCGGGCCTCATCCTTGCGGCCACAGCAGGCCAGGGCATAGGCGTGGACGGCGGTCGCGAGATCGAAGTAGAGCGAGCGCTGGACCAGGCCTTGGGCAACCTCTGCGGCCTGCGCAGCGTCCCCGTGAAAGGCAAGGATCATGGAACCGTAGAGAAGTGCGCCTTCATGTTCGGGGAAGAGTGCGAGGGCTTTGCGGATACCTTCGAGGCTCTCATCGGCCTGGCCAGCCAGGTGGAGCGCCCATGCCAGTCGCGCATGCAGCCAAGGTGCAAAGGGATCCTTGCGCAGTGCGCCGCGGAGCAGATCGATGGCTTCGTCAAATCGGTGGCGGCTGAGCGCAAACATCGAGCGTACGCGAGTAATCCAGGGATCGTGAGGCAGATGCGCGGAGAGGGAGAAGGCGCGAAGACTCGCGTTCAAATCCCGGTCCCCGTGGAAGCTAACCCAGCCGAGCGCGGGCAAAATGGCTTCCGCGCCAGGGGGAAGTTCGGGAAGAGATCCTTCACCCTTGCTGGCAAAACCTGTTGCCGGGAAGGCTGACTCCGCGGCGCGGCGCACCACGTTTGCAGCCGCGGCAGGAGACATGAAGCCGTAAAAGGACTGCGTGACGGACAGATTCACCAGATCGACTTTTGCGGCCATCAGCGCGGGGTCCAGTTCGGTGGCGCGGGAGAGGTGTTGCAGGCTGTCCTGCATCCGGTGGCGCTGCAGAGTCTGCCACTCATAGTGGGCGCTCTGGTAGAGTTCGTAGGCTTCACGGCGGTCCCCACCCAGCGGCGCGGCATCGCCTCCATGCCTGAAGGAAGCTACGGTTTCCAGGGGGCGGCTGTCGAGTTCTGCTCCGGCGGCGGAGATGGAAAGCGCACCCGAGTCCAGACGGAAGGCAAGGCGGCTGGCCAGCTCCGATTCCAGTCCCGCGATCCGGCTCTGCGGCACAATCAGGTCTTCCACCCAGATCTGCGCGCCATCCTCCACGCGGATCATCTCCGCGCGAAGACGAAAATGCGATGGCAAAGAACGCAGCGTGCCGGCCAGAACAAGGTCGGCTTTGAGGGTCTCGCCGATTTGCTGCGCGCTGAGGCCGTGCAGAGCAAGCGCGAAAACTGAATCCCGCGCCACAACTGTAACGGCCGCGGGATGTGTGTTGCTCAGCCGCGCAGCGGTCTCCTCGGCAACTGCCGATCCGAGATGGCCGGGGATGCCGTAGCCGCTGGCGAATGGTGGAATGGCAAGCCGCGGAAGCCCACCAGCCGGCACAGTGCCGTGCTGTCGAACCTCTGCCGAGAACCGATAACCCCGCTTGTAGACCGTTTGGATGCACTGCTCCGGCTCCAGCAGCGCCCGCAACGAGGAGAGGCACTTGGGTACGCTGTCTGCCGTAACATGTACATCGCCCCACAACGCCTGACGCAGCTCAATCGGCGTGACAATCTGGCCCGCGCGGGCTACCAGGAAACGAAGCGCCGCCAGCTCCCTGGGAGGCAAATGAACAGCCTTCTCTCCACGCAGCAGGACGCCATCGGCCTGGAGGCGAAAACCAGCAAACGAGAGTTCCCGGTCCCAGTAGCCAGAATCGGCCACTGGGAGTGCTTGCTCTTTAGCGCCGGGCAAAGCCGACGAAGACGATTTCGTCCGATCCAACTCAGCGCCCTCAGTGTCCCGGACAGAATGGCTTCCGGGCATACTTCGACCTCGAAGTGTAATGCAATGATGCACTTATTATGAGGATTCTAAATGAGGCTCTGGAAATTTCGCGATGATATTTCCAGCTTAAAGTAATCGTTTTCAGGTTACTTATTGACTAAATATACAACAGTGATACTACCACTCATCCTGCTGATTATGCGTTACTTAAACATGCTTCCAAGGGTAATCAACCGCCCGTTCCGACCTGTGCAATACCCCAGCAGACTTGGAGTACTCCCTCATGATGAGGGTGATGTGTTTAGTGAAGAGGCAGCTCAATCGCGGAATTCCAGAGTGAAATTTCGACACCTGGGCAAGTGTCGATAAATCTGAGACCATTGCAGCTTGTGCGGCTAACCGCTGGGGCTGGCGTGCGCGAATGTTAAAGTGGAGTTTCGTCCACCATGTTCACAACCTCGCAGCACGCGCACTTCATCGGCATCGGCGGCATCGGAATGAGCGGCATCGCTGAGATCCTGCTCAGCCTAGGCATGAAGGTTTCCGGCTCCGACCTGCGACGCGGGCCGGTGACCGACCGCCTTGCTCAACTCGGCGCGACAATCTATGAAGGCCACGACACCGCGAATGTGGCCGGGGCAACGGTGGTGGTGACCAGTTCGGCGGTCGGTCCGACCAATCCAGAGGTCGTCGAGGCCCATGCGCGCAAGATTCCCGTGATTCAGCGAGCGGAGATGCTGGCGGAGCTGATGCGGCTCAAGTACGGCATTGCCATCGCCGGCATGCACGGCAAGACCACCACCACCTCGATGGTGGCCAGTGTTCTGGCTGCCGGGGGGCTCGACCCTACAGTTGTGGTGGGCGGCCGCGTGGATGCGCTGGGCTCCAACGCGCGGCTGGGAACGACGCAGTTTCTCGTGGCCGAGGCGGACGAGAGCGACCGCTCCTTCCTCAAGCTCTCGCCTATCCTAGCCGTGGTGACCAACCTGGACCGCGAACACATGGACTGCTACAAGGACATGGCCGATGTGGAGCGGGTTTTTCTTGAATTCATGGATAAGGTTCCGTTTTACGGAGCGGTGACCGCCTGCCTGGACAATCCGCTGCTGGCCGCGATTCTGCCGCGCACCCGCCGCCGAGTCTTCACCTACGGAGTTGCCGCCGAGGCCGACTATCGGCTGGAGTTTGTCGAGGCCGGGCAGGGACGTTTTGCGCGGTTCCTGGTCCATACGGCTCAGGGGCCGCTGGGGCCATTTGAGCTGCATGTTCCGGGCCGTCACAACGTGCTCAACGCCACGGCGGCTGTGGCCATTGCCCGCCAGCTTGAGGTTCCCGCGAACAAGATCGCCGAGGGGCTCAACCATTTTCGCGGGGTGGACCGGCGATTCCAGCAGCGCGGCACGGCGCGCGGCGTCACTGTCGTGGACGACTACGGCCACCATCCCACGGAGATTCGCGCCACCCTGGCCGCCGCCCGCGAATGCGGCCACAAGCGCATCCATGTGGTCTTTCAGCCGCACCGCTACACGCGCACGCTCGATCTGATGGGCCAGTTCAGCAGCGCATTCATCGACGCGGATACTTTGGTCGTGTTGCCCATCTACGCCGCCAGCGAAGAGCCCATCCCCGGCGTGACTGCGGAGCGGCTGGTGAGCCGGATTCAGGGGCCTGCAGTTCGCTACGCTCCGGACTTTTCCGTCGCTGTCCAGTTAATTGCCGCCGAGGCCCGCGAAGGCGACCTGATCCTGACCCTCGGCGCTGGCAGCGTAAGCCAGTTGGCGCCGCAGATCTTGGCGGCAATCGAAGCCTGATGAAGGGTCAGCGCGCCCATCGACCTGATGCCGCCCGAGATGCAGCAAATTTACCTTGAGGAGATGCGCAAAGGCGAGTGGTACGCGCTCACCTTCCGCAAACCGGCAACTGGAGAGTAGAATTCTTTCAAATCAAAGCCACCACAAGGATTCTGTTCGATATGAACAAGCTTGAAGAGATTACCGCCAGACGGAAGCGCGCCCATGCGCAGTTGCTCGCGGCAAAGTCGAAGGTATACGAGGGATTCTTAGCCATGGAAAAGGCGGCCTACTGCGGCGGCGCTTTGCCCAAAAAGCAAAAGGAGTTGATCGCCGTGGGAATCTCCGTGGTGAAAGACTGCGAATCCTGCATGCAGTGGCACATCGAGCAGGCTGCCGCCGATGGCGCAACCTTTGAGGAACTGATGGAAGCCGTCGAGATCGGCATTGAGATGGGCGGCGGACCGGCTACCGTCTCGGCCCGCTTCGCACTGGAAGTGATGGAAAGCCTGGGGTTGAAGCCACGCCAGCTCTAGCATCATGACAAGTTAATAACAAAGCATAGAGAATGTTTGCTTGAAGCAGGCCTGCTTCTCCTCAACCTTCGGCTTCAGTCTTGAAGCAGTCAAGCATTGGGAGGGCGGAAGACACACCCCGGAGTCTTCCGCCAGAACCTTCCTGACCGTTATCACCAAGAACCCGAATGCGGTCCTAGCGGCGCTGCATGAGCAGTCAAGCAACTGAATTCCAAATGAAAACTCGGTGTCTTGGGGAGAATCGAGATTCCAAAGCGGGATTCCGGTACGCTGCACGTGTATCTAAATTGCGTAGTTAGAGTATTCAACGGCACCGTCAGCGAAGCCGAATTGCCATATCTCATAACTGGTAAAGTTAAATATCTGAAGCTTGATGTGGTTTGAGAACTGGAAGATCAGGTCTCCTGATTCCTTATCGAGATGGGCTTCCGTAACAACTTTGTCTTGCAGTTGTTCTTGCAACACCGTCACGGCATCTATTGGTTCCGGCAAGCCATATTTTTGGTGATGGTCAAAACTGCTTCTCCCCGCCTTCCCGTCCTTTGTGATGCGCCAGTATTCCGCACGAAGCCATGAACCATTAGAAAAAAGCAGTTGCACGGATGCCATTCCCGGTTCTGGGTAAGAATTCCCTTCTGAAACCTGAACAGAGGCGCCTTCCAAATTGGACAACGAGTTGTCGAAGTTTTTCACCATCTCGAATTGAGATTACACTGCAAATGTGCCGTGCATGATTTGATCGGCTACTAGACTTTGAAATCATCGCCCATGCCCAACCCCGCCCCACCAGCCCGCGTAGTCCTAACCACCGCAGCCACCCCAGAGGAGGCCAACCGCCTCGCGCGGACGCTGGTCGAGGAGCGCCTCGCCGCCTGCGCCACGCTGATCCCCGCCGTCCAATCCATCTACCATTGGCAGGGCCAGGTCGAGTCCGCCACGGAAACCCTGCTGCTGCTCAAGACCGGCCCCGATCAACTCGCCGCTCTTGAGGCTCGTCTGCACCAACTCCACAGCTACCAGACCCCGGAGTTCCTGGTTCTCGGCGTTGAAGCCGCGAGCCAGCGCTACCTCGATTGGCTGCAAGCCAGCCTTCGCCAGCCATGAACCTCGCTGCGCAGACCGTCCCGTCTGGTATTCTTGGCCTAGTTTGCTACGATGCGCTGGTTGATGATTGCACTTCTCGTCTCGCTCGGGGCCCTGCTTTTGGCAGCTGCGGGCGTGGCGCGTCACATCCTGATCCAGCGCACACATCTTCGCCGCAGACCGGTTGAGAGCAGCGGCCAGACTCCCAACGCGGCCTTGGATACCGCTGAAGACACCGACACTGAACCCTGAAGGAATTAACGTGAGCAAAGAACTCTCCGCACAATTGGCCCCGCTGGCCGCCCCTGTCCCATCACCCTGGCTGCGCGCCACCGGCATCGTGCTGGGCGGCAGCGCCCTGGCCGCTGTCTGCGCCCACGTCTCGGTGCCGCTTTACTTCACCCCGGTACCGCTTTCGCTGGCGCCCTTTGCCGTGCTGATCCTGGGCCTGCTGCTCTCGCCGCGCATGGCTGCCGCAACCTTCGGCGCCTATCTTGCCGAGGGTGCCCTGGGTCTCCCCGTCTTCGCTCCCAGCCCGCTCGCTTCCGGCGGCCTAGCCCATCTTCTCGGGCCCACTGGCGGTTACCTGCTTGCCTATCCCCTGGCCGCGGCCCTGATCTCGTTCCTTTTCCGGCGGACCAACCGTCGCGGCGGGCGCGGATTTTCAGCCGCACTTATCAGCGCCGCTGCCGGCGACTTTGCAATTCTCGCGATCGGGGGACTTTGGCTGGCCGTCCTCACCCATGCCTCGGCGCAGTCGGTCCTCACTCTTGCCCTACTGCCCTTCATGGCAGGCGACGCGCTCAAGGTTGCCGCCGCCGCCGCTCTGGCCATCGGCTCTCAACGCCTGCGCCGCCATAACACTTAGCCGCATCTAAGAATCGCTGTAGTTTTTTTGCTTTGAAAGGACTTTTCCCTGTGAGCTACCAGAACGCCGAACCCGCCAGCCCAGGCGCCCTGCGCGATATCTCCATCGCCCATAGTCCCGACTCCGATGACGCATTCATGTTCTATGGACTCGCCACCAACAAGGTCCGCGTGCCCGGCTACCGCTTCAACCACACCCTCTGCGACATTGAGACCCTCAACCTGCGCGCCCGCGATGAGGCCTTCTACGACGTCACCGCCATCAGCTTCCATACCTACCCGTATGTGCAAAACAAGTACACGCTGATGGGCTGCGGCGGCAGCGTTGGCGAGGGCTACGGCCCCATGGTCGTCTCCTCACGCCCGCTCTCCACTGCGGACTTGGGCTCCATCAAGATCGCCGTCCCCGGCACGCTGACCACTGCCTATCTCGCTCTCAAAATCTTCAATTCTCAGATCGAAACTGTCACGGTCCCCTTCGATCGCATCATCCCAGAGATTCTGGCCGGCAATTACGAAGCCGGCCTCATCATTCACGAGGGCCAGCTTACGTACTCCTCAAGCGGCCTGCGCAAGATTCTCGATCTCGGTGTCTGGTGGCGGGAGACGACCGGCCTTGTGCTGCCCCTGGGCGGCAATGCCATTCGCCGTTCGCTCGGCGCAAAAACAATGCGCACCGTCACCAAGGCCGTCCACGACAGCATCCAGCACGGCCTTGACCATCGCGAAGAGGCCCTCGAATACGCCATGCAGTTTGCCCGCGACCTCGACACCCGCCTGGCCAGCCGCTTCGTCAGCATGTATGTGAACGAGCGCACCCTCGACTACGGTCCCGACGGCCGCCAGGCCATCCGCAAGCTCCTGGATCTCGGCTACGAAAGCGGCATTATTACTGTGGCGCCCATGGTGGACTTCATCGACTGATGGTTTCGCCCCCCGGTCGCTGACCGCTGGTTGTTGTACCAAATTTGGGTGCCCCACCCTCACCACGTTAATTGGGTGCCCCACCCTCGGCGCGTCTCTGTTTTTGCGCCTAGGGTGGGATACCTCAGCACTCAACCGCCACCAACGAAATCAAGCGGTCAGAGACCTGATCACGGCGCTGGGTAGGCTGGTTGGGCGAATGAAATCTCGTGCATGAGCCCATGAGGTATGCTTTTTCTGGACTCGGCTTCGCCAAAAAGCCTCTGACTCAGAACGAATGCCCCATCGCCCAAGCCCCCAGGGAGGCCGCAATGACCACCGCCATCGGCGTCGTAATCACCGAACACATCGTAGCTGGCCGGCTCCAGGACCAGCGCCTCGCAGGCCCGCTTCTGCGTTATCCCGAAAACATAGACGAACTCGACGCGCTCTCAGCCATCCCCGGCAGCGAACTGGTCGAATTGCTCGCCACGCAGATCGCAACCCTGGCCGCCAGCGAGGCCATTCCAGTCGATGCCATCGGCGTCGCGGTTCCAGGCATCATCCGCAACGGTGTCGTCGAGGACTCGCCAAACCTCTCGCAGATCAAGGGCATGAGGCTTGCCAGCGATCTCAGCAAAGTCCTCTCCGCCCGCGGCATCGTGGCGCCCGTGCATGTGGCCAACGCCGCCGACGCCATTGCCGCCGGTGTTGCCGCCACCAGGGGCCAGCTCAACAAGCTCACCCGCGTCTGGACCATCGGCAACGGCATCGGTTATGGCCGCTGGCCCTATATCGACGGCGTTTGGGAAGGCGGCCACGTCACCGTCACCCTCGACCCCAAGGAGCGCTACTGCGGATGCGGCGGCGTGGGCCACCTCGAGGGCATCATGGGCTACCGGGCCATGCGCCTGCGCTTTCTCGATCTTGAACCGGAAGAGGTTTTCGCCTTGGCCAAGCAAGGCGATACGCGCTGCCGCGAGTTTGTCGATCTCTGGCATCGCGCCCTGGCCGCCGCCACAGCATCGTTCATTCACCTTGCCGGCGCCGGACGCTTTTATTTCACCGGCCACAACATAGGCTTTCTCGACCTGCCCGTGCTCCGCGCCCACCTTGAAACCATGGTCAAGATGAGCTCCCTGCAAAGCTTCTCGCTTGAAGTCTTGCCGCCCGACGACGAAACCGCCCTCCTCGGCGCCGGAGTCAGCGCGTTGCGCGCATTGGCGCAGTAGGGTCGCCCAGGGTGGTGTCTCAAAAAAGCGCTGGCCGCGAAGGCCAAATAGACCCATGTGCTGCTCTAGTTGGTTCCCGCCGCCAGTGTACGCAAATCGCGAGCTTTCGAGCTGTCTCCCATGGCCTCATAGGCGTCTGCGAGAGTGCGGTAGAGGCCTGCATTAGGCGGTTGCAGCTTGATCTGCAGCTCTAGCATGCGCACAGCTGCCTTTGGATCTCCGCTCTTGGTCAACGCTTGCGCAATGGCCAGCAGGGTCTTGGGATCGGCCGCTGTCCGGGACAAGATGGGCTGTTGACTCAGCGCGCCCAACTCCGCTGTCTGACCGTGCCGGGAGAGCAAAGCCGCGAGCTTGTCCAGCGGCCGCAACTCGGTCGATCCTTCGGTCAGTGCTTTGGTGTAGAGCCTTTGGGCCTCAGCATCGGCTCCCTGCGCCTCTGCTGAGAGGCCACGCTTCAGGTCGTCAAGCGTTGCTCCGTCAGGCGCCGCCGCGCCATAGGCAGTCCACGCATCCACCTGATTCGCAACCGGCTCCACATGCACGGTCATCGTCTCGTAAGCGGTCTGCTGCGCCCCGCTCTTGCTTGCCCCCACCACAAGCCGGTAGATTCCAGGCTCAAGGCTGGATGTGTTCACGGTGTGCCCAGTCAACAGGTTCCCCGCCGCGTCGCGGTTCGATGTCTCAATCTCCTCGTCTTCCTCAGTGGGAGTTTCATGAGAGGCCGTGACCGCGCCGAACACATATCGAATGTGAATCTTTTCCGGCACGCCGGTGTCCGGCGCCTTGGGATCGAGCCAGAGTTGAAACACGATGGGAAGCCTCTCGCCTTGGCGCAGAGTGAGCGATTGAGCCCCTCGCGGTATAAAGCGGAGCTTGGAAGCACTGAAGGGAAGCGCGCTATTGGGATCGGGTATGGCGGGCGCCTGGCTATATGCCAGCAAGGGTGAGATGCCGATCAGCCGGCTCTTCGCGGCAGGCACCGTGATCGATGCGTGCTGCCGCGTCGCCGTCTGAGTCAGATTGTTCGTCAGTGTAGCCACCACGGTGTACTTTCCAGGAACCAGTGGCAATCGGCTCTCGGCTCCAAATCTTTTCTTCCTCGCGATATCGGCTTGTGCTTCAGTGACCTGGCCGGTCAGCGCCTCCTCCTGGTCGTACACGGGCTTGCCATCAGCGGTCAGTACGGTAGTCCGGAGCGTCAGGTTGTACTCCAGCGCCTTGTTGGGGCCGGGGCCGATCAGCTTCGAATCGGGAGCCTGAAAGCGAAGCAGATAGCTGACAGTCGCCTCTCCCTTTTCGTCCCGGAATACCGCCCAGGTCATCTCCGGAGGCTCTTCTCCCGACAGGATGCTGGTGGTTACGTGCTCGCGCAGCCGATTCGCATTCAGCCGATCCTGAGTGAGCGGATTATCCGGCAAACCCTCGATGTTGCTAAGCAACATATCCGACGATAAATTCGGCTCGTATTCGTCAAAGTTCACTGACTCGCCGGGAATCAGGCTGAGTGCAGTCGTGGCGACCTCGTCTCCAAGCGATTTGCGAAGAATCTCGAGGCTTCTCTTCTGGTCGTTCAGCGCCTCCAGCGACGAAACCAGCCGCGCCGGGCCATCCCGATTCGGAGAGTAGAGGCTGTAGGGCTCCCCGATGCTTCGCTTATAGAACACCAGATTGAAATAGGGCGGCAAGGCCAGGCTTGGGGACTGGTAAAACCAGATTTCCATGGGCCGCACATTGCGGGCCGACGGATAGGTAACCTTTTGTTTTGGAGCGCCGAGGATGATATAGATGCGTCCCTGATCGGAGCGCCAGCCATTCTGCGCATTGACGCTGCCGAAATGCTCGTTAGCGTAGGCCAGGCGGCTGTAGTGCTCTTCTTTATATGTATTCGCATCGGAATTGGGATCGGGATTGCGAACCCGCCAGAAATCTTCAATAAAGCTGTCCCGTTGCGCATCGGTCAAAAGAGACAGGAATTGCTTCCTCTCATTGCCGTCAATGATGTAGTTGACCTCTTCGTTCACCCAATGTTGATACCGCGGAGGCAGACTCTTGGAGCGGTCGGCCGCATGCGCATAGGGAACGATGCAAATCAGAAGCAGAACCCAGACTAGTACACGGGAAAGAGTCGAACTCAAGGGACAAAACTCCAGTCAAAATACAAAGGGAGAGAGGTTTACTCTCTCCCTCTGGTTAGATTCTATCAACTTCTAGAACTCGAAGCGGATAGTTGCCCGTGCATATAACGGCCCCTGGAAACTCGTCGGGCGCCCATAGTCAACGTTCAGGATCGGCGTGTTTCCAATCACCGGATAGCCGCTGCCACCCTGCTGCGTGTATTGAACCTTGCCGGTGATGGGCTGAGAGTTGGTTACATTGAGTGCATCCAGTCCCAGTTTCAGCACCTTGTCCTCGTGGAGTTTCAAGGTGTATTCGCCCTTCAGGTCGAGTTGGAGAGCCGCGGGGGTCCGTCCAGCCGCGCCACGTCCACCGATTGGAACCTCGCCCTGGTTGAAGTACACAGGGTGATCGCCGAGCAGGCTGAGGGGAACGCCGGACTGTCCGCGGAAGCCCAGACCCGTGTTGAGCCCCTTCAGGAAATGAAAGTACGGAGTGTCTGCGCCAATGGTGTAGCTCAGGAACAAATTGGCTACAGTCCGCCGGTCTGTGCTGAGGTAACCCGACTTGAATTGATCGCCCAGCAGGTTCAACTGGCCGGCTGTAAAGTCGAACAGTGAGCTGATGCCGGGGTCAGACTGGCCGTTGTCGTTGCGGTAAGCGCCTTCATAGTTGCCCCACAGGTTGGCAAAGCGATAGTTCAGAACTGCCATCCAGTGATTGCTGAAGCGCTTGTCTAACTCCAGCTCGAGAGCCTGGTATTTGCGCTCGGGATTGACAAAACCGTCCGGCTTGCCATCGCCCGGACCCGCATCCATCGTGGCCAGGTTCAGGAAGCACGCACCGCCGAGAGGCGTATTCTGCCCATCGACCCAGATGCCGCCCGCAGAAAAGTAGGTATCGTTGCCCTTCGTGCACCCTGCAACCGGAGGCGCATACACCCAACCTACTTGGCCCGCATTCGGATTCGTCGAGGCGAACTGTGCCGGAGTGTAGGTGACCTCCTGTTCATTCACCGCGATATCCGTCTTGGAAGACGGATTGGCGATACCGCCGTTGAAATTGGCGCCAATCGAAGAGCCTTCAGGCGATTGCGAGCCGATATCCTCGATGATGCGTCCCAAGCGGCGATCAATATAGCGCGCCTTGACCACCAGCCCGTTTTTGATTTCGCGCTCGAAGCCAAACACATACTCGTTCTCGTATTCGGCCTTGGTGCCGGGGATAATGCCCTCGCCGGTGGAGGATGAGAAGTTGGGACCGCCAAAATTTGTCACGGCTCCGGCGTTCGTGGCTTTGGGCGTGCCGTTCAAGGTATGGGCATCGTCAGGGATGATGACCAAAGCGCCATTCTGCACTACCGGAGCGAAGACGTAACCCGTATCGTCCTGTTCGTTGCCAAGCTGGCGGTTGGCCGCATCCAGCGGCATGGCCCAGTAGTTGCGGCCATAGTTCAGGAAGAACTTGCCCTTGCGATCGCCGAACGGATCGATATTGATACCGAGTCGCGGCGACCAGCTTCCTGTGAAGGCATAGTCCATCAGCGTTCCGCCCACGCGTTCCTCTTCCCAGCGAACGCCGGCATTGACGGTTACGAAACGGTTCGCCACCCATGAGTCGTCGCCGTAGGCGGCATGGTAGCGTTCACGGGAATTCACGTTCAATCCGACATACGTGCCGCGCGTCTCGGACGCATAGACATGCATGCCGTTCCACATCGGGCAGAGGGAGCAGGTGGCGTCGGCCAGATTGTTCTTGTTGATGGCGGTGACGGTGAATGAAGCGTTCGTTTGGGCACCCGCTATCTTCGACGGAATGTTCGAGTAGATTGTGTTCAGAGCAACTTTGTTCGCGTTCTGGTCGGGAATCGTGAAGAGAGCTCCAGACCTCGCAGGCTGATAGAGAAACTTGGTGTGATCGTAGCTGTAGCCCACCGAGATCGTGTGGTCGCCCAGGAAATGGGCCGTCTTTTGCGTGTTGACGATCAGGCTATAGGTCCCTTCTCTCGACGGAGAATAGGTGCCGAACCCGGTATTGACTGTTCCGCCCGTTTTTGCGACCAGCGGCGACTGGTCGGCGATTGCATACTGGTTCAGGGACGGAGTTTCCACAAAGTGGTCGAAGTTGTAGGTATACGACGCATCCACCACCCAGGTCGGCGTAATCGTGGCGTTGATGCGGATGAGCGAGTCGCGCGAGCCCCACTGGTAGCTGCTGAGCGCCGAGGTGACGTTGGAGGTCGCCAGCGTGTTGGGAATGCTGTTGTGGCGCGAAGGGTCGCCAAAGCTGGCAGCTTCAATCTGTACCTTGGTACCCAGGTTGTAGGTTAGCTTTCCGGCCCAGCCGATTGTGGTGCTGCTGTAGGCATACGGACCGTGCGTGACAACGGCCGGGCCCGCGGCGGGTGCGCCAGGGTAGGTGAAGTGCGGGTTGGCAATATTGATGTTCTGATCGAGCGAGGGATCGAACGCTCCGAAGAAGAATATCTTGTCTTTGAAACCGGGTACGTACCCGCCGAACTCGACAGCCACGTCGTAGTGAGGATTGGAAAGAGCTGCGCTTGGGTAGGTTTGCACGTAACCGAACTGGTAGAACTCCTTGCGCGATGCATACCACGCGCCCGGCCCGGCATAGGCGCCCACCGCTCCGTGGTAATTGTTCCCGCCCGACTTGGTGACCATCTGGACAATCCCGCCCAGGGACTTTCCATACTGGGCCTCAAATCCATATGACTTGACGTCGACTTCCTTGATGAACGCCAGGTTGATTCCGGTGCCGAGGGAGCCGTGATTCCCGTTGAAGGTTCCGAGGCTGCCGTAAGCCTGGTCGGTGATCGTGACGCCATCCACCACATACAGGTTCTCGAGACCCGAGGAACCGCCGATGGAGGGATTCGAGTTGCCCGGGCCTGCCTGGTTCGCAGCGCCAGCCACCTGTCCGCCAGCGACACCGGGGGCAGCATAGAAGATGGCGTTCACCTGGCGCGGCAGCGGAACGCTGTTATAGAAGGTGTCTGTGAGGTTGGAGTCGATCGCCGTGGACTCGGTATCAATGCCGACGGCTGTTCCAGTCACTTCGACCGTCTCTTCAGCAGTGCCGACAGGCAGTGTGAATTTCAGCAGCGAGGAGACGTTGACCACCACTTCGTTATGGGTCGACACGATCTTCTTGAAGCCTGCCTTTTCAACCGTGGCATCGTAAAACCCAGGGACGAGACCGGAAATGCTGTAGTGTCCTTGTGAGTCTGTCACGATCACATGCGTTCCTTGCGGACCGACCAAGGTGATTTTTGCGCCCGGCACGGCCGCGGAAGTCGAGTCGATAACGACTCCGTTCAGGCCGCCCGTAACCGCCGAGTTCTGTTGTGCAAACATCGGAGCAGCCGCCAAAGGCAGAGCAAGAAGCAGCATACGCACGGTGACAGCGGAAAATGTTTTGAGCCAACGCATCATCTAAATCTCCTCCAAAGGGTGCGTGGGAATCGAAAGGTTTCCAACAGAAACTTCACGATCCACAGGTTGTGCTTCGGTGTCTCGGTTATGGGGGTGGGCCCGAGCCGAAAAGTGAGATACAAGAAAGACTGATTGCGTAAAAAGGACAGCTTGTCCCAGGCATGACTGTCGCAAATTGCTTGATAGCCCCCGAAAACCGAGAACAGCCTGTTTGAATAGACATTGCATGACAGATGCCAATCTAAGCGAATCCCCAAGAAACTTTCCTAGCCCTTCAAAATAAACACTTTATTGCCACTTCGCTGGTCCCAGGCAAACGTAGGCGATATGAAATTGCGGATAATTTCACTACTTTATTCCAAAAATGGGTTCTACCTCTCGTTTTTGGGTAATCCTTTCACCTCCCCACTGACGAATTCCGGCCTATTGGGATATTCTCCTCCCCATGAACCTCACGCTCGCCCATATCGGCGCACGCGCCAGCTCCAAGGATGGATTCGATTCCCTCACACAGGTCTATCTTGATCGCTGCTCTCCCTTTGCGCGCTGCCAGTCTGAGTCATTCCGAACCGAGGAGGCGCTGCTGGAGTGGCTGGGCCGCCAGCAAGGCCGGACGCAAGCTGTCCCCGTATTCCTTGACAGCCGCGGCAAGCCAATGACCTCGGAAGCCTTCGCCGGCTGGCTCGGCACACGCCGCGACGAGGGGGCGCAGCACATCGTCTTCGCCATCGGCCCGGCCAGCGGGTGGTCCGAGGCCGCTCGCGCACGGGCCCAACTGCTGCTCTCCCTCGGGCCAATGACGATGGCCCACGCCCTGGCCCGCCTGGTTGTCGCCGAACAGCTCTACCGGGCATTTACAATACTCTCTGGCCACCCCTATCACGGCGGCCACTAGCAACTGATCCCTGTTCCCTGATCTCTGCAAACTGTTCTCTGAAAGCTGGAATGACCGAATCCCGCCAAGGACTGATTCTGATCAACACCGGCCCCGGCAAGGGCAAGACCACCGCCGCCATGGGCACGGCCCTGCGCGCGGTAGGCAACGGCATGAAGGTGCTCATGCTGCAATTCCTCAAAGGCTCCTGGCATTACGGCGAGCTGGATGCCGTCCAGGCCTTCGGGACAAACTTTGTGCTCAAGCAGATGGGACGCGGCTTTGTGAAGGTGGGCGGCGCGGAGACCGACCCCGAGGACATTCGGCTGGTGGCAGCGGCATGGGCCGAGGCCCGCGAGGCCATCTATTCAGGTGAATGGGATATGGTCATCCTGGACGAGATCAACTACGCCATCGGCTATGGAATGCTGGACGCGGCCGTGGTGGCCAAGGCCTTGCACGGGCGTCCGGAGATGGTGCATGTGATCCTGACCGGCCGCAACGCGCACCCGCTCCTGGTGGAGATGGCCGACACCGTCACCGAAATGCGCGAAGTCAAACATGCCTACGAGAAAGGCATCCTGGCCCAGCGCGGCATAGAATACTGAAAGCGCCTAGCCGCTAAGTGGCGGCTGGCAGCAAGAGTGCAAGCCGGAAGCCCCCTGCCGGCGAGAAAGAGTTGGAATGTCCTGGTTCAAGCGTGAAAATGGCGACTACCCCGCTGCGGTGGGCGGCTCCGCGCCGGATGGCGGCGCGGATGCGGCAGGCAAGACGGTGCGCACCGAAGGCCTTTGGATGAAGTGCCTGGGCTGCCGCCAGATTATCTTCAAGGCGGACCTGGATGCCAACCTCAACGTCTGCCCCAAATGCCATCACCACTTCAAGATCGGCGCGCGCCAGCGCATCGACCTGTTGCTCGAGCCTGGCTATGAACTGGTGGACGGCGGCTTGCGCTCCACCGACCCGCTCAATTTCACCGATGTGAAGTCCTATAAGAAGCGGCTCGCGGCCGCGCAGGAAGCCACCGGCCTCGACGACGCAATCCTCAACGCTGTCGGCCAGCTCGGACATCACAAGGCCGTGGTCAGCGCCATGGAATACGGCTTCATCGGCGGCTCAATGGGCGCGGTGGTGGGCGAGACCATTGCCCGCGCGGTGGACCGGGCCCGGCTAGGCCGGATGCCGCTGATTGTGGTTGCGGCCTCAGGCGGCGCGCGCATGATGGAGGGCGTGGTCAGCCTGATGCAGATGGCCAAGATTTCTTCCGCGCTGGCGCAGTTGGACGATGCCGGCGTGCCTTACATCTGCGTGCTCACCGACCCCACCACCGGTGGCGTCACCGCCAGCTTCGCCATGCTGGGCGACCTGAACATCGCCGAGCCCGGCGCGCTCATCGGCTTCGCAGGGCCCCGCGTCATCGAGCAGACCATCCGCCAAAAGCTCCCCGAGGGCTTCCAGCGGTCGGAATTCCTGCTGGAAAAGGGCTTCCTCGATGCGGTTGTGCATCGCCGCGACCTGAAGGCCTATCTCATCCGCGCGCTCGATTTCATGAAGGTGTCCGCGGTCGCCTGAGGAATGGCTGAGCGGAGTCTTGAAGGCGATTGCTGTGTGCGGGTCTACGGCGGGTGCCTCCCGATAAGGATGACGGCTTTGTCAGGGATGGTGTACTCATGCCACTCCACACGCAGCTCCAAACTCGACGAGGTGCAGGCGGCGCGAAAGCCATCCTGGCTGACGCCCGACGGAATAAGTTGACATAGCCTTTATCAAGACTGAGAAGAGCCCGTGCTATTCTCTTCACTGGATTCCCACAAAGGAAAACAATGGACTTCAGCGTTTCCCGCGGTGTTGCTCTTGTTGCAATAGGGCTTTGCGTATTTTTGTCTATTTCAGCCGATGCGCAAATTGGGTCGAGTACCCTCAGACAGACTCCAAGCGTGGCTGTCACGCCGTCTTCATCGAGTATCACCACTACGCAAAACCTTTCTGTAACGGTTGATGTCAGCGGTAATGCCGGCAGCCCCACTCCCACCGGCACAATGGTCCTCACCAGCGGGAGCTACAGTCTGCCTCCCAATCTGCCGTATACCATGCCTTCGTTGACGGGGATCTATAAATCAAGCCTCACCACCGGCAACCTGACCGCCAACTCTGGCCTGAGCAACGCGACTGTAACCTATGTCAACTCCACGGGTGTTGTGCAAGGGACTGCCACGGGCGTGATAGCTGCAACGCCTGGTCAGGCCGGGACCGCATCGATTCCGTTTCCGCATCCATTGGATGCGACTCTGCCCGCGCGCATCAATGTCCATCTCTGCATTGGCAGCTCGACCACATCGCCTGACAACAACCAGCTGAAGATCTATTTCAGCAATGGTCCAAATCCTGCCAGCGGACTTTATTTTAGCGTGGGGATGAACTCCATACAGCTGCAAATGTGGGGTACGCAGGAACTCGCAAATTACGGATCTGGAGGCATTCCCTCCGGAACCTGCGGATCGGTGTTCATGGATTGGCTCGGAACGGGACCTGGCGGAGTGGACGCACAAGGCAATGAGCAGGTGTGGGCCGGGTGGGTACCGGACAACCCCACCGATCTTCAAGCTCCAAACAATACCACTATTCCGCCAACATACGAACCAACAGCGCTGGGATTCTCAGCGGTGCTCTATGCTTCCATGCTTGCCAACACTACCGAGATATTCATCAGCGATGCCTCTGCAAATACATTGGTAACCGGAGTTTTTGTCAGCCAGGGCCGCCTGGATGGGCCTACCGATGGCGCAATGCCTGTCCCCGGCCTGTTTCAGCCCGTCGTTTTGGACGCAGGGAACATCGTTCCGAACTACCAGTCGAATGAAATCTGGATTCCGCCCACATACGGCGACTCAGCAGGGAATCCTATCGTTCAGACCTATCACCCCAATAACACTGTCGCGGATATTCGTTACGGACGCTTTGGTGTGTATGCAAACCTTTTCAATGATGGGTACATTCTCGTAGCCGTAACCGGCGATAAAGGAGACGGCTACTCCGCCTGGGGAGGTGCTAATTACTGGGCTTCTCCGACATCGTCAAGCTGGGGCGGGCCAAGCGGAGAGCAGTATAGAAATACCGTCATGGGTCTGGTGAGGCAATATCTTCCCAATGGCAACCAATATTTCCGCATGGGGCTCAGTGCCGGCGCGGCCGATGCCCTCAACGATGAAATCAGCAATCCGGGCGCGTCGGGCATTGCGCTGTATAGCGGCGTAGTGAGCCTGACCGGCGCCTGGAATCAGGCCGGACAGCCAGCGCCTGGGGGTGGAACTTACAGCGGCTTTCTCCCCAACATCCAATATGGGTGGGGTGACTGGTTTCTTTCCCTTCAGGGGAGCAATACGAATCAAACTCCGGAGTCGAGCCCGTCGTATTGGACAAAGGTCAGCTCGACGCTGACCGGTCTTCCGCTCAGCTACTATAACGCATCGGAGTTTACGCAAAAAGGCGCATGGAATGCAGCCACGGCCTATAACCAGAACGATATTTCCGTTCGTCCTTACACAGGAGGTATCTCCGGCCTCGCCGCTGGTGATCCTGGCTTGAATCCTTCGCTTTTTGTCCACGTGCCCATCCAGGCTTGGGCAGAGCAAAACGACTCTTCGATTCCGTCCTCAACTTGGCAAACAGCATTTATCGATGGAGTTACAGCAGCGGGGAACTCAAATGCCATAAGCAACATCCTTACCGACTGCCCGCCGACTGGCGGTTGCCATCTAAGCTCAGGCGTCTTAAATCCAACCAATAATCAGCCTTGGAACACCACCAATCCTTCGCCGACTCTTGCCTGGTTTAATTCATTGCGAACCCCGTGGTCAGCATCGACCAAAGGAAGTTACACTTCAACTCCTATTGTTCTCGCCAGTGGCAGCGCCACCATCGACATCCCCGCCGGATCGCTGGCCGTTGGCACTGACACGTTGACGGCCAGCTATACGCCCGACGCCGCAAGCTCGTCGGCCTATAACAGCGCATCGGGGTCGGCCACAGTTACCGTGGTGACCCTTCAGAAAACAACCCCGACCGTTGTTGTGACCCCATCCTCATCCAGTATCACAACGGCGCAGGGGGTGACGGTAACTGTCGCCATCAGCGGCGGAAATGGCAATCCGACTCCAACCGGATCGGTCACGCTGGCCAGCGGAGGTTACACCTCTACATCGACGACTCTCAGCAACGGCAGCGCTACGATCAACATTCCCGCCGGATCGCTGGCTACAGGCGCAGACACGCTGACGGTGACCTACTTGCCGGATGCAACGAGTTCCTCAACCTATAACAATGCTACGGGGACCAATTCGGTCACGGTGACTGTCCCGGCGAAGACGACTCCCACGATCACCTGGGCGACTCCCGCATCGATCACCTATGGCGCCGCGTTGAGCGCGACCCAACTGAATGCCGGCACGACGGTGACTGGAAGCTTTGCTTATTCTCCCGCCGTGGGTACGGTGTTGGGCGCTGGTGCACAAACGCTGTCGGTCACATTCACACCGAACGACACCACAGACTATACGACCGCCACGGCCAGCGTGACTCTGACAGTGACCCAGGCCACGCCGGCGATTTCCTGGACGGCTCCTGCGGCGATCACGTACGGCACACCGCTTGGCACAACCCAACTGGATGCCAGCTCGCCGGTAGCAGGCAAATTCGTCTATTCATCGGCTATTGGCACAGTGTTGGGTGTGGGATCGCAAACGCTGTCGGTCACCTTCAAGCCTACTGATTCCACGGACTATACGACTACTACCGCCAGGGTAACTCTGACCGTGACCCAGGCCACGCCAGTAATCACCTGGACGGCTCCTGCGGCGATCACCTACGGCGCAGCGCTAGGCGCGACTCAATTGAATGCCAGCTCGACTATGGCTGGGAGCTTTTCTTATTCTCCCGTAGCGGGCACCGTGCTAAACGCTGGATCGCGAACGCTGTCAGTCACCTTCACGCCTACTGATTCCACGGACTGCACCACTACGACGGCGAGTGTGACACTGACGGTGAATAAGGCCACGCCGGCCGTTACAGTGACACCCTCGTCATCGAGCATCACGACGGTTCAGGCATTGACAGTGACGGTTTCCGTCAGTGGCGGGAGCGGGACTTCGATGCCAACTGGCTCCGTAACTCTGGCCAGCGGCAGTTACTCTTCGACACCGGCAATACTCAACGGCGGAGGCGCATCGATCAACATTCCCGCCGGATCGCTGGTTACAGGAGCCGATACGCTGACTGTGACCTATGCTGGCGATACCAACTTCAATTCCATTGCTGGCTCAACTTCGATTACTGTTACCACGGCGGTAAGTCCAAGCTTCACCGTTACAGGAACAGCAGTTACCGTCACGGCCGGCGCAACCACCGGAAACATTTCCATCATAACCGTGACGCCGTCCGGAGGCTTCACCGGCAGTGTGGCGCTGACGGCTGCCGTCACCTCTGGGCCGGCAGGCGCGGTGAACCCGCCCACCTTCAGCTTTGGCTCTACCACCCCGGTAAGCATTGCCGGCGCAACCGCCGGCACGGCCAGCCTCACCATCACCACGACACAAGCCATCGGCTGTTCCGCAACTTCTTCCACCCGCCACAAAGTTCCGTGGTATGCCGGGGGCGGAGCAGCTTTAGCCTGCATCCTGCTCATTGGCATTCCGGCGCGGCGGCGTAGCTGGCGGACCATGCTAGGAATGTTCACTCTCCTGGCCGCTCTCACCACAGGCGTAATAGCGTGTGGAGGCGGAAATGGATCCGGCACTTGTACCGCCTTCCGTCCGGCAACAACGGCTGGAATATACACCGTAACGGCAACCGGAACGTCGGGCGCGCTCACCGAAGCAGGTACCGTCACGCTCACCGTCCAGTAGCCACGAGGCGGCTGGCCCACATCGGACTACCCCACAAAAGATTGGGTGGCTCATGTCTCATCCGCCGCGCTAGTCATCGAGGAGCTTGCCGGCGCGTTTTTTGCGTATCCAAGACCAGGCAAAGCCGGCGATGGCCAATGCGCCTGCGGCACCCGCCTTATCTGCTATCCTCAAGGCGTCAAGTGGCTCATTTTCAGCGAGGAGAATGCCGTGCCAAGCCGCAAAGAGATTCAGTGGTCGCAATTGAGAGTGGGCACGCTGGTGCTGGCGGCCACGCTCGTGCTCATCGGGATCATCTTCCTCATGTCCGGCTCCACGGGCGGGCTGTTTGCGCGCAAGCTCCTGCTTCGCTCCTACTTTGAAAATGCCGCCGGGCTCAAGAATGGAGCGCCCGTGACGCTGGAAGGCGTCACCATCGGCAATGTCATCCATGTCCGCGTGATTCCCAACCGCGATCCCACGCCCGTTGAGGTCACTATGCAGGTTGGCCACGAGTATCTGGGTCTGCTGCATACCGACACCTCCTCCTCCATCAACCAGGCGGGCGTGCTGGGCGACAGTTACGTCGATCTCAGCTCAGTCCATGCCACTGGCCCCTCGCCGGCCAACGACGCCGAACTCAAGGCCACCGGCTCGCCCAGCATTCAAGACGTCATCCGCACCAGCGAAGTTTCCATCGATCAGATCACGCGGTTGATGAAAAAGGTTGAAACACTGGTGGACACGCTCAACACCAAAAAAGGCACGGCGGGCGAACTCATCAACGACCCCGAGCTTTACAAGAAGATCGACGCGATTGCCGGCGACTTGCAAACCATTACCGCCGCAATCGCCGGGGGCAAGGGATCGCTGGGCAAGCTGGTCAACGACGACACGCTCTACACCCGCGCCAACTCCGCTATCGACCGCGTAGACAAAATCACAACCGATCTCGATGCAGGCAAGGGCAGCGCCGGCAAGTTCCTCAAAGACGACTCGTTTTATAACAATCTGAATTCCGCCGTCTCCAACGCCAATCAACTAATGAGCGAGATCAACGCAGGCAAAGGCAGCCTGGGCAAGATCGCCAAAGACCCCGCGTTCGCCGCGAAGCTGGACGACTCGCTGACCCGTCTTGACACGATCCTCAAGGGCATCGACGAGGGCAAGGGCTCGTTGGGCCAGTTGGTCCAGAACCGCTCCCTCTACGACCACGCCGACCAAACCCTGGACCAATCCCAGCAGTTGGTGAAGGCCATCCGCGAAGACCCCAAAAAGTATTTCGTGATCCGGATGAAGGTGTTCTGAGGATGGCCAGCAAGCATGTGTGCCCGGAAGCCCCTCGGATTTGAAGGAGAGCAGAGTGAAGAGTTGGCTGTGGAAGAATTCTCTAGCCATCGTCGCCTGTTCGCTCATCGTTGCAGGCATGGCTCCAGCGATTGATTTGTTCACTTGGAGCAAAGCACACAATTTGTTTCCGGCGCGAATGCCACTTCCGCTTAAGAGAGGCGAATACACCTCCACTTTCTTTAAAGCAGACTTGGACGAAACGTACGAAATTCAAATAGGTACGGTTGACTACCCGGCCCAAATTGCACAGATGGACCTGGATTGGAAGATCGTGGACAACAGAGGAACGATACTCAAGCAAGGAACCTATAGCGATCTAATTGATAGCGGCGATAGGACGATTGGAGAATACCAACCGAAGGCCGGCTTGCAACAAAGGGTCATTGTACAAATAAAGAATGTCCTCAAAGGGGCGGACGCAGCCCATCCGCAATTGATAATCGGCTTGCCGCAGAGAAGTGATGATTTCTACAACGTTCGCGATGTCTTCAATGTGTGGGCCGTTATTACAGCAGTTTCCGGCGCGCTTCTTCTTATCTTCTGGCTGATTCGCCGCATGAAGCTTTTGGAACCTGGGATTCAGCTAACTCTCTAACTCGCCGCCCCGAAACATCTTCCAAAACTCCACAAACCCCTTCAGCCGCACCACCTGAAAGTAATCGCTGGCGACCAAGTAGAAGATCGCCGCGGTTGCGGTGATCCAATGCAGCGTGTCAGCGCCGAGCTGGTCGCTGAAGGGCAGCGGGGCGGCCGACAGCACCATGGCCACTACGATCAGCGCCAGCTTGACGATGCCCATCACCAGGTTGATCTCCACCAGCTTGCTCGTGAAGAGCTTGCCCAGCCGCAGGCTGCGCGCCAGCGCCTGAGCCGGAGTGCAATCCTCAAGCAGCGCCAGCAGCGGCGCGATGGCCAGCGGCCAGCTCAGCAGCGCCCACGCCGTAAAGAATCCCAGCGAAAGAAAAATCGCCCACATCGAGTAGCCGATTAAATCCGGCTCGCCTGCAGTCGCAATATGCGTGGCCGCGGCCCACTGCATGGAACGGAGCCATCCCCAGCAGATTGCGGCGAAGAGCGCCAGCCAGGCTGCTTGCAAGACCATGATCCGGATGGGCCGGAAGGGCAAACGCGGTTCGAGATTCACCCCCATTCGCCACAGCACCAGGCTGCGCCCCAGCCCGCAAACCACCACCCAAGCCAGTGCCGCCGTCGGCAGCAGCCAGCGCAGCACACCGGCAACATGCGGCTGGTAGAGCGCAAGCGCGCGGTCCAGTTGCACCGCCGCCACCCAGGGATTTTGCGGATTGATCGCATCCAGCCCTGAAGTCTCAAGGGTCAGCACCGCGAGAATCCGCTGCGCCTGCATCCAGCAGACCAACAAAAATGGAATGCCGAAGACCCAGCGCCAGGCCACTTCAAGCGCTGTCAGCGACGGCCGGTCAAAGACCCAGCCCATCTGCCCGACCAGCGACTGAGTTCCGCGCAGTGGCGCTGCCATACGACTCCTCACGAACACGGTCGGTTGAGGTCCGTGGTTTCTCACCCAAGCCGCAAAAACAAAAGCGCGGTGCCTAGGGGGCGCCCAGGTGGGGCACCCGCAAATTCTTGAGAAAGCAGCGCTACTTCACCACCAGATTCACCAGCTTGCCCGGAACCACAATGACCTTGGCCACGGTCTTGCCCGCGGTGCGCGATTGCACCTTCTCGTCCGCCAGCGCCGCCTCTTCAATCGTCTTGGAATCGGCGTCGGCGGCCACCCGCACCACCGTGACCAGCTTGCCGTTAATCTGCACCGGAATCTCCAGCTCGTCTTCCTTGGCCAGCTCGGGATCGCTCACGGGCCACGGAGCCCGCAGCACGTTGCCCTCCTCGCCAAGCTGTTCCCACAGCTCCGCCGCAAGATAGGGCGCGAAAGGCGCCAGCAGCAGCGTGACCGAGCGCAGCAGCTCCAGCATCGCCGGCGCGGGGACCTCGCCCGCCGCCAGTTGCGCATCCGCAGCCTGGATCTCGTTCACCAGCTCCATGATGGCCGCCACGCAGGTATTGAAGTGCCAGCGTCCCTCAAAGTCCAGCGTGATCTTGGCGATGGTCTGATGCAGCTTGCGCAGCAACTTCAACGACAGCCCTGCCGGCGCTTCCATCTCCTGGCCACGCCCCGATCGGGCCACCGGCGCATATTTCGCCGCCAGCCGCCAGACGCGGGCCAGAAAGCGGCTCACACCGGCCACGCCGTCTTCCTGCCAATCCAGATCGCGGTCCGGCGGCGCGGCAAACAGCGCATACATTCTGGTGGCGTCCGCGCCGTATTTGCCAATCATTTCATCGGGCGAAACCACGTTGCCCTTGTTCTTGGACATCTTGGCCCCGTCCTTAAGGACCATACCCTGCGTAAACAGCCGCCGCGCCGGCTCGTCGTTCTCAATCAGCCCCAGGTCGCGCATCACTTTTGTCCAGAAGCGCGAGTAAATCAAGTGCAGAATCGCGTGCTCCACGCCGCCAATGTACTGATCGATGGGGAACCAGTAATTCGCTTTCTCGGAATCGAAGGGGGCCGTCGAGTTTTTCGCATCCGTATAGCGGTAGAAGTACCAGCTCGAATCGACAAACGTATCCATCGTGTCGGTTTCGCGCTTGGCGGGCCCGCCGCACTTGGGGCAGGTGGTATTGAGGAACTCCGGCACGCGGCTCAGCGGCGAGCCGCCCTGCTGCGTAATCTCAATCTGCGGCGGCAGCACCACCGGCAACTGATCGTCCGGCACGGGCACAAGCCCGTCGTTTTCGCACTTGGCATCGCAGTAAACCATGGGAATCGGCGTACCCCAGTAGCGCTGCCGGCTGACGCCCCAGTCCTTCAACCGGTAGGTCACTGCTGCCTCGCCAAACGCCTTGCGAAAGGCGAACTTCTGGAGCATATGCTGGGCCTGCTCGCACGTCATGCCGTCGTAGTCGCCGGAGTTCACCAACACGCCATCTTCCGAAAGGAAAGGCAGGGAATCGCGGCCCTCCGTCTCCTGGGCCGGCTGGATCACCCTGCGGATTTCCAAGCCATATTTGGTTGCGAACTCAAAGTCCCGCTCATCGTGCGCCGGAACGCTCATAATGGCGCCCGTGCCGTAGTCGGCCAGAATGTAGTTGGCCACCCAGATGGGCACACGCGCCCCGTTGTAGGGATTTAGGGCAAAGCGCCCGGTGGCCACGCCGTGCTTCTCAATTGCGCCCAGGTCGCCGGCTTCGCGCGCTTTTTTCTGCTGATCGAGCAGTTCGTCAACCTTCGCCTTCAAGTCGGCATCCGCTGCCGTAAACTCGGCTACCAGCACGTGCTGCGGCGCAAGCTGCACGCTGGTCGCGCCAAAAATCGTATCCACCCGCGTAGTAAATACCCGAATCCGCGTCTTATCTGTTCCCTGTTCCCTGTTCCCTGTTCCCTGTTCGCTAGTCCCTAGTCCCTGGTCCCTAGTCCCTGGTTCTTGTTCTTCAAGGAAGAAATCAACCTCCGTCCCTTCGCTGCGCCCAATCCAGTTGCGCTGCATGGTGCGCACTTTTTCCGGCCAGCCATCCATGTCTTCCAGGCCGTCCAGCAGTTCGTCGGCGTA